>Ga0123341_1001594_pt1 | contig 17407 bp, 12 predicted proteins | sample Turbeapinknodule_FD_89959 | JGI IMG/M metagenome (GOLD analysis project Ga0123341, IMG submission 89959) | Root nodule microbial communities of legume samples collected from Mexico - Turtle bean Mexico pink nodule | ecosystem: Host-associated > Plants > Roots > Nodule | place: Mexico: Nepantla...
AACTTTATTTATATATATATATATATATATATATATATATATATTATATGGTCGATGACATGTCACAAAAAATGAGAACAATTATCAAGAATAATCCATCAACCATATCACGTATTGGAAATAAACATGAAAACTATTTAAGAAAAGAGATTGACATAATTAATATATATTTAGAAGATTTAAAGAAATGTATGCACTTAATAGTCTTCATTATTCTAAATATTGAGTACTGACTTCAGCGTTGAAGGGTATTTTGCAAGTACCTTTCATCCCTCTTGAGATCCAAGATCCAATACCTATCTTACATCCAAAAGTTCTAAACTTGCTAGAGCATAAGAGGGGAGACATTTTCAATCCATACAATAACAATTGTCATTCATCGTGGAATCGAGAAAGACACAAAAGAGACTTTATGGTAACAACGAGAAACATAACAAACGAATAGACAAATATGTCAGCAAAAGCCTGAATGATTGAGACAAAACAAATGACAATGTTGATTGAACTACAAAGAGAGTTGGTCGAGCTCAAAAAGAGCAAAATGTGGAGGAGATAGTGATACTCAAATGAAAGCACGAGAATAAAATTGGCACAACGAAGACATGTGTCCTAGAATCTTGAAAATGAGTCCAGTCGAGATGCATTCGCGAAGCAAGCACCACCGTACCCAATGTATTTCCCATTAGTCATGACCCAATCACTAGAAGCTGAAAGTCAAAAAGTTGAGTCTTGGCCTAGTATCTCAGCCCACACCTTGGGAATAGTGGGAGGAACCTCACGACACCCCTTTGTCGATAAAATCATGGACTAAAATTGCCCTCAAATTGGAAAGGACTGATGATAAACCAATATGATGGAAAGACAGACTTAGATGAACATGTTGATGTTTATGTAACACAAATGACTATATACAATGGACGACGTCCTCATGTGTCGAGTATTCCCTTTCTCATTAAAAGGTGGGACCCTCAATTGGTTTACCAGAATTTCAACCCTATCCAATAGACTATTTTGATATGCTCTTAGCCAAGTTTGAAACACAATCCACGACAAGCCGACCTCATCATCTAACTTCCATGGCACTCATAAATATTCAACAAGAAAAGGGGGAGTCATTACGCCTGTTTATGGAGAGGTTAGAAAAAGTAGCATTGAATTAAAAACCTCAACACTGAGGTAGCTTTGCACCATATGGTCACAAGCCTAAGGTGTAGTTAAAATAGTTTATAAGAGTAGAGATAGAGAGAATCACACAATATGTTTATAGTGGTTCACTCTTAATCAAGAGCTACATCCAGTCTTCAGTTAACCACTGGAAATTCACTATGTAATCAAACCTAGATTACAAAACACACACCAAGAGTGATGATCTTGAACCCTTCAAGAACACACACCACTCATTGGCAACACCATAATTTCCAGAAACACTTTTTCTAAAATTGCCTTACACAAGAACACACATAAATACAATGTTCAAGGAGAAGAAAATAAAATACACCAGGGTATTACAAAACTATAGTTCAAAAGTATACAAAACCCAATCCTATTTCACACACTTGAGATGATCCAAAGCTTTTGAATTTTTGAAAAACATTTTTAGTAATCTCTCTTTCTTAGAGTCATGAAAAGAATATCAAACAACCTTTATATAAACTCAATCAAGTGGTCAAAGTTGTTAGATAAAAAACCAAAAGTAGTTAGAATCATTTAAAACCAGTTCAAACCACTTTAACAAAAACTTGTTATGAAAACAAAGGTTGTTTTCCAAAACAATCGATTGAAATAATTTTCCTGTTAAGGTTTTCATAAAAAACAACTAGTTGTTTTATAGAAATAATGGGTTGTTTCTTTTTTACAACAAAGACAAAACAAAGCAAAGCTTTTCCAAATCATTTTAAAAACCACTAAGTGTTAAACAAAAGGTTGTTTCGACATTTCAACAGGTTGAAATTTCACAGCCTTTTAGAAAACCCATCTTTTCAAAAAGATAAAGATTCAAATGAGCTTGGATCATGTTAAGGAGTGAATTAACAAGTTAAAAACTACTAGACAACACACACACCCAACAGGAAGGTATTCATGTTTTCTACACAGATTTGGAGGCATCAAAGCATCTTGTTCAACAAGTTTAGCCGCTAGCAAGCTACTGGGAACAAAAATTGTCGAAGTTCAACAGGTATACTAAATGTGAATCAAATCGAATTCTGGAGGAAGCCTTTAATGTCAAACTCATCCCTGCCCCCAAAAAGCTACCAACACCACCGAACGTTGACCAAAGAATGCCAAAATCTCAAAGACAAGATTAAAGAGTTAATACAAGAAGGACACTTCAAGAAATTTGTCAAGGAAGTCAGACACCCAACAAGACCTTGGTCCTTACAAAGAAGGAGTTAGGATGGACATGACTATAGTGAAAGTCATCGCCAATAAGAGAATAAGCAGTAGAGACCGACCCAATGACCTAGAGTAGAGGAAACTCGAGACGCCCCCTGAGAGGAGACAAACACAATCGTTAACAAATTTGTGGGAAGTTGGGTTTCTATAAAATTTTACTTCTATAAAACCTTGATTTCTAATAATATTCTTTATCAAATACAATGTTTAGGAGATGAAGTAGACCATTAAAGAGTAGTAAAACAATGAAACTTTTTGGAGGTTAAATGTATTGTAAAGAGTAAAATGAATATTCTAAAAATATGGAGAATGTTGGAAAAAAATATGGGGTACACGTAGTAATTGTCAAGAATAAGTCATGCAAGCATATTTTTTTGGGCCGAAACACAATAATTGTTGTATTTCTTATTTATTTTAAATAGCTTGTTAAAATTATGGTAGAATTTCAAGGAACAAAATAACAAGTACGTTGTTATATTGACATTTTCTTGACTGTTTCTTCCTGCACCTCCATATCTTCTTCTGCCACCTCCACACACAACATGAAAATACATTTTTATCCTTCTTGTGTCACCCCCATAGAATAGTTTCTGGATTATGTAATCCAGAAACTCATTTGGAAAAAGACTTCTGGATTACATAATCCGGAAACTAAATAAGACTTTTGGATTATGTAATCCGAAAAGTAATCATGCATATGAAAAAAGACTTCTGGATTATGTAATCCGGAAGCTAATTACAAATTTGAAAAATGACTTCCAGATTATGTAATCTGAAATATTATAAAGGGACATTTTTGGAAATTCAAAAATTTATGGAGGTGAGAGAAGAAGATATGGAGGTGCAGGAAGAAACAGTCCATTTTCTTCTTGCACTCCTATACTAATAAAAAAAGAGACTAAAACATTGTCCTTCAATGTACATGTTAGTGTGGTTGTCATTTTGTTGTTCCACTTCTATTGTCCACTATACTCAAAGAGGAAGAAGGGGAGAGAGATCTTTTTATGAAAAAAAACTCGTTCAAGAAGTTATTATATATGTTTTCTGAAAAGCTTGTTTTGAAAATTCTATTCCAGAAAACTCATTCTAGAATGTATTTTATGTGTTTCGAAAAGTTTGTTATGGAAAGTTCGTAATAGAAGGAGTGATATATATTCTGAAAAACTTGTTTTAGAAATTATGTTCCATAAAACTTATTCTAGAATGTATTTCTATTTCATGTGTTCCAAAAAAGTGTGGTTCAGTTGAAAATAATGTTTTATAAATCTTGAAAAAATTGTTCTGAATATTTTTAAAATAAATAATTTGGAAGTCACTTTTACCAAGAGTAAGAAGATGTCATTTTAAAATTATGGGGGTGCAACTAGAAGTTATGGGGTGCCGGGAAAAAATCTTCTTATACTTGGGGGAGATATACGCAGAGTTATATTGCTGATTTCATTTCATTCGTGAAAGGAGAAACCTGAAAGAGAGAATTTGAGGAAGAAGATGATCTATCGAAAGTGGAGTCTCCTTACCGGTCCGGTCACCATCCTCGGCGGCGTAGTCGCGGTCATTGCCGCCGCAAACGTCATCTTCGTCAAGAATGTAAGTTCCTTTCTTCCTCTTTCCAAATCCCATCATCCCCTCTCTGAACTTAATTCGCCCTTTCTAGATTCGTTTCAAAGGATCGACCTTGATTGATTTTTGTGGATTCGTGTGTTGAGTTTTTAACTGGGTTTCCAGTAATTTAATGAAATTCTTGCAAACGTTCGAGATTTGTTTCTGTGACCTCGCTAGTTGCTAGTCTTCGATATTAATTAATTATGTTCATTTAATTCGTTTTTACTTTTGAATGGAAATGAAATTCGTGTCTTTTTTAAATTTTAATTGCCTCCACCGATTGGATTATGGTAGTTAGTTTGTTTGCTCCTGATCCTGAAGATTAGGGATTTCTCCAAAGAAAATTAGAAGCAAAAGCCTGTCTTGATAATGGGGTTTGTGTAGTGTCCCATGTTTTCTTGTAGATTGATTTAGACTTTTGATGAGCTGATCAGTTGGTTGCCGAAGTATCAATCAATATAGCTTTATTGTTTTGAAATGGATCATTAGGCGTCATAACATAGGAAGACAAGGGAACTGGGTTTGGTTTCGTTGTTGATTTTTGTTGTACAAACTTCTTCTGGGAGTTCTTTCCCTTCCTTAGGTGTAGCATGTGTGCTCATTGGTGAGCGTGTTGGTGCACGTGAGTCAATTGCTGGCTAAATGTGTAGTATTTTCCAAATTATATTTAGTTAAAATGAAGAAGACAGGAGTTTTACTCAAAACAACGTCTTATTTCACTTTGTTGGCTGAAGAAGGGACCGTCCAATTTATAGTAACCGCCAAATCCTATCCTACTGGGTGAGGTTGCTTAGATCAAACAACCTAGACTATTGAATTCTATCAAAAATCAAATTCTAAGCAAAAATAGTTTATAAGATTTACTTTCTCAATGGTTTGTTTCTCCTATGTGTAGATGTTGAGTTATGTATCTGAGATCTTCATCTGTTGCATTTTTCTGCTTGTTGTTTTTTAAAGATTGAAATAATTTTAATTTACCAACTTTATTGTACTTTACAGGATCCTTTCCTCAAACCAGATGAGAGAAAGTATGAAAATCAACCTGCTACCAAGTAGGAGAAAAGAGATAACAGAAGTTTGTGTTTTGATGTCAGCTAAACCCTGATTTATGAGCTCTGTATAATGTTTTGCAAGATATGCTCTCTCTAGTTAATAAGACTGAGATTCTGAATGAAGTTTGGACTCTGGAGCTTGGACCCTTATTTTAGAACTAACCTTCCAAAGTTCTAGCAAACTGGTTCATATTTCAGAGATCCTTACTTGATCACTTCTGTACAATGTCAACTGCAAATGTTTTAATGTGATTTCTAATATTCCATTTCTTTCTTTTATCTCTATCAGTTTACAGTTATCGCTTGCATTTTTGGATTGTTATGGCAAAAGTCACTTCTTTCTCTGCATAATGCTTGTGTTGACCGACTGTTACACCCCATAGATATGGCTGATAAAATTTAGTGTAAGAATGATGTTTGTGTATGGCATATGTGACGAACTTAGCTTCATGCATCAGTTGTCTTGTAAATTAGAAATTCCTCAGTTTTGGATATTGGTCATTTAGGGTAGCAGCTGTGGAGCATGATATTTTTATTTGATTCCGTTATACTTATCAAATACGAATCTGAAACTGATTGTCTTGTATACTTCATCTATATGCCTTTGTGAAATATTTAAGCCTTTAAAAACTGTTTTGAAAATCTAATATATCTACATATGTAATATATCATAAACATATGTAATATATCATAAACATATGTAATATATCATAAACATATATAATATAAAAACGTAGAAACGTTGTTCTTCAATGAACCAGAATACTGAAAGTGTTTCTAATTGTACGATTTCAAGAAAAATTGACATTGGTACTATTTTTATTTGTAGACAATAAAAATGTTTTATAATTATTTTGTTTAAAGTAGCATGTCTAAATGACATGCCCTTTATTTGGATTTGTAAAATTGTTATTGTATTTTTATCATGTTTTATAAATTTATATTAACATTTAGACATACGTCTTTCGTGCACACTATCCTACATATTGGTAGAATATTTTTATTGTAGTATTTAATCTTGTCTTAATCATATCCTATACACATAGTATCTGGACATCATAGGGTGACAGTAACCTGCCACTGGTCTGGCTAATGTTTTATTTCAAAAGTGGTTGTAATTCAACAAAGTATAGTAGAATTACAGGTTGAAATTTCAGCTTGCAATATGGCAAGGCAACAAGTATGGATGCTTTATTGACGCCTTAAACAAAAATGTCATTTCATAAATGTTTTATTTACACATATATGAAACGTATCAAGGGCTTTAACAAGCTTAATACATGAAAGTGAAAATTGGACTGGTCTCTGTTGCTTACTAGCAAGCCTCAGCTTTACTCAATTCTGAGACTTTATTTCTACATCCAAGTATGAAAGAAAATTGGTATATATTCCTCAACAATATATGAAAAGGACATAAGATGAGTTTATATTGAGTGCTACGGTTTACATGTTTTGCTTGCTAGCTTTTATTAATCTATACAGTCCCATTTACAGAGCCGAGTTTAACCTAATGCCTTTCTGTATAAAACTGCCTTTTGCAAACTACTAAGGGTATTAAGAAACTATCATGCAGCAAAGAATCCTGAATTTAAAATGATCATATTTGTAACCAGCTTCAGATCTTGATGATCCGGTGATAGCTTGTTGTTTATTAGGCATTGACTAGCATTTGCATTATTATGTCATTCCATGAGTCAATTGGTCCTGGCAAACACCAATGTAGACAATCATTCTGAACTTTAGCATTCTTGTCTTTTGCAAATGGCTGGAACTTCCTGTAAGGTCCAGGATGTCCATCTGGTCTCAGCAATGAAAGCAGAGTTGTGTCCAAAAGTTTCAAGTTCACCCTTTCAGATCCTAGGGAAGTTGCCTTCTCAAACTCTTCAAGTTCAATACCTCTCATGATGGAATCCACATCTATCATATGTATCTGACCCTCTTTGAAGGGTACAGTTCTGTTGCAGTACCCTCCACTAAACCACTCCCCATTCTCAAAGTGGTCAGGTGTGGTGGTTCTGAAGAGAACAGTGGCCTTGTGGTTAGAGTTTGTGAAGAACTTGAAAACTTCTTGTAGTACTTTGCGGTATGCATAGTCAAATCCTAGCTCTGTTAAGTTCTTTCCAGGGCAGTAGTGGCAGCCAGTGACTGTTCTGTTTTCATGGTATATTGCAGTCTTGAGAAACCATTTTCCACCACCAATGACAACATAGTCAAAGTTCTCATATTGGTGGGTCCACTGGTCTAGAGTGTCAACATAAAGTTGTATCTCTGATGAGGTAACTCCATTCATGTCCTCAAATATAGCTGCTTTAACAAGGAAAGGGGTCCAGATTACTGAGAGTGTGAAGTTATGAGAGCGAAATTTCCATATCTTTGATCTATATTCCTTGTCATGGTAGATTTCAACAGCTGGTTCCACCTGCAGAATAAAATAATTGGAATTTGAACTAATAACCCAATTTGTAGGACCAAATGAGCAGACACTACACGATGCCACAAATAGACATCGAGGTAGTTCGTATGCACAAATCTAATGGCAGTAATGAATACAACGCATACCAAAGTGTGAAAGATGCAATTGAAATAGCAAAATTCAGTCAGACAAAGTATTCAAAACTATTCTTGAAGGTTTGGTATACGATGTACGTATACAAGTGTTTCCCTATCAACGGTAGGTAAAGCTGCTTGGGAAAAGACACTATATACTGCTTGAATGGTGAAGGCTTTGGACCAATAGTATAATATAAGCAACAGTTGTCATCCACAAATGGAAGCGACAGATTTTTTCACAATGAAGAGGATTATGTATAAAATGACATGCAGTGCTTGTAAATCAGTAAGCCAAAGCAACTAACAGTGAATTGATGTTGACCATGATTCATGATCGATGGACAAGACACTCTGTATTACAGAACTACTTAGTTAAAAAATCACGGATCACATGGTTTCATTTTAAGTATTGGAAGATTTTGAACATGGTTATTAGTTGATGAACAAGAAAGACATTTAGTAAACAATGAAGCTGCAACTACATAACTACTTGGTTAATATAAAAAACAATCACTTGGCTTCACTTTAAATTATTGGAATGCTGGCCTTTACTAAGTCTGAATAAAGAAAAAAGCAAGAAAAAGGTGGGAAATAACAAATGAGTTTGATTGGCACAGAAAAAACAGAGAGAAAAGAGAAACAAAAAAATTGTGTGGTCCATTAATTATTTTCACTTTTTTTCCTTCTTTGATATTTTTCATAAACCAAATGATTTTATTTTTATTCTATTTTTAACTTACTTCCATTATTTTTCCTATTTCCATTCACATCATTTCCCACCAATATCTTTCTTTCCCAACAAATGGACCCTAATTTCTTAAAATTTGACAAGCAAGAGAAAGTGAACTAAAGCACACACATCCTGAATACTAATCAAGATTCAAGGGGGGAAATCTTTCAAGCAAAAAAGGCTAATGATATCAACTTTGCAAACTGGTTAACTGATATTAAAATTCACAATACCTTTGAGAGAATGCAAAGTAGGGACTGAACATGGTTACGGGAGATGGAATCACCAATGAAAGACAATGATTTGTTTCTCATGAACTTAAGAAACTTCTTGGGATTGAACTTGGGCAATTCACAGTTTCTTGGACTCCATCTCCAGTTAAGGTACCCTGAATCAGGACGTCCATTCTTCATACAATTTTGATGAGGTTCAATCACACGGCAGCTCTCATTAGTGTACTCAGGCCCAGATTTGTCTGGCACCCATTCTCCCACAAAAAGATCACATTTTTCTGCAGATACACATTCACAATGCCCATTATCATTGGCATTACAAATTACTCAATTTGTTCTAAGATTTAGATAAGAAAAAGAAGAACTAGTTGTTTTATACGATTTGGTGTTGGAACTTTTCATTTAACTTAAATCCCCATCCTGTTCCAATCGCAGAGAAGTAACCAAGAATCAAGGTTTTAAATTGTTGTTGCCATTACAATTGCAATTTTGTCCTAACCTTTGATATTGCAGAAAACAGTTGACAAATACAACTACACTTGTGATCATAAACTCCACAATTGTGATTATGCTGCCACAATTTTGATCAAAAGAATCCCACCATTGTGGTGAAGGAAACTAAAAAATCTTGACATTGTGGCCTTGCCAAGAAGAACAGTAGGAACAAGTTACATTAGTTTAATTTTTGTTTCAACACTCATTTGGAGACCTGATGAAGAGACCATCAGTTCCCAAAATGCACAAACAAAAAAACCTTGGTGGGTGGATGGAACATTCCATGACACCCCACCAACTGAAACAAAAAACATGGAAAGACAATGATCTAAGTAGTCCTAAATGAGAGGAAAGAAGCAGAAACGGATCCTTACTCCTTAGTTGTTTTCATTCTTTTGTGATGTTTTCCATAGACAAATTTTTCAGGTTTGAAACTCGAGCAAGTCTTTCCTTTCCAGTTCATGCTTGTCACATAAAGAAAACAATTTAATCACCACAAAAGAAGTAAAATTCTCTTACCATCCTTAGAGATTTGAGTCTGATTCTGATTACTTTCGGGAAAGTCATCAGAATCAAAAGGCTGAAGATCAGAGGAAGATAAAACAGGGGAAACAGCTTTTGCATCTTCTAGAGGAGGTGACTCCACCACTGATGAGAAACTGAATGAATCCCACAAGAGAAGGCGAACAGCAAGACCCACCAAGAAAATTGAGACTCCTAACTTGACACACATATGGTTGTGCTTTTGCAAGGACAATGGTCCCGAATCAGACCTCACTCTCTTCACCATGTTGTATCAGATGCAAAGATGAAACCACAACCACAAGCAAAACTATGCTACTTTCTCATGAAACGGTGCTGCAGAGTAATTATTATAGGGAAACCGAAGCAAGTTAATATACTGAATAAGTGAACCTGTTTTCTGCACACTCTTTGTTGGGATAATAATGTATGTTGATGCAAAAACACATTACTTGACATGTACCATGTGGCAGCCATAAATGGTCAAAACATAACCAAAATAGATAATAATATCATTTAAAAAACAAATACATAAAAAATAAAAAAACTTTTCACGATGAAACACGTACCATTCATAGTGCACTTCCTTTGAGAGAGAAGAATGTGTGTCATTTGGTCTCACTGTCTAACAGAATGCTCATCTTTTTATCCATCTGCACGTGTGATGTTCAAAGATTTTTACCTCAAAAGTATGATTCGGTGAGTTTTGCTTTGTACTTTTGGTAAACTAAATTCATTCACATATTTTGAACTGTGATTTATTTGGCAACATGTAACTCACTCTCTCTCTCATGCACCATGATGGAAAGATAACAGTAGTTTGATGTTGCAGGCTACCAACTTTACTTTTATTTCTTTGGATGAACCACGCTGCATGTCTTTACTTGAGTAACATCGAAGTCACTGACTCTGCATATGATTCACTTTTTGTTTTTGAAAACAATATTGAATTGTGTTCCAGAAATTCAGTAAAGTTTAAGGTATATCTTAAGACTTAAAATATTGTTACAATAATTATCACACAGTTCATACAATATTTTAAACATGACAATTCAAAAATGTAATATTTGTAAAGGATATAGTTTCCAATGACCAAACATTATTTTGACATTACATCATATGTTTCAAACCAGTTTTGGTAACCTCTCAAACAAGAAATTTGGTTGAATTACTTTTTTTGTTAATATATATATATATATATATATATATATATATTATTGATCAAACTACCAACTTTATAATTGTACCTATGTAACTAACATGTAACGTAACTGTTTATATTCATAGTTCGATGGAACGATCAACATTCGATAATCGAATTCTTAATGACATAATAAATCAATAATGACTCATCATGAGAACAAATGACCGATTTAATAATTATAATGATTAAGTAACCACTAAAGATAAACCATAATGTTTATCTTGATGGTTGTCTTAAAATCAATCTAACGATCACGATTCGAAGAGATTATAAATATAAACTCTCTATGAACTATATTATCTATTTTTTACTCATATTTCATTATTTATTATCATACTTAAGCACTTTACTGAGTTAGGTACAGGATAATTTCTTTCTAGTTTACTTCCTCCTCTTTTTGATGATCAGTCAAAGCTTAGTCTATAAAGAGAATTTTCGTATTTCTAACATTTTTGTTAAGAACAATTATGATATAAGTTTTCAAAGTTTCAAAGATCTCACTACAAGAAATCATTAAATAAAAACCAATCTTAGATACTAAAAATACCAAAAATAATTAGTTGTTATATTTACCAAATTAGATACTTTGGTAGCTAAAACTTAGGTAACTAATTAAATACCAATTGAGAAACTAGAAACTAATTTAGAAATCAATAATTTGTTTTAGTTTCTAAAATAATATTTAATTTAGTTAATATAGAAACTAATAATTTTTTTTATCTAAAATTAGTTTTTAGTTAATAAAGTTTTAGTAGTGTGTACATGGAAGCTTCTTGAATAGTAATTTTGCGTTTTGTGTGGCTATAGATTCTGGACACAGATTCTTAAATATTTTGGGATTCTTAAAATATTGTGTCGGTGCTAATGACAGAGAATTATTATTTTTTTTCCCTTTAATGATTTACTTTAAGAAAAAGTCCATTTAATGAATCCTTTAACCTGGTTAAAACAATATGATAAGAAACGGTTACCTACTTTTAATGAATGTTACAATAAACAAGGGACAGTTAGAGTGAAGAAGTAGTTTGCCAATTTATTTAAGACTGATGTATAAGATCTAAATAATCAATCAAAACAGTAGTTGTTCAGTTTATTTTTTGTTGACCTTTTGAATTGAACAAACAATTTTAATATTTATTTGACCTTTATCAACAAAAGAAGTTATCAAAATACACTCCTCAACAGCTAGTTCCAATCAATCATGACTGTTCACAATAAACCTTAGTGTTCATTAAGGTTCTGGTGTATGACAGAAATTTGGCAACTACTTGAGGCCACAACTACATACCCTTGTGTTCAAAATTCTTGAAACAGCAAACATTTTTTGTAGGACAACCCTAACAAAACTGAAAATTACCACAAATGGTATAAATAATTGCAGGTGTCAAACTCCAAGCTACAGAATGAAGGTTTTGGTTTTGAAGAGTTTGGTATGATATGATGAACATTAATGGCCTGCATTTAGTTGAGTCCCTTTGTGGGGACCAAATGTCCCTTCCCTTATCTTGCAATTGAGAGGATAATAGAGTTTTCATGGCCCTTCACAAGGATCCTATCTCAGTCCACATTTATTTTCTCCTGATCTGTCCTTCACTGCATAAGCATAGTAAACCCTTAAAGATTGAAGCTACTTCAGACATCCCTTTAGTTTTTTTTTTTTCATTATTTATAAAAACAAACATAAGGGTCATATTTTCTTTCAGTGTTTAATCTTTTTAATATTCCAAAAAAATAATAGAATTGGATCTAAGGTATTTTATACTTTTATTTAATAAATGAAATATTAGTAAGAAGATGATGTATTATAGTTTAAAATTAATCAAATAAAATGTGAAGAACACTAACACCAACTTCACTTTGTTCCTAATAGGTTTATAAATAATGTGACTTCTATTCATATTTATTAACTCATACATCAACTTCACCAAATGTGGTGGAAGAAGTGTCTCATTAGCACTCCTCCTAAGTCCTAACCATATGCATAAAGGCAGAGGAAAAAGGAAAAAAATTGAGGTTAAAATGGTGATTTGGCAAACTATATTCATGGTAACTTGTAAAATAATTCAGTATATTGAATACCAATTTTTGTAACCCTAGTTTTTGGCTCATAAAATGTATATGTTTTTTGTGTGTCTGAATATATAAAGACTTAAGTGGTTAATACTATGATAGGGAAGTCTCACCCTTTCATCATGATACATATAAGCATACTAATCAGTCTAGAATGATCTTAGTTGAAGTCAATTAAGGATATTGGAAAGTTTGAAAAGTTGAGATCTAAAGTTTGTTAAAGAGAGTAATTCACTTTAGAAACTAAAATAAGTAATTATAGACATTACAAAAATGTATTAAAGTATTAATTGTTCTTTTTCCTCAGTGATTCTAAATACATTGTTCATAAATATAAGTTAAATCCACTAATATTTACCATGCATGTGCATTTAGCTTTCAAAAGGGGTTATGAGTAAGCAGAAGGTGGGTGAGGAATCCACCTCCAAAGCATTAGGGTTCCATAGTTATGAAACACAGCAAGCCATAACATGGTGTCCACTGCTTATTTGGTCTGTGCCTTGAGGGCTAAAGCTTGTCTTGTGCTTTTGTAGTGTACCCTCATTCCCCCAATCATTTGTTGGGCAAATGAGAAGTCTCAGACATTTTCATTCTGCACCATTCAACTCCTGACCCTACCAGGGTAGCACCAACCAACTCAATTTTGCTTGCTGTCATTTTTTTTTTATTGAACATTAATGTTTGAGATCATCTTAGTCAATTTCATAATATATATATATTTATAAATTGATTTTGTAAAGTTGAATTAATAGATTTAAAATCCATTTTTTAAATAGGTATCTATAAAAAAATTGTATGTAAGAAGATGGAAAGAAGAAAGATGTTTTTATTCTCTTGTATATCACTTCATGTATAGTAAATATATACTATTGTAGGGAGTTTCTCTCTCCAAATTACAATCTAATTAGGTAGGGATCCACTAATCATGAGATTCTATCATTATTAAATTAATTGCAACATATAATTGGGTATACAATATTGCATACAATAATTGCGTATAATTTGATAATTATTATTTCCTTAATACTCCCTTCAAGTTGGCAGGTGAAGATCATGAACCCCAAATTGTGTCAGTGCCCAGTACATGTGAAGGACTGATTATCCTGGCTTGTAATTTTTCTCGCACAATGTGACAAACTATCTCAATGTGTTTTGTGCGTTCATGAAATACTGGGTTTGTTGTTTGTCACACTTGATTGTCACAGAAAAGTTGAGCTTGCAAGTTACATGACACCTTTTTAAATCCTACAACAGATATCGCAACCAAACTATCTCCAAACAAGTATTCGTCATCGTGCGGTATTATGTTTCTGCTGATGATGATCTTGATACGTTTGTTTGTTTTTTTGACTTCCATGAGATAATAAAAGAACCAAGAAAAATGCAATACCTAGATACTGATCTCCGAGTTGTCTGACAACCTCCGCAGTCTGAGTCACAATAAGCTGTCAATGTCAGATTGTTCTCGAATGGCAATAGCAATCCTTGTCCTGGTGATCCTTTGATGTACTTTAGGACTTGAATTGCGGCATCCTAATGAGGTTTCCGTGGAGTCTGTATATATTGACTTAGAGTTCAAACCAAAAATGTTATGCTAGGCCGAATAATCGTGAGGTATATCAGTCGTTCCACAAGTCGCCTGTAGTTGACTGGATCCTTTAATAACTCTCCTGGTATGAGTTTTAGATATTGTTCCATTGGAAATTTGTCTGGACGAGCACCTGTGAGTCCCGTATCATGCAAAATATCAAGAACATATTTTCTTTGGGACATGTATTTACCATGGAACGGGAAAATTCAATCCCTATAAAATATTTTAAGTCTCCAAAATCATTAATGCGAAATTATTGTAATAGACAGTCTTTAAGACGCTGAATTTCTGTCAAATCATTTTCTGTCAAAAGAATATCATTCACATAAAATCAAAAGGGCAGTAAATGATGAATAGAGAGTAGTCTGTATTGGATTGTTGAAATCCTACAAATTTTAATCACATGAGAAAATGTTGAAAACCATGTTTGGGATGCCTGTTTGAGACCATAAAGGGATTTGTTGAGTCAACATATAATGTTCTCCCCCTGTCGATGATGTCAGGTGGCAAGTCCATGTAAATAATTTCATGCAATGTGTCATGTAAGAAGGCATTTTGCATATCTAGTTGGTGAGTAAACCAATTTCTGGTTGCTGCAATGGTGAGGAGACACCTCAAAGTTGTTAGTTAAATTTGTTGTTGGTGAAAAAGTTTCAGAATAGTCGACACCTTCAATCTGAGTGTACCCCTTTGCGAAAGGGCGCGCCTTATATCTGTCGATGCTGCCATATGAGTTGTATTTTATTTTATAGACCCATTTGCATTCGATGGGTTTCTACCCAGCGGGTAACGGTGTCAAGGTCCACGTTTGATTTAGCTGCAAGGCGGAAAACTCTTCGTCCATTGCTTTTTTGCCAATTTGGATCCAGGATAGCTTGAGCATAAATGTGAGGTTCTTTGGTGGTTGTGGTGTTAGCAAGATATGCACTATGTTTAGTAGAAGATCGTGAATTAGAAAGAAAATGATGCATAGGATACCTGGTTCCATTCAGCCGGTCTTGGGCAGTGGTCGAATGATTGGCTTAGGATCCCGTTACGTAGTCTTGAAGCCAGGAAGGTGTGGTTGATGTGCGACTGGATCGTCGAACAAGAAGGTCGGTTGGAGAAAGTTTGGTAATGGGTGCTAGACTTCTTGACGTGGGAGAAGAAGGTTGGTTTGCTGGAGGTTCAGGTGCATTGTAAGGAGTAGGAGAAGAAAGTTGGTTTGATGGAGGTTCAGGTGCATTGTGACGAGTAGGAGAAGAAGGTTGGTTTGATGGAGGTTCGGGTGCATTGTGATGAGTAGGAGAAGAAGGTTGATTGAGTGAATGTTGGACAGGAGTGGGTAAGTCAATGTCAATAGTGGGCAAAATACCTTGTAATGGAGGTGAGGATTACGTCTGGGACTGTTGAAAGAGTGGAAAAACATTTTCATGGAAGATGACATCCCAACTTGTAAAAAAGGTGCATGCATCTATATCAAATAATTTGTATGTTTTTTTATTGAGAGGATAACCAATAAAAATCCATTGTCGAGCGCGCGAATCAAATTTTTGCTTAGGTGAAACAACAGTTGCATAATAGAGGCAACCAAAAGTTTTTAAGTGAGAAAGTGAAGGTGGGCGATTATATAGCATCTCAAAAGGTGATTTATTTTTTAGTAAAGGTGATATATGTGGCGGTTAAAACACATTCCCAGAATTCTAATGGTAACTGAAATAGGAGGGCTTGTGCTGTGTTTAAAATGACATTCAATACCTTTTTCGAGAAAAAAATTACGAATAGAAATAAATTCCAATTCGTTGTCAACGCGGATGGTTTTAATAGATGTCTGAAATTGATTTTGTGCAAAAGTAATGAATGATTCTAAGAGATGTTGGGTTTTAGACTTGTGATTCATAAGAAATAACCAAGTACATCTAGTATAGTCATCGACTATAGTGAGAAAAAATGTTTTCCAAAATGAGTTGGGATTTTATGAGGATCCCAAATGTCACAATGCAATAAATGAAATGAAGAATGAGATTGAGATCTTATTGTGATTAAAGGAAAGGTAGCTTTGTCTGATTATCTTTGGGACAAATACTACCATTATTATGAATGAGAATGAGATTTTAACTGATAGGTAGTAAGGAAGATGAAAGTTGTAGACACGCCAGAGAATGATGTCTGAGGTGCTTGTGCCATAAATCATGGTTGGTCGAGATTTGAGATGCGTGGACTTGGTTTGGAAGAGGGGACATGTAGTATAAGCCTGCTAGCCAATCATCCTACTCGTAGCCAAGTCCTGCAAAATGCAACTATGTGGAGTAAAAACGACACAACAATTTAGTGAACTGGTTATCTTACTAACAAACATGAGATTTAAATTAAAAGAATGAACACAAAGAACATTTTTTAGAGTGATATTGTCATTGAATTTAATTGTGCTTGTACATGAGATGGGCGCAGTTGAGCCTGTGGGCAGATTAACATTTGGAATAAATGATGATGAAGTGTGTGTGAAAAATTGTGAATCAAATGCAAAATGATTGGTTTCTCCGCTATCCAAAATCCATGGTTTCGTAAAAGTAGAATTAATAGACGAGTTATGGGCAAGCAGACGTGCAGCACGCTAACAAACGTGTCACTTCTACCGTTATTATTTAGCGAGTAAATAGTGTTTGCCAATTGCTGAATTTGCGGTGAAGCCTTGTACGAGGTTTCTATCGGACTCGTTACTGGTGCCTTCCTTACCAGACATGATATCTTTTTTTTTATTCTCTTGTGTGTATATTTACGTCACTTCATGTATAGGAAATATATATTAGTGTAGGAGTTTGGGTACAATATCGTACAATATTGCATATAATAATTGCGTATAATTTGATAATTATTATTTCCTTAATAGTATTAGTTGACTTGATCAAATGCTATCGGACCACCCATAAATACATAATCTCATATATTTCCTATATATCAATCCATAAATATATAATCTTATAC
>Ga0123341_1001595_pt1 | contig 17406 bp, 5 predicted proteins | sample Turbeapinknodule_FD_89959 | JGI IMG/M metagenome (GOLD analysis project Ga0123341, IMG submission 89959) | Root nodule microbial communities of legume samples collected from Mexico - Turtle bean Mexico pink nodule | ecosystem: Host-associated > Plants > Roots > Nodule | place: Mexico: Nepantla...
ATAATTTTCTATACTTGAAATATTTAAAATTTTAATTTTTATTTAGTTAACTAATATTTTTTTAACCATTATTTTAGAATGATATTCAATAACCCCAATTTCTAACAGAGTAAAAACCAAATTTTGTCCCCAAAAGATATAATAGTATCAAGTACTAAGGGTATATGTGATACTGATTTTTTTTCTCTCTTGTTGTTTCTTTTTTCAACTAATGAACTAAAATTATGAGATTTTTAATACTTTCCACTTACAATAAACATTTTCTTCTCTAATTAGAGATGATAAAATATTTTTTTTAAGGGTTTGCTGTTTTTGTTTTTGTGTTTCTTAACTTCTTTTATTTTCTTTTTTTTTTGAGGTTTAGGATTTACAACTCCTAATTGATTCAAGGGTTGAAATTGAGGTTTCAAAACATAAGTGCTATTTTTGAAATTGGATTTTCTTTAACATGATTGAAAGATTAAAATGCAATGGCATGAGAGAAAAAAAAAATCAATTTTAAACATTCACTCATATTTTATTAATTACACTTTTTTTCAAAAGTGTAAGATGTTTTATTTTAGCCACATGTAATTCCAACACATAATAACATTTCTTTATTAAATTAAACTAGAGTTAAAAGTGGAATGACCTACCTCTTTAACATTGAAAATTTTTAGAGACATATGTCCTACACTTTTAATTTTTCATTAACGAAAATCAGTGCTTACTCCTTTCAAATATCTCCTATATTATAAGTTCAATTTATGTAATATGAATCCCTATTCAATTTTCATTATGTGTAAAAGAAATTACCAAGCACAATCATGTTAAATTAGTTTTTTATTTAGTGAGTAGAAAAAACTCATAAAAGAAAAAAATAACTCAATTTTTAAGCTTTTAAAAAATAAGAATATACCATAAACATAAAGAATATTGAATTTTCAATGTTCAAAAGAGTGTAAAATACCACACTTCTTTAGTTAAATTTATTTCATAATATAATATACATTTTTTAAACTATATATGAAATAAAATGTAAACCTCATAAGCATGGTGCTTTAAGGTGGTTTGTGTCATTCACTTCTGACCATAACAATTTTCTAAAAATTAAAACTAAAATTAAAAACTTAAAACTCAAATTGGTTTTAATTTTTTCAAAATTTAAAAACTTGAAACTAAAATCCATTTCAAACTACATTAATTTGCTTAATTATGGTTGATTTTACTTGTTTGAAGATGATTAATCACAACTCTTTTATCATTCTTATTCAGAGAGTGCCTAAGCAATGTTGTATTTTTTTTTCATGGACTTTTTTTTTCAATTCTTTTGTTCGAGTTGTTGCTTTCTTCCTTAAATATTAAATAACATAAATCTCAATGGTCAATTATAAAAAAAACATAATAAAGTCTAAACTTTTAACATTAATCCAATAAAGATATGATTTTATTTTATAGATTCAATCTTATTAAGAATCTCCTCAATAATTAAAAAAATCCTCTAGAGATAGGTATGCAATTTATGTACATCAAAACAAAGAAGCAACATAAATAAACACAAAATCTGTGATTGAACCCTTCATTAACATCTCCTTAAAATTTTCTGACCGTTTTGCCCTCGTTAAACCACTCAAACAATAAACCATGTAATGTAATAAAATCAAAATCAGAAGGACATGAAAAGGAATAGAAATCACAAAAATGAAAATCATGATGATATATAATAATTAATAATAATATTAATAATTAAGAACAAATATTTTAATAATAATAATAATTAGTAGATCCCTTCCTCTTCACCCTTTATTCCTATCAGAGGAAGCAACCAACAGAAGCATCATCGTCGTCATCACCACCCAAAAACTCAGTCAAAGCTTCACACCCTTATTCTTCTTCTTCTTCATCTCTGCAATTCCTCTTTCTCTTTCAACCCTCTTCCTCAAAGTTCCAAAATTTCTCTTCCGGGCATGCCCCAGTTCCTCCTCTAACAATCTTCAACCCATTTTCCGGTATTTTGAAGAACCCCCCTTTTCTTAATTTCGAATCGGAAACCCTTGCTTCCGTGAACCCAATTTTCGTCTCCGCAATCGCCTTCTGAAGTTGGAGGAAAAGCAAAAAAAATACAAAAGTTGGGGATTTTGCCCCACAAACCCTAGTTCTGGATCTTGCTTCGGAGTTCAAATTTTGGCGCTTTTTCTTGCATTAGGCTCGGATTTTTGGATTTTGCAGTTTCGCGTTCGGCCCCACGCTTTTTCTGACCAATAAGCAGGTGAGTTGTCTTCAAGGTTGTATTTTGCATCTGAAGAAGTTTCATTTGGTGTTCTAGTTAGTTGAGAGGGTAATACGAGCTGGTAGGTGTTTTGAGTTGGGATGGAAAAAAAATACTAGTGAAAGGGTATTTATTTGTTCTTTGTCTATTAGTTTTGGACTATTCTTATGGATCCGAATTATTTTATTAAGTTTGCTAGCTTCTGTTGTTACTGTAATTTATTGCTTCGGATATAGCATGGGGCTACAATTCTGGCTACCATAAAACGATTGATCACAGCAAGTTTATATCCTAGTTTCAAGAGCTGGCACTTAATCTTACGGACAATTTTCATATGTGCTTTCATTGGAATAGCCTTTAATGGATATGTTCCAATTTGAATACTTGCGCTCTACATTGATATCTAAGATTTTATCCCCTTATGTACGACACCGGTCTTACAGTTAGTATGTTTGAAATTTTTTATCTGCTTGGTTGGTTGTGTTATGTCTACATTTGAGAAGGAGCTGTTTGGATTTGAATGATGACTTCAGTTTCAGAATATAACGGTCTAGTTTCTCAAATTCTTTCCTCTAGCAGCCGGGTTGGGTTTAATCTTGTGAAAATCTTTAGTGTTTAGAATCTAGTGTTTTGTATTCTGTTGATTCCTGGAATAGTTTTTACTTTTATCATTTATAAGCAGTCTGCATAATGGAGTTTGATATTATGATTTATTTGGGGTGCTGTATTTTTAACTGTTATCTATTGAGTATTTGTAACTTACAAGTCAGAATAATGTAATTCAGGCTGACAGTGACTGAAGTTTGGTCATATAATTTTTAGTGCCTTAGGGATTTCATTGCATATCCTGCTGAAGGAAGTTCAATAAGGCTAGGTCATGTGTGTTAATCCTTTTTTATTTCAGTTATGCATCCTGTTTCCTTTGTTTCTTGTAATGTAATTTTTGGTTTGCTTGATTGGCATTGGTTGGAAATGACATGGGTGGCATTGTGGATCATGCAGTTTAGCTTTTACAGCTACTCGTGGTATGATGCCAAGGGCAGTATGCTGGTTATAGTTGGGGGAAATGCAAAGGTATCATGCTGGCAGCTGCACTAGTGCAGTTAATAACAGTGCAATTGGTGGACCATCTGCCAGGGACACAGGAAGGTCTGATTCACCTTCTTTGCCTGCTAACTTCTCTGTAAGTTCAAGGTAAGTGAACTTCCTCCTGACACTTTTCACTTATTACCATTTTATCTTTTGAATGACTGCAAATATGGCATATGCTATAAAGGAACTACAAATTCCAAATAAATATGGTTGTGATACACAGTGTGTTGCTTTAATATATTTTCTTTTTCATTTGTCTAATAATTTGTGCCAATGATCTTTTCTCTTGATTAATATCCTTTTGAAAATTGTGCAACCATGTTAGAGTGGGATTTCATTTATTTCTCGAGTGATACGAAAATTGCAAGTATTCATTAAATCTTAATTTTTCAGTTTCCTATGCATATGTTTGCTTTAGAGTTTCCTCTGATTTCAACGAATCAATATTCTTTTCCTTTTATTTTCTTTACTATCAATCTATCTACTTTTAATAATCTGCTTTTATGGTTAAACGGGCAAGAAATATTAGGTTACATATCCATGCTTCTAAGTTATAACCATAGTTATTGATCTTAGATAGCGGTCTGGAAGGGCTGATTCTAAAACTGCTTTAGTAGGATAGTGGGTAGCGGAATATCTTCTAATATGATGTTTTTTGTTGCACGTTAGTTAAATTTACAATACACACGGATAAATGCTGAAAAATAAAAACTACCAAAATTAAATACATATTCATAGTAAACAATCAAAAGTTAGAATTTGAAGGAAAACGCACTACAGATAAAGATCAAACATCTATGCATAGTAAACAATCAGAAAACAGAATTTGAAGCTAAACAAAACACAACAGATAAAGATGAAACATCTGTTCATAGTTTTAAAACTCATCTGGAACAGACTGGTTGAACTGGTCTGTTTGAGATCTGGAACTGGAAGTATAACTGGTTTGAGTTACATTTTGGATTGGATGTGTTACCTACTTTGTATTATCATCACCAAACCGGTCAAAACTTGGATATAAGTGGTGTAAACTGGTCCTGAGCGGACCAATTTTTAGGAATTTGCATATGTGCCGCTCTTCAAGAGCCTGCTGCCCCTGCTTTGTTGAGTCCCACGCCAACACCCTATTGTATCAACTTCACTGACTTATGGGACTGCTGTTGCATCATCACTTCTCACCTGTACAAGGACAGCCAGCAACAACCTGTTCCAGATTGTATTCAAAATAACATAAATATTTGGCACAGACAGTGATTGATGCCTGTACTCACTACCAAGCTTGCAAAGGCTTAACCACTAGACCAGAGAATTTTTAATACAAGTTTGACAGCTATTATATATGCACTTATATTATATTTAATTATTTTTTAATTATACCCATTCACGTGGTTCAACTAGTGACTGACACACCCCTATCAAGTCGATCACTGTTCCTAGTTTTAAAATATTTGTTTGTCAGCGGTGTTGCCATGGAACCAAAATATTGTAAATTGAAGGATCATAAAATGGTTTGGAAGATCCTCCCAAAAGATGAAGATTATATGTAAAAATATGAATGTGTTAAAAATGACATAGATAAGGAAAATATATATTGGAAATGATAACATTGAATTAAAACTAAACTGAATTATTATTTATAATGAGACACATAAAATAAAATATAAAACATAAGAAACTTGTAACCAGTTAGCCTAAATCAAAGTAGGAGTTAGACATTCTGACTCTAGGGCAACAACAGTCCTGTAAAAAAGATGAATTTCTTACCTAAAACAGGAAAGGCACACCACACCAACAAAACAGACGGAGACCAGCAGAACTGAACTCATGAAAGAGATGCATGTCATGAACAAAATGCAACAACACTGTGAGCATAAGGCAGAGGCAAAGAGTAGAGAATATGGTTCCAGTGAGATGGAGAGTTGAGGGAGAAGAAGCGAGAAGTGAGAATAGATGTTTTTGTAGATGGGTGTTTTTTTTTTTGAAATGGGTGAAATGAAGAATTCAAGGGAACCTGCAAACGAATCAACTGGGTCTGCAAAGAGGTTTTGCATCAAAATCTCACCGGAAGTAAGTTTGGCATGGGTTTGATTGCCGATATTGGATGCAGAAGATTACAATCTGGAGCAATGTTCATAAAACAAGATCGTTGAGTCAATCTTCTTGCATAGGTTTTGGGGGGAAAATTGTTAAGTTTATAGAAAGAGTCGTATATTCTATTAGAGATGTAGAAAACCTTTCCTGGGTCCAACAAGACTGCATAAAACTAATTTGTAACTCCAAATATGGAGTGATCATATAATTTTCATAAAAGAATTACAGAGCAATGGCACTAGTTCTGCAGAATTTGGTATATATTTTTGTTTTATTTTTTTTATCAAGATAAGATTTCTCTTTTTTGTATCTTTTTAAAGTTTGGATATTTTTGTAGGGGTGAGTCTACCATATTGTAGTTTCAAAATATTGTTAAACATTTGAATGAGAAGAGTAACATTTTGGTGGATATTTTTCTTTAAAAGAAAATTGATAGATGCAGTGAATTTGTTCTAAAAGTTCAGTCCAAATCTTGCAACTTTACTAGGGTTTCATAGTTTGAAATAAAGAACTTAATTGCAGAGTGTGGGTTGGGAGTTTTGTTTTGTTCCAACCATTTGGTTAATAATGACATTTTAAAAAGTTTATATTTTCTTCCCTTGAAACATTTTTTATAATTGTTTGACCTAGTATTGCTAAATTTTCTTTTCTTAGAGTTCATATATTTTATGTTCATTAATAAAGTGACATGTTATTTTCTTTGCATGCTATATCTGATGCTGTTAATATTGAACACAATGGTTTTGTGTTTGCAGGCGACAACCACCGTTAAACTCATACAAGTTGAAGTGTGATAAAGAACCCTTGAACTCTAGGTAGTTCCTGTTCGTAATAGTGTGATTTTAAAATTATTGCCCACTGTATTTCATGATTAACTATGATTAACTACCAGTACCAGGCTCTATCGGGGGCACATTTTCATATGCTGTTGTAATACAAAAAATTGCATGTATGATGTTTTCCCCTTCCCTGCCTTGTTATCAAATTGTGCTTTTGCTTGTTACTTTATATGGCCATGAGACTAAGAGTAGTGAGTTAGAATAGTTAAATGGTTGGGCAATTAAAGTTAGGAGGACTTGGCTTAGTGGGGGAGAGGAAGGGAAAATGGGGATTCAGATTGTTATTTTAGAAATAGGGGTCTGGCTTAGTTGTAGAAGGGGAGACTCTTGGAAGGAGAAGACTCTTCCTTTTTGTACATGAAATTCCATTAGGCAGTTGTTCTCTTTCTGTATTGCCCGTAGATTTATCAGTTATTTCTCATGGCTTTTGTAATGATTTGTTCAACATTTTTTATGCCATTTCTTGAGCATGACATTGAACTGAGCATACAAACTCTGGATATTTTGGTTAAGTTCTTGAAGAGGATGATAACCTAGCAGTGTGCGATTGCATTCTCTGGTTGCTCATGTGCCAGTGACTTGAGGGGGATGGATTGCCCAGGGCTCAAGTAGAGAAGTGTATGAGGTGAACCAGAGGAAGCTGACAATGAAGGTACAACTTGCATTTGTCAGCGGGTAAGGTGTGACTAGTTTCAATTCTGGAGGAGTAAGATGCTAGATTTAATATGAACTGGGAAGGGTTGATACTAAGGTTTGCAGGAAGAAACATGGGCAGCTTATTTGCTGTGTCTAATATCTTTTTGATGAGAGTATATGCACATATTTTGAGGTCTTGGTGGTGTAGGCACCGAAAATTCCTGACAAGCAATTCCTAGGGTATTTCTTGGGAGGATTGAGGAGTGAAGTTTGGTGGCAAATAGGTCAGATGCAGCTGTGCCTCCAAACTCATCTTTGGACCATAGACTCTTGCTCCAGAGGTGTACTTCAGGTATCATCTTGATGCAGGCTCAGTTGTGGCACCTACTGGCTTATCCGATCTGTTGTAGTGAACACCATTGACAGGCTTTTTTAAGAATTACTCTAGCTCAAACAATGATTCAGGAATAAAAGTGTGCAGGAAGGAAATGAAGCAACAATGCAGTCCACCACTAAGCCCAAGGGAAGTGCACATACACTTGGAGAAGCTGTCATACTGTGTTTTAAGGAGAAGGGAAGAGGGTAGATGTTTCCCGTAGGGCCAACTGATGTTCCCAGTTCAGTTGCCAGGGAAAAGTAGGCTGATGGATAGTAGAGGTAGTAGACCTCTTTGGAGTACTCAAAAGTTTTGCAATGGTTGAAGATGTCTGTGTTTTGCATATCTCCCTGTCTATCCTTTGATTGGTAATTATTCCTTGCAAGTTCCTTATGGTAGTCTGCCTAAGATCATTCTCAGTTGTTCCTTCTATATTGTGTTAGGGATATTTTACCTGCCTAGTGAGAAGTACCTGGTAAGGGATATGGAGGGAAGATTGTTGTCAAATGTCGGTTGCACAATTTCAACCTTGCTCTCAAGGTATAACATCATGAGGATGGTATTTATAGTGCTAGAGAGCAAGTATATTTTTTGGTTGAGGTTTCATAACTTTCAAAGCATCTCGACAGAAAGGTATGTCTCTTGTTGGATTGGGTTGAATGGACGTTTGAACACTTTCAATGTTAAACCAAACATACCCCCTAATTTGTTCAAATAGTTAAGTGGTTGAGTTATGGGCGGTTAAAGTTGTTAAGAGTGGGGGTCTTGCGCTGGGATTAATAATATTTATTACTTTGGGAATGGAATGGTGGCTCATAGTTAATTGTAAAAGGGAGAACCCTAAAGGGATAAATCTGTTTATCTATTTTGAGATTCAATTGACCTATGTAGCTCTGTTGTCTATTATTTAGATCTCACTACTCTTTCTTGTGAGGTTGTAATTCTACACAAAGGCATTAAGCTTTGACGTTCTATTATCTTGTATATTTACATGTAAAATCCTATTATTTCTCAGGCTTGGCGCACCAGACTTTCATCCCCAAACATCAAATTGTCCTGAGGAGACCCTGACCAGAGAATATTTGCAATCTGGATACAGGGACACAGTTGAGGGACTTGAGGTATGCTATTAGGTGCTTGTTGGGACTTTCATCACAAAACAGATAAAAGATGCATTAAATTTTACTTTTGTATTTATACCAAATCAAATATTATAGAGTTGTAACTTCGCTGATGAATGATGGATTATACTTCTGCAGTTATCCATTTGTTTTTTTAAAGGTTTGAATATTTTATGCTGAACCCTTGTATTTTTTTTATGTAAATCATTTTGATAGCATTAGCTTGTATCAAGGGTAACTGAAAGTTTTTGAACTGTAGTCTAGCATTTTCTTGGTATTTTTCTTTTCTATTTCTTTTTATCAAATTCTTCGTTCTTTTAAAAAGGAAATAGGTTTGGACATATGTAACACTTTTCTGCTTTTCCTTTGTTTTTCCATCTTAGTTAGTCTGCAGCGATCTTGACATATTCAAGTTTTGATACTGTCCTTTTCTTTTAAGCCCTTTTTCTTCCAAATAGTTGATAAATAATTTTTCTTTCACACTATAGTCCGTCCCAGCTATGGAGAATAACTGCAAAACTTCATGATAAAAAGCTGTCTAGTATTTGTCAAAATGGGTTATTTATGTTTGGGTGGTAGTATTATTACTATGTTGTACTTGTAATAATTCTTATGTTGGTGTGATGATCCTGTTACATTTGGTTTATCTGCGTGTATCTTTGTTAGTGTCCGTGGAGTTGATATTACAAATTTTCCCTTTTAAATTTCTCATATGGTTCTTATACTGTTCAAGGCTGTTGAAATAGTGATAGGTTACACACATTCTTTAGAATCATAACTCTCCTTGATGAGTAACGAAAATATAGAAGTTAAATTGTGCTTTCATTGAAATAGAGTAGTTTCAACTGTTCAAACCTACCCTTTTTGTCCGGTGTCTGCTATTTTCTGACATTGCCTTGCTCCTGTATCTGTCAGGAAGCCAGAGAAATTTCTCTGACTCAGGTTCCGCATTTTAACAAGAATGTTGTTCTTAATTGCAAAGAGGTGACTCTTTTGTCTCATGTCTTTTTTGAGATATTTTTGCCCACTTTATTTGTTTATATGTCTGAGCTCTTAATTTTTTTGGTTTTCATTGCAAGTCTATGTGGATATAGGTTAACTTGTAGTTTTTTCATCTATTTTCCAGGCTATTAGAAAACGTCTGAGGGCCATTAATGAATCTCGTGCTCAGAAGAGGAAGGTGATGATCTTTAATATGTCTTGTAATCTATTTATCCTTGCTGAACATTACTTTTAAAGTGTATATAATCATGGTAGCTTTTTTTAGCTTATTTTGGAATTAATGCACTCTACATATCTCAGTTGTTATGAAGGTGTTTGATCTACATGTGTTTGATTTGATAGGCTGGTCAAGTATATGGTGTAGCTCTTTCAGGATCACAACTTTCCAGGTCTGGAATTTTCCCTGAACTAAGACCTTGTGGTGAGGACTTCCAGAAAAAATGGATTGAGGTATAATTGGTGATAGTCTTACTCCTTCTGTTCTCTTCTTTGTGCAACATGTTGTATACCAGCCGTGGCACCTCACATTTGTTTCTAAAACATTTTTGGCAAATTTATATAAAGGAAGCACTGGGTTTTGAATGGTTAGTAAAATAGTAGTAGATGGTTGTATGTTGATGTGATTGCCTGCATGATGTGAATATGGAGGGATTTGGAATGCTTATATGCTGAATAGCTCTCTGAACAGGCTTAGCCATTCGTGGATTTTTTCAATTTAAGAGAATTGTTATATGGGTTAATATGACCATTTTCTTAGGTTTTTCTGTTAAAGCTGGCAGGTTGTTATGGCTGTAAAATCCTTGAATACTATTTTTTGAACTTTACTTGTGGTTCAGGTTATATTGCTAACTCTGTTAATTATTTTATTATAGGGTTTATCTCAGCAGCACAAGCGATTACGATCTTTAGCTGATCATGTTCCTCATGGTTATAAAAGGGCATCACTTTTAGATGTTCTTATAAGGAATAACGTTCCATTGCTTAGGGCCACCTGGTTCATCAAGGTTACATACCTCAATCAGGTAGGGATGCTTTAGTGTTGGTTTATTTACCTATTTTGATGAGTTTTTTATACTTTTTAATATAAGTTGATTATGATTGAGTTTTCCAGGTTCAACCTGGTTCTGTTGGTATTTCTTCTGGAACTGCTGACAAGATTCAACTGTCTCGCTCTGATGTTTGGACCAAAGATGTTATCAATTACTTGCAAGCCCTTCTGGATGAATTTTTGTCAAAGAATGTTTCCCATTCTGCTTCTCACGCTCGAGAGAGATCACCACAAATGCCTGGATCACTGCAGAACAAAAGTGATCCATTGTCATCTGTTTCAGACGGTGAAGGACCATCCTTACATTTTAGATGGTGGTATATTGTACGGCTCCTGCAATGGCATCATGCTGAAGGGCTGCTTCATCCTTCTCTTGCCATTGATTGGGTGTTTAATCAACTACAGGTAATTTACCTTCTACATTGTTTGTATTCAATGAGTACAATGTGCTAATGAAACTAATAGTGTACTGTATATACCTTCCTCTGATTTCAACTCTCATGTTGATTTCTCACATTTCTGTTCCTTTCAGGAAAAAGATCTCCTTGAGGTTTGGCAGCTGTTATTGCCTATTATATATGGTTTTTTAGAAACTATTGTACTATCTCAAACTTATGTGCGTACCCTTGCTGGACTAGCTCTTCGTGTCATTCGTGATCCTGCTCCAGGTGGTTCAGATCTAGTAGATAATTCCAGGAGGGCATATACAACTTGTGCTGTGATTGAGATGCTTCGGTATTTAATACTTGTGGTGCCAGATACTTTTGTTGCTTTGGATTGCTTTCCTTTACCTTCCTCTGTTATTTCACATGCAATGAACGATGGCAATTTTGTATTAAAATCAACTGAAGCTGCAGGGAAGGTAAAAAATAGTTCAGATGATTTTGGTCACATTATTTCATGCATTCAGAAACATACAGAGGATCTTGCAAAGGCTTCAATCCCAGGCGCTCCAGGTCATTGTCTGGCTAAAGTGGCAAAAGCCTTGGATAAAGCTCTTGTTCTGGGTGATTTGCGTGTTGCATATAAATTTCTTTTTGAAGATCTTTGTGGTGGAACTGTATCTGAAGGCTGGGTTGCAAAAGTCAGCCCTTGCTTAAGGTTATCTTTGAAATGGTTTGGGACTGTGAGTACATCCCTTATATATTCTGTGTTTTTCCTTTGTGAGTGGGCAACATGTGATTTTAGGGATTTTCGTGGTACCCGTCCTCGTGACATTAAGTTTACTGGTAGGAAAGATCTCTCCCAGGTGCATGTAGCAGTTAGGCTTTTAAAGATGAAGATTAGGGATGTGAAGATATCGCTAAAACAAACAAATGAATATCATGGAGCCAGTCGTTTTGCAAAGACGAATCAGCAGCCTAATTGGAATGATGTGGGCAAAGTATCCAGACTGAAATCTAGTTCAAAGAGTACAGGTTCTTCAGTTATATTTGAAAGCCCGGGACCTCTACATGATATTATAGTTTGTTGGATTGATCAGCATGTGGTACATAAAGGGGAAGGTTCCAAGCGCATACAACTATTTATTGTGGAACTCATACGTGCTGGCATCTTTTACCCCTTGGCATATGTACGCCAGTTAATAGTCAGTGGGATCATGGATGGCAATGTAAATTTGGTTGATATGGAGCGACGGAGGAGACACTATCACATCTTAAAGCAGCTACCTGGATGCTTTATCCATGATGTTTTGGAAGAATCAGGAATTGTTGAAGGGGCGCAGCTCAAAGTAGCCTTGCAAATTTACTTGAATGAACGTCACCTCATACTTCGGGGTCCTCTGAGCGAGTCCCATGATGATGCCAGTGGTTCCAATTTATCTGCTCTGAAGAGAAAAAAATATCCTGCCTCGATGAAGGATGAAGCTTCTGGAATGGCAATTGATCAGAGAAATGTTATTTCTATCACAAAAAATACAAAGAATAATGCTAACATTGAAGAACTAAGAACAGCTATTTCAGTACTGTTACAGTTTCCTAATTGTTCATCTAATTTGAGTGCTACAGGTTGTGATGAATCTGAAGGCAGTGTTAGAAGACCTATTGGGTCTCAGTACAGCAAAAATGACCCAGTAGAGGGTACACCTGGGTGTGAAGAATGTATCAGAACAAAGAGACAAAAGTTAAGTGAGGAAAGAAACTCATTTGTACAAGGGAATTCCCCTGTTCAATCTGATGATGATGATACATGGTGGTTGAAAAAGGGAATGAAATCCCCAGAGCCTCTCAAAGTTGATCAACCACAAAAGTCAACCAAGCTGGTCACCAAGAGTCGGCAGAAGAATGTGCGTAAAACTCAAAGTCTTGCTCAACTGGCAGCTTCTAGAATTGAGGGTAGCCAAGGGGCATCTACTAGTCATGTTTGTGGAAGCAAGGTAAGCTGCCCTCACCATAAAACTGCTATGGATGTAGATGGGCAGAGGTCTGTGGATAGCATACGGACAAGTCATTTTGGAGATATAGTTTCCATTGGAAAAGCTCTAAAGCAGCTACGTTTTGTTGAGAAAAGGGCAATAGCCATTTGGCTGCTGACTGTTGTTAGACAGGTAATTGAAGAGATGGATAAAAATGTTGGTAAAGTTGGTCAGTTTGGCAGGCCTTTTTCTGTTGCAGATGATAAAAGCTCAATACAGTGGAAACTGGGTGAGGATGAACTTTCTGCAATACTTTATTTGATGGATATATCCCATGATTTGGTATCAGCTGTCAAGTTCCTCCTTTGGTTGCTGCCGAGGGTTCTTAATAGCCCCAATTCTACAATTCATTCTGGGAGGAATGTGTTGATGCTAGCAAGGAATGTGGAAAACCAAGTTTGTGACGTGGGAGAGGCTTTTCTGCTTTCATCACTGAGAAGGTTTGCATTTGCAGCTATGCAATCAATTATATTTTTATAGTTTTTATTTGCTGTTTCTTGGAAAACATTAAAATTTGTTTTCCCCCACATGATGTTTGCTTCCTTTAAGTGGTATAAATTACAATGCTTTATAAAGCACTTGGTAATAAGCTGCTATATTTTGTTTGTTTCTTCTTATGCTCCCTTTTCTTGTCTCCTTAATCAGGTCACTCACTATTGATTAAATCTGCAATGGTCTCACCCAGGATTGCCTAAATAGAATCTTTTTCTCACAATAACAACATAAATAGTTTTTCTTGTTATAAGGGGGAAGTTTCAATTTTTAACATAATAGTACAAGTTTGCTGAACCTTCGGTGATGCTTCTGCAATTTTTATGGTTCACCACCCCCTGAAATATTCATGTTATTGTAATTGAATCAGTGCTTCTTGGGTAGTGTTTTTGTTTTGTTTTTATGATCATGTTGGTGAGTTTCTTTATGGATTTTTTGAATATTTTCTTTTTGTTCTTTATGCTTGTGTGGAAAATTTCTTTATGGATTTTGGGAATAAGATTTTGACAAACTTGTCCTCTGCAATGTATTTGATGTAGGTATGAGAATATTCTTGTTGCAGCAGACCTTATTCCAGAAGCCTTGTCATCTGCAATGCGTCGAGCTGCCACGATTATTGCATCTAATGGAAGAGTTTCAGGGTCAGGAGCACTAGCTTTTGCTCGGTACTTGTTGAGAAAATACAGCACTGTGGCTAGTGTCATTGAGTGGGAGAAAACTTTTAAGGCTACATGTGATGCTAGACTTTCCTCTGAACTTGACTCTTGTAGGTCAGTGGATGGAGAGTTAGGGCTGCCCCTAGGAGTTCCAGCCGGAGTTGAAGACCATGATGATTTTTTCCGTCAAAAGATCAGTGGCGGTCGGTTGCCATCCAGAGTAGGTGCAGGCATGAGGGAGGTAGTGCAGCGTAATGTTGAAGAAGCATTCCACTGTCTTTTTGGAAAGGACAGAAAGCTCTTTGCTGCTGGTACACTAAAAGGTCTTCCTCCTGTAGAGAAATGGGACAATGGATACCAAATTGCTCAACAAATAGTTATGGGTTTGATTGATTGCATAAGGCAGACTGGTGGTGCTGCACAAGAAGGAGATCCCTCTTTGGTCTCTTCTGCGGTTTCTGCAATTGTTGGCAGTGTTGGTCCAACTTTAGCAAAAATGCCTGATTTTTCATCTGGCAACAATCATTCAAATATTACATCAGCTTCAAATTTATTGAACTATGCCAGGTGCATTCTGCGAATGCATATAACCTGTTTAGGCCTGCTTAAGGAAGCCCTAGGAGAACGACAAAGCCGTGTATTTGATATTGCACTTGCTACTGAAGCTTCTACTGCTCTTGCTGGTGTTTTCACTCCTAGTAAAGCATCTCGTGCTCAGTTTCAAACATATCCTGAAGTCCATGAATCTACTAACACTATTTCAAATGACATGGGAAACAATTCTAATAAAGTTGTGGTAGCAAAAACCACAAAAATTGCTGCTGCTGTTTCTGCACTTTTTGTTGGTGCAATTATATATGGTGTTACCAGCCTGGAAAGAATGGTAACAGTTCTCAGATTGAAGGAGGGTCTCGATGCAGTACAATTTGTAAGAAGCACGAGATCCAATTCAAATGGAAATGCACGTTCAGTTATGGCTTTTAAGATGGATAGTTCAATTGAAGTTCATGTGCATTGGTTTAGACTGCTTGTTGGAAACTGCCGAACAATCTGTGAAGGGTTAGTGGTGGAACTCTTGGGTGAACCATTTATTATGGCTCTTTCAAGGATGCAACGTATGCTCCCTTTAAATTTGGTCTTTCCACCTGCCTATTCAATATTTGCCTTTGTTAGGTGGCGGCCTTTTATTTTGAATGCTACAGTTCGTGAAGACATGAATCAAATTTATCAGTCTCTTGTAGTGGCCATAACTGAAGCAATAAAGCATTTGCCATTTCGAGATGTATGTTTTAGAGATTGTCAGGGTCTTTATGATCTTATGGCAGCAGATAATAGTGATTCTGAATTTGCAAGCCTGCTAGAGTTTAATGGTTCTGACATGCATTTAAAACTCACAGCATTTGTTCCTCTACGCTCTAGGCTTTTCCTTAACGCCATTATTGATTGTAAGATGCCACAATCTATTTATGCAAAGGATGATGGGAGCCGAATTTCTGGACCTGGTGAGTCTAAAGTTAAACTCACAGATAGTGGGTCTAAGCTTCAGGATATGCTTGTGCATGTTTTGGATACCTTGCAACCTGCCAAATTTCACTGGCAGTGGGTTGTCCTCAGGTTACTTTTAAATGAACAAGCCCTCATTGAAAAAGTGGAGAATCATGATGTGCCCTTGTCTGACGCTATAAAGTTGTCCTCACCTAGTCCTGAGAAGGCTGCTAGTGCTTCTGAGAATGAGTACAATTTTATTCAAATACTTCTCACAAGGTTACTGGTTAGACCTGATGCTGCACCCCTTTTTTCAGAGTTGATTCATCTCTTTGGTAGGTCACTCGAGGATTCAATGTTGTTGCAAGCTAAATGGTTCCTTGGAGGCCACGATGTCCTCTTTGGTCGGAAGGCCATCAGACAAAGGCTGCATAACATTGCTGTGAATAAAAAGCTTTCTGTGAAGACCCAATTTTGGGAACCTTGGGGTTGGTGTAGTCCATCTACTGATTCATCAACTATCAAGGGGGAGAACAAGAAGTTTGACAGCACCTCTCTTGAAGAAGGAGAAGTTGTTGAAGAGGGAACAGATTTGAAAAGGTGCCAGCAGCAAGTGATTGAGAGGGCTCTTATCGAGTTACTTCTTCCTTGCATAGATCAAAGCTCTGATGAAGCTCGCAATTCTTTTGCAACTGACTTGGTGAAACAGTTGAGTCTTATTGAGACACACATAACTGCTGTTACAGGTGGAAGTAAACCAGTGGGAAGTGCTCCTCCTGGAGTTGAAGGACAGCCAAATAAAGTAAATAACCGCAAAAATATGAGAACTGGAAGCACTGCATTAGCTAGACGACCAACAGTGGCAGCAGATTCTTCTCCACCATCTCCTGCAGCCCTACGAGCTTCTATGTCATTACGGTTGCAGTTGCTCCTGAGATTTCTTCCTATTCTTTGCACTGACAGGTAAGAAAGACTAGATATGGCAATGTTGAATTACTTTTCATTACAGGATTCTTGCTGCACTTCTAGATGTGAAAAAAAGTTCTATGGTTGTTTTTTGTTCTTGAAATGGAGGAAAAAATGGAGCAAATTGCAATGCAATTTTCAGATTCAAAAATACATTTCTTTATTATATGATGTAGTATCATGGGTGCTAGCACTGATAGTGATAGTTTTTTTCCTTGCAACAATGGGTTTGTGCTTAATCGAGTGTGAATTCAATTAGTTAATTATGGCCTCTCTAAATTATGGCCTCTCTAGAAGTGGAATTATGGATATTTTTGCCACGAATGCATTGACTATGTTTTTACTTTTATGAGCATGTGTGCTGGATCTAATACATCATAGAATGTTAGATGTGATTCTTGAGTTCCATATGTTCTATTTTGTAGGGAGCCATCTGTGCGGAGCACGAGACAATTTCTAGCCTCTGTTATTTTTCGTCTCCTTGGTAGTCGGGTTGTTCATCAGGATGCAGGCATTTCAGCAAATGCTGTTCCTCTGCCAATGAGGGAGGCAGAGTCATCTTCTGAAGTTGCTTCTGTGGATTCTTCTTCTCAGAGTCTGTTTGATCGTTTGCTGTTGGTTTTGCATGGGTTGCTAAGTAGTTATCCTCCAAGCTGGCTCAGGCCAAAGCCTTCAAAGACAAGCAATGAACCTACAATTGATCGAGAATGGTTGGAGACTTTGCAGGTTTGATAATTTAGCCTATGAACGTATATAACTTGCCTTAAGAAACTGGTTGGAGCAGATGAAATAGCCAACATAATATTCTTTTGAAGTGTTTGAATGGTCTTAAAATACAATATCTTAATAATTATTTGTTTGTTCGGTGCTTAAAAATTCTATATCATATTAGGTCTTAATTCGATTAATTGTTTAACGATTTATAGATGCTACATGTA
>Ga0123341_1001596_pt1 | contig 17401 bp, 18 predicted proteins | sample Turbeapinknodule_FD_89959 | JGI IMG/M metagenome (GOLD analysis project Ga0123341, IMG submission 89959) | Root nodule microbial communities of legume samples collected from Mexico - Turtle bean Mexico pink nodule | ecosystem: Host-associated > Plants > Roots > Nodule | place: Mexico: Nepantla...
ATTATTTTTTTATTTAATTTTTTAAATGAAGTGAACAAAATATTAAAAAGACATTTAATTATTTTATAATATTTTATTAATAATAGAAATCAACTTAAATACTAATAACTTTTTAATCTACTTTAATAATGTATTACTATTTAATGAATTTGTTGTAATGATAGTTATTAAAATACATTTGTTTGTTCTCCCTACTAAACTCTTTATGCATCTCTTCCTTTAAGAGAGTAAAATCATAATTATAATATATTGACACAATCATTAAGTGAAGGCATTGAAAAATAAAAATTATAAATAAAATTGAATACATATATATACACATAAAATAGTGGTTAGATATTAGTTGTAATTTATGCATGCATGTGTGTTGTTTAAGTTGAATATTCCTATAAAGTATGAATATTAAATTCATTTTTAATTATTATAAGAACAATGAGTAATAATTAGTTAAAAAACAAGAGCTGAAAAACCTACCCAATTGCAGTTTGTGTGATGTTGTTAGATTTGTTGTGATTAATTAAGAATTAAGAAAGTGATTAGGAAGAAGAAATAGTTTGAAATAGAAATGGAAAAAACCTAATTGAGAATTGAGAATGGTAATTAGGGGGAAATGAAAAGAGATTTGAAAAAGGGATAAAAGCGGGGAGAATCTGAGAGTTGAATTGGAAAGAGCAGAGTCAGATCTGGTGGCTGTCCCTCAGCGATGGCCAAAGCGTTGATTTTCGTCTACATACTCCTCGCCGCGCTGCTCCTCTTGTTCCTCTCCCATCCTCCCAAGAGCTTCTCCGGCCACCGCCACCGCCGCCTCAAACTCCGCTCCAACTTCACCCTTGTACCGTCGCGCCACCACGCCGTCGCCTTCGACCCCCTCGTGGCGGAGCTGGAGCGGCAGCGGGAGGACAAGGAGTGGGAGAAGCAGGTAATCCACCAGGCCAACCCGGAGCTGGACCCGGACCCGGCCCCGGCCCACGAGTCTCAGCCCGAGTGGGAGGACTTCATGGACGCCGAGGATTACCTGAACGACGAGGACAAGTTTAATGTGACCAACAGGTTGATACTGTTGTTCCCCAAGATCGACGTGGACCCCGCCGATTGGTTCGTCACCGAGCACGAGTTGACTCAGTGGAACCTGCACCAGGCACAGCGCGAGGTCATGCATCGTACGCAGAGGGAGATGGAGCTTCACGACAAGAATCACGATGGCTTTGTTTCCTTCTCCGAGTACGATCCTCCCAGTTGGGTTCAAAATGCAGGCCTGTCCCTTTTTTTCACCCTTTTAGATCCGAGTAACACTACTATAATCGACAAATGTAGTTGCATGCTATGGACTTGAGCTTGAGATCACCCTGCGTTTTGATAGCGAGTTTTGAATCTTCAGTTTGTTTTTTATATAGTTTTGCAAATGTACGTGATTAATGTTTTTTGAGTTACGCTATTGGGTTCTTCTAACTGTTGGGGTATTGGTTATTTGATCATTGTGACTGTCTATTGAATGTTGTGTTTTTTTCTTTTTGCCAGATAATGAGTCTTTTGGTTATGATATGGGTTGGTGGAAAGAAGAGCATTTCAATGCATCGGATGCTGACGGAGATGGTGTTCTAAACTTGACTGAATTCAATGAGTGAGGCCTCTACTACTTGCTAGGAAGCTGTTTGTTTAAACCCATGATTTTACATGATGATCCGTTCCACTTTTCCTTATTTTTGCTTTTTGGTTGTCCTAGCTTTCTGCACCCGGCGGACAGCAAAAACCCTAAGCTTTATCAGTGGCTGTGCAAGGAGGAAGTCAGGTAACTCAAATATCAGAAAAAATCAATGAAGGCTCAATATATCAGTGTTAGAAATTGCAGGGTTATCAGTTATATTTTAGGCATAGAGAGAGAATAGAAACTTTGGGTAATATTTTCTTGTGTATTGTGAATTCGTAATGTGTTAAGAGGGTGACACAACATAGAACACCAATCATTATTTATGCTAATAGTATATAGTAATCCTAACTAAATAAGGAAAGAAATCATGGAATGATAAAGAAAACTTAGAAACTTATCCTCTAAGATACACTAGATCATTCTAATGCATAATCAAGATAATGTGTGCTGAATATTGTTCTAATTCTTCTCCTTGTCAAGATGTAGCTCATTATGCTTTAAAAACCCTTTAAGAAAAAAATAAAATATGTAAATTGCGCTCCACCAAATGCAAAGGCAAATGAAGGATGCTTGAGATATTGGAGTGTTGCACTACCAAGGAAGGAATTCATCACCACATGACTTATTAGTGAAATAGGAGAAATCATCATCGATGAGAATGACAATAGGAGGCTCATATGAATCACAGTCAGTTCCTTACTAGTTTATTATTGTATGTTTCTTTGGAGAAAATAAGTCACTGGAATAAATTTCAATGGAAAAATGAGCATTGTCACCACATTGGATGGAGACAAGGCCAGGGCATTCTGGATAGGAGACTGGTGGGGGCTAGCTCACTTTTGGAACAAAAGTTCAGTGTTATCAATAGTGTATAGTGGGAAATGGTGGAAAGCCAAAAATTTGCTACATCATATAGCAAATAATTTCAAGCGAAAAGTCATGTGGCAGTTGAAATAAATCAATTAAAAGAGTATGAAAAAAAAATAAGTTGCATGCAAATGAAACGTTGCACAGTAATTGGCATAATATTGAATCAAAAGTCAATTGTTCACGAAAACAATAAAAAGAAGTTAAATGTTAAAGATAAAATATCTGTTAATTTTCCTTTGCCTCCTCCTCTTCGTCCGTGTAATCATCATTCTCATTGTCAGATTGTGAGGCTTATCCTTCTATTTCTTCTCCTTCTTAGTCCTCAAAATCTAAATTGAGGTTGCAACATCTTCAACTTCAGTTGCTAACTCATTGAAGACTACTCTACTTTCCAGAGATGATAGGAGGATGCAGGAGGAGGTGAAAAACATTAATGGAGGAGTAGAGAAGTCCTTCCTTACATGAACAATGTTTCCGTAACATGTATGGGAGAGGTTTAAGAGTTTCTATGTGAGTGGGACACTGGGACTGGGAAAAAGTCATGGGTAGTCCCAAATCTCAGACTCTAAACCATGACCCCACTTCTCAGTCTCAAAAACCATCATGGCTGCAATAGCATGATTTTTTGGGGAAGCTGCATCACAATGGAGCTACAATAGATGATGCAAGTGTGGGGATGACATAAGTGCAGGAAATCAGCATGTGCAAGTGTGTGGCTGCTTTGAATGGTATGGGTGGTTTGTTTGGTAACTACTAATCTAGAGATGACATCTCAGGAAGGTTGCCAGTCTGAAAAGGGTTACAGATGGTGTATAGGTACTGAAGGAGGAAGCTGAGTGAATAGAGATTTTGAATATTTTTCTTGTGTGTAGTAGTGACATGTAATGTGATACAAAATATAAATCATCAACCCTTTATTTTTACTGATCATTCCAGAAAAAACTAACGAGATAAAAAAGAAATACAGAAAGCAATCCTAGGAGATAATAAGAAAAGAGTAAATAGTATACATGTATTGCCATGTGAATGATTTTTACACTATCAACTAATTAGAAATTGTCATGTATTGTATTTGGCTGACTTTTATTATAACTAAAAAGTTATCCTAAACATGATTTCTAATAGGTTGGCAATATATAAATCTTTATACTATCAGCACATAGAAATTAATCTTATAAGAAAATATACAAACTAATTATTTAAGATAATATAATCAAGATACTATTGAATACTTTTTCCTTATATTCTAACAATCAGTTTTTTCATACTGTGATTTCTGTTCGTAAGACTGCATATCATAGATTTAGTTATTTAATTATTAAGTATCTGATTGTGTATCCTTGTTAAGATAATTTGATAAATAAAATTATTGATGTAACTGTATATTTATTCTTATAATAAATGCATTTGACATAAGAAGGACCAAGATATCACTATAGTAGTAAACTATTTGCTACATCTGGCTTAAGCCAATTCCTACTATTTAGGCTACACATGGGACTGATAAACATAGCATAGTTGATAATTAAACAAGGACCTCAAGTCTTTAATTCCTTCAAAATCTTCAATAGGGAAATATTCCTACAAGAGGAAAGATTTATGTACATAAATGAGAGAATTTGCAGTCTATTGTCAAAACAACATGGAAACAAAACTAGGGACCAGAGATTGAAAATTGTATAGTATAATAGTTCTATCAACAGTCCTATAACCAAAGAAAGTCAAAAGGAAATAATGGATTTTGGTTTTGGATCTCTTACTTTTGCCTTTTTGGTCAAAGCAGACTAAGAATCTATGTCTTAGATGAAGACTGAATATTTTGATGAATTGCTTGGATGAAAAAAAACTCAGCAGAACATATATTTATACACATTCCAGAGAAGTAAATAAAATTCTCTGATTGATACATGGACACTTGTTTTTTTTAATCATATTTTTTTTGCATATATGGGTGTGGTATGCCTGCTTTCATCTACGTAGGGTGAGACTGACATTGTTTAGTCTTTAGATGATTTTCTCTTCTTTCGCTTTTTCTAAAATATTGGATTACACACATATCTCCACTATGTACATGCTTGCTATTGACAGACGATATTTTATGGTAATCTGTTAAAAAACAATATTGTGTGATGCATGTATCTCAGTTATGTTCTCTAAGTATGTATCCTTTATGGTTTGTCTCTAGGCTTTTGATTGTATAAGCTGTCTTTGGACTTTCAATACCAAATACCAAGAGATTTTGGTATAAAATGTTGATGATAATTATGGGACTTGGTAGAGCTTTTTATTTGGGCATTTTCACATGTGTTTGGATGTAAGAGATACTTACAGTATCTGGGATCTTATGTACAACATGTATCTTAAATGACAATGAAATCACGTGCCTGGATACCAAATACCAATGTCTTTAACATATTGGAAATCCTAGATGCCTACATGAAGCCAACGGTGTTTGAAATAACCCCTAATTACTGTTTGATTGTTTTCTAGTCTTGATAGGAAACTTTACTTTAGCAGCATTACTGGCAGAGATGAGGATATGAGTGTTCACTTTAGATTCAGAAATAGGCAGTGTAGACCTTTTCTTACCTTCGGTATCCTTGACTCTGGTCTTTCTTAGCCTTCCTTTTGTTCGCTAACTATCTATAGCTTAATATATCCAAAATAACCCCCAAAGCCATCTTTAATCTCCACAAAATTTTAACCACCAATGCATTGATGACTGGATTTCTTATGGTCACCCAAGTCTGTGCAACCTATTAAGATTGATGTTGAACATTTAAATTCTTTTAGCTGATTGCTTGCTAGTGATTGGTTTTTTATTATTGGAAATAAATTTTTCCTTGCTATCATTTGCCCCCTCAAGCGAAGTTGCAATATATGTTAGAAACGGGGAAAATATTTGTAGTTATTTTAATTGTCTGGAGTGAATGAAATCCTTCAGTTCATATGCAATAAACTTATTTATATGATTGTCTTGGCTTACTATTGTCTGATTTATCCATTTCTTTTTTACAGGGAAAGAGATACAGACAGAGATGGAAAGGTCAACTTTAAAGAATTTTTCCATGGGCTGTTTGATTTGGTGAGAAACTATGACGAAGAAAATCATAATGACTCATATTCTGATAATTCAATGGATGCTCCAGCCAGAATGTTGTTTGCTCAGCTTGATAAGGATGGGGACGGGTATTCACCTTTCTATTGCCATCCTTAGTCTACTTTCTTTGAATCGTTATGGTAGCCTCCTAATAGTTTACTATCTTTTTATTTTGGGTTATCATCTCAATCTTTGCAGATACTTGTCAGATATTGAACTACTGCCCATAATTGGGAAACTCCACCCATCTGAGCATTATTATGCAAAGCAACAAGCCGATTACATAATTTCTCAGGTACTTTATTTAATTTTACAATAATTACAGTCTGGTTGTTGGCTAAGGTGCTTATTCTTTCTTGCAAAGTCATCTCTGATCATGCAAATGACTATTTATTCAATTGATATTGGTTCTACCCCTCTCGATCCTCTTTTGAAGATGGATTCCAATTGTTTGGGTACCTATTCCTTTTTATGAGTAAATGGTTTCTTTGCTTTAATAGAAACCCAGGTATTACATTATAAAAAAATGGGAATAATTCGCAGTTAGAAGGTATAAAGTCCCACATTGAGTAGTGTGGAGGAGTATTTAAGCATTGGATTTTCCCCTCTTAACATCTAGCTTTTAGAGGCAGGTTCCTCAATTGTTATCATAATTGGTTGTAGAGTGAACCAGTTCTCGGGGCGGTGCTGTGACAATGACTTGGGTATTATGAGGTTTTTAAGTCTCACATTCAGCAGTATGGAATGCTTAGTGCAGTATTGAAGTGTCTGATTCTTCCCTCTTAACAACTAACTTTTAAGGGGTGGGTTTCCCACTTGTTTTGATGCTTATCATAAATTTGATCAATTTTGTGTAGCTTGATGATTCTGTGGTCAATTCTTCATGTGTTATATCGTTCGAGTTAAACTTTAAATGACCCTTCTTTCTTTGATTGATCAATAACGTCTTTGGTTATACCATGGAAATTGATAGCTTGACTTTATATGGTATTTATTGGTGATAGCTTTTTTATTATGAAAGATTTTAGCTTGTAATTGATAATTGTACTTTCCGTTTGATCTCTATAAATCTTTCATTAATGAGTTCCCATTCTTTCTGGATGAGAATAATTGAAATTTGTTTTGTCTGCTTGTATTTAATATTATTATTATTATTATTATAGCTTCTTGGAGAACTTCTTTATCGAGTAAATCAGTTTTATTATCCATTTTTTCTCTCTAATTTCCAGTTTAAGTTGTTGAAAATGCACATTTTGTGTTTGCTTATGGTCGTCAAATAATGTCTGGATTTTGATATACTAACTGCTTAGATCACTACAGCCAGATTTATCTCCACTCCTTGCTGCTAAGAAAACTTGTTTTAGTAAATGTGTAAAGGTTTAATACAAGGGAAAGAACATTTTTAACGCTTGTGGGAGAGCTGGTGCCTATCTGCTATTCAGCAATGTGAAGTAACATATGTTAATAACCTTGCCCCTTTTATAATGTTTAAGAGGGAGGAGGGGGATGATTTTCTTTTCTTTGGTGGGAGAACTGAGTTGCATACCTTGTATTTACCAATCTGTATTCTGAATATTTTATGTAAACCAATCTTTGTGCTTTTTTCTTTTTGAGGAGTTATATCTGTGGAGCATGATTTATTGACAGATCATTCAACTAGATGCTACCATTGGATTACTTTTTTTTACGATGGCTTCAATATTCACCTGTTGTGTTACATCTCATTAAACATTGTAATAATAATGTTATGGAAAGCAGTTAATACTGACAGAGATAGCTCAATACTCACTCCCAACACCTGTTGCATAACATCATACATTTATTTCATCAGTGACCATTGTATGAAGTCCTGAAATAATGTTATGACAGGCAGATGAGGACAAAGATGGCCGTCTTACTTTGACTGAGATGATTGAGAACCCATATGTATTTTACAGTGCTATTTTCAACGATGATGAAGATGATGAAGGTGATTACCACGATGAGTTCCGGTAAATTAATGTTAGGTAAAGGCAGTTCCTTACTCCCCCTTTTAATTTTACCAATGTTCCCCTGTTTTATTTTTACCAACATTCAGTAAATATTCTCTCTACAATCTTTTATGATCGTCAATTGTAGGATACGCAGAAAAGTTTGGCGCAAGTCTAGTGGCAAGGAATCAGTATTTGAAGACTATGACATGACAGAATTTTGATGTTTCAGGCCCTATTAGGTCCCTAGTCTCTATCCTGGTGGGCTTTTTGTGCAATGGCAACATTTATTGCTTCTTTCCATTCATATTATCTGCGAGTTCTTATTTACTAATGGGATCCACTGTGGCTTGTGGTAGAGTCACACCTGGGATCAATTGGAGGATGATAGGATCTCAACTTCATTGTAAAATTTGTAGAATAATATTCAAATATCCAAATCACTAGATCGGCTATCATTAGTTAAGTAGAACATCTCAATTCTCAATGGGCAATATACATGTACCATATGACCATAATGACTGTCATGATCCCACTACCACTGTTACAATATTTTTGGACCCAAGTAGCTGTTATATTTAGCAGAAGGTTAATAAGAAAACCAACAATTTTGGATTTTTGATATAAAAGCTTAGGGTAACAGCAAAACTCCATCTCACAAATCAATTTGGTCTCACAAGTCTTTATTAGTTTGACATTTCTTTAAATAATGAAAGTGAATGGTTCTAAGAGTTTCAAGGATTGGGAAGAAACTAATTATTGTTTTTATTGTGCCTTCTTTTTAAAACAGGGAAAAGAAATATTATAAGAGATATGTTTAACAGATTTCAGAACAACTATGAAGTTTTTTCTAATCAAACTCTTAAAACATGAAGGTTTCATATTTCTTTTATAACACTTTAAAAATAACATGGAAAAATTTGAACCAGGAAAAGTAAAAATACTCAAGCTCAAAATTTGAAAGACAACCTTCAATATGAACTAAATAGCCTTAAGTAAATTGAGGGTTTAAGCTTCATAATTATGTAATGATATATAACATGTAAATTTAAAAGAAGAAAAAGTAGATTGAGGGTGCTGCGGCTGGTGTCTGGAACGTGACCCAAGTGGTGGGGTGATTCAGTTTGATGATTGACTAAAGTAGCTTCCTTAGATTCATAAGCAATAACTTCATCACATTGCTACCAATCAATAATTTTAATTAAGAATAAACCCAAGATATAGTCTCTGTGACAGTACTAAATCTTAGTTCTTCGTTTGGTTTCGAGTTAATAATGTTACAATTGAGGGAAATGCAAATATTGTTTGAGCAAATTTGAAGGGAATAATGAGGAAAGAAAGGTTGGTTCCATTGCAACTGTTTTCTGCACTCTCAAAGCACAATACCCGTGACATTGTCACTATTTTCACTCTCAACATATCAACAAGCTTCTTCCTCTTTTTTTTTTTACTCACTAAACCAAAACATTAAAGTCATGAAATATTCCATAAATATAATGAGTTCATGGTAGTAAGTATAGTTCGATTCATGATACGAATCGTACAATACAATTCCAGATGTCCACGATACGAATCGTAAGAATAATCGTTTTTACTCTCGTATCGCAGTTGTATCGTGTGAATCATATCACGAATCCTATGAATCGTGAAACCATTATGTATTGTGACTTGTGTTTTATTCTGGGTTAAGGCGTGACCGGTCGGATCCCTTGATTTGGTTTTATAGAAACCCTAATTTTAATTTTTTCTTTCATTTAACAAAGAAGTTGGGTCATATAATTCAATCCAACCATTATAATATTATTGGTAAATAATATAACCACTCTTATTACACATGGTTGTAATTATTAATTATATTTTTACATATTTATATGTTTTATATATATTTTTTAAATATTTATGAATCTTACAGTTTAGGATTCAAAATATAACCTCTTCAATTCATGATACGATTCATTATTCAACTAACATGAAAGAGTGACAATTACAAAGTACAATGTGTGCTTGCAAGTGTGGCTGTGAAGCAGATAGCAGCAATTGTCAACTTCAGAATTAAGAGTATGATTAAGCCTGCTATGATGTGTCAGAATTTAAAACCGTCCACGCTGGTCTAAATAATTGTATTTGACAATAAACAAGTCATGCAAAGATAAATAAGAAGGTGCACCACGATGTCGATGCTACCTAACCAAAGACAAAATACCCTTTATTTATATATCTATGCTTCTCCTTACTTCATCAACAAACACTTGTGTTCATGCTCCTTTTCTCCATATATTCTAATAAGCTACTCTCATTTCCCTTTCTCTTTGTAAACACTAGTGTAGCTGGACTTGTCTGCATGTATCCAGATCTAACAATCCCTATCATCAAAGGAAACAACAAGTTTCCTCACACAATTTAATACCCTTCCTCTTCCCTTGTCACCTTTTGCATGCTTTTTTTTTATATCAGCGAGAAACAATATATACATAAGAATCACTTCAAAGTGATCCAACCATATAAAAAATCAAATCTGAGACGATCTTACAACACAACACCTTCCAACATACTACTCAAAGCTAACCCTGCAACCTTGTGCATGCTTTTAAGTTTTCAGCTAAACGTCAACAAAGCTATCTTCTGTCATAAGTTACTGAAGCTGATAAGGGCTTCCATGGCAGAAATAAACTATTTTGCAAGCAACAGAAGCATGACATGCCATTGGATTTGGAAGTACATGAAGAGTGTTGGTGAGAGAGTGAGAAGGCACTCAGCTTTGGCATGGAGAACAGCAGTGAAAGTAGGGAAAGATGATCCAAGAAGGGTGGTCCACTCTTTGAAAGTGGGGCTGGCATTGACACTGGTTTCTTTGCTGTATCTCATAAAGCCTTTGTTCGAAGGGATTGGACAAAACGCCATGTCAGCTGTTCTCACTGTCGTTGTGGTCATGGAATTCACAGTTGGTAAGCCTCACTGACATTATCATGCTTTTTTACACATTATTTACAGAGAAAACTTTGAAAGTAGACTCAAATCACAACTAGTACGAAAGGAAAACTTCATCAAGAGAGTACGAACATATCTTAGCACGACTTTCTCATCTCAACCTTAACTCATATTAGATTGATAAGAATTTTGTCACGTCAATTTGAAGTAGTGTAAACTTAACATGAATTCGATCGACGTGACTAAAATAATACCAAGTTGTGCCAACTTCTTTATATGAAGTAGTGTCAAATTAGCAAAGAAACTCGCATTTTAGTAAGAAAAAAAAAGAAAAAGCTGTGGTCAAAAAGACCATCTTGGTTATCATGTTTTTATTAGATGATAGAGTGATTACTATAATATTATATTATATGTGTTGATTTAGTGTTTTTGTGGTTTTGTTCTACAATATATAATGCAGGAGCAACATTAGGCAAAGGTCTAAATAGAGGGTTGGGGACTCTGGTGGCAGGATCATTGGCATTTCTTGTGGAGTATGTTGCAGACATCCCTGGTCGGATTTTTCAAGCTTTTTTTATTGGTTCTGCAGTTTTCATTTTAGGTAAGTATCACCAGTTATTACCGAGAAATGAAGAAGAAATTCTAGCTATGCATGCAAGGGTTCATTAAAAAATATTATTATATTATTTAGGATGCTGATATATTAACACCTTCAGCAGATTTTGATATACCGTGCTGATATACTAACATTTTCAACCATAAAATATACACTTCACATTCATTTTTATTTTAAAAATATTATTATATTATTATAAACCGTGTCAAGTATATATTATGTTTAGAGAAAGTAGGAGAGGAAGAGAATTTATATGTAAAACTTGAGATTGCATATAAAGTTTGAATTGTTTGAATGGCAGGAGTTGTAACTACTTATGTGAGGTTCATCCCTCACATAAAGAAGAACTATGACTATGGTGTTATGATATTTCTGCTGACTTTCAATTTGATAACTGTATCAAGTTACCGTGTTGATAATGTGTGGGCAATTGCAAAAGATCGTATAGCCACCATTGCCATTGGTGGTGGTCTATGTCTTGTAATGACCCTACTGGTTTTCCCAAATTGGTCAGGGGAAGATCTCCATAACTCCACCATTTCAAAGCTCGAAGGCCTAGCCAACTCTGTACAAGGTAATTAAGGCCAACTTTCAACTTATTCTGCTTTATGTTCGAGAAAAGTGTTCTTTAATATCAATGACGGAATATTTCCTATCAACTATCTTTTGTCTTCTTCCGCTATTCATCCGTCAAATCTGAAAGGTGTTATCTACGTAAACACTTTAACGCTCAAGTCAATTGAAGTGTTAATAAGTCTAATTCTATTTATACTTTTCTATTGGATTTTATGTTTTATGAAGATGAGAGTTTCATCTTGCACCCCAACATTTTTCTTCCTACACCCCTACATTCTTTGAAATACTGAAATTAGTCTTTCACAGTGTTTTGGGTGATTCTAGAATAGGAGTTCTGTAAGCAAAAATGTTTCCAAAATAGGAGTTTCGTAAGTAAAAATGTTTCCAAAATAGGAGTTTCGTAAGTAAAAATGTTTCCAAAATAGAAAATCCTGAAGACAAAAAATCATTTTTGAAATATCCTTTCCAAAACACATTTTTTTTTATTTCCAGATTGGTAAATCCGAAATTAATAAAATATGTTCTGAAAAATATATTTCAAAAATATTCCAAAAAGAACAATCCGAAAGTCATTTTTAAAAGGGGTAAAATAGTCTTCTTAAAAAATATGGGGTGCAAGAAGACATTTGTTAGGATGCAGAAAGAAACAAAGATTAGCACAAGCCCAATAGTCTTTTAATCATGCTTTGTTATCCTTAATCTATTTTTATAGTACTCATGAATAGTAGTGTTGTTAAAAGGTTACTTACTGCATGTGTAGTTCTGTTGTTTTGGTCAATATATTTATCATTGATGGTCCAAAGAATGATGCAGCTTGTGTTCTGAGATACTTTAATGGTGCTGAAAATCAAGAAACTCAAGATGATGCTTCTGATGAACTGATTTACAAAGGTTACAAGGCTGTGTTAGATTCCAAATCTAAAGATGAAACTCTGGTAACTCTTGTGCCCTTTCCTGATAGTGAAGTTGAAAATTTCCAAAGTTGGTGTTTTTGTGGCAGCAGATCTTATAAGGATGTGAAATTAAACAGGCACTGCAAGCAAGTTGGGAGCCAAGATGGTCAACACTTTGGCACAGAATCCCATGGCGGCAATATACAATAGTTGGGGTTACTCTTCTCCATTTTAGTTACACTGTTGTTGCACTGCATGGCTGTCTGCTCTCTGAAATTCAGGTACTATATCTTAATCAAATACTTCAGCAGAAAACAAAATTTACACTTAGAAAAGGTTATGGATGATATATAGGTGCCAAAAAGACTGAAGTAGCTAGAAAATGTGTTTCTACTTTCTAATTATTAAAAGTAAACTTTAAACCTAACTCAATCTTATAAAATTGAGTTATAAAGTGGGGTTTGAACCACTTATATACTATGAAATGTCCTTATCTCTATTCAATATGAGATCTCTAACCCACGTCTCTCATGTCAAGACCTGCCAACTCATGTGTGAATGAATGGTTCGGTAGCGACCAGATAAGCGGGTAACACGATAGGCCCAACAAACTCTTGTTAAGATAGACTTTAAATGACTCTGAGAAAACTTACTTAATCTTATAAAACTGAAAGGTTGAGTTAGGCTTGAAGTCCAGTTTTTAATATGAAATATTCTTATCTCTAGTCGATGTGGGATTTTCAACCCTACTGATTTTCTAGATGTGTCAAATGATTGATGTTTGCAGTGCCATCATAGATAAGATGGTAAATGACATAGTGATACAAAAATTGTTGGTTGGTTTAGTATAAAAATATTGTTATGTTCATGATTTATTAATACGTGGATATATCTTTACATGAATTAAGACCCCGGGATCAATTCGACTCCTGTACAAAGACTCTTGCATTAGACTTGCAGAAGAAGTGTTTAAAGCACTGAGGGAACTAGCTAATAGCATAAGGAGCAAGCGTCAATTCTCCCCTCAAGCACTGTCTGACAATATCAATGAAGCTCTACAAAATCTCAATGATGACTTGAAATCCCAGCCACAACTGTTTGTAGGCTCAAAGAATTTTGGTGGAACCACACATGCTGAAGAAGACACCAGAGTCTCATTCTCAAGTGTTAGGAGTGATTGTTCTTCCATGTTTGAGTATAAATCCAAAGAAATTTCTGGTGAAGTGTCAATGGAGGGACACAAGAAGGTTTTAAAGCCACTGATGAGTAAGATTGTGATGACAAGCCTTGAGTTTTCAGAAGCACTTCCTTTTGCTGCTTTCACTTCTATGCTTGTGGAGATGGTGGCAAAGTTGGAACGTGTTATAGATGCAGTTGATGACTTAGCCAAATTGTCACGCTTCAGAGAGTTCAGAGATGAAGATGAGATTGTTGTGACTAGTGAGAAACCAAAGATAGTTCACAATGACTTGCCTTCTTATGCATTTGATTAACTAGGAAGTATTAATATTCCCCTTCCCATAAGCATAGTTAAGCTTTTTGAGTAGGTGTTTATGTTGTTAATAAGGCATTTGTGGGGATAGCAATCATGTTGTTCTAAGTCTTCTCATACAAAACATGAGATAAAGAAAGAACAACTTTGTTAACACATGTTTTAATTGCAAGATAGCAATATGTCTATTAAGAAACCATTGTTGAAATCTCCCCATACATATCCCTTCAATTAATAATTTATGTGATTTTAATAAGTAACCCTTTTGTTATAATGGTTTTATTATGAATAGGTTGGTCCATCTAATTATGTTTTAAGAGTTAGGATGCTTGTTAGTTATCAAAATAACAAAATATTTTTTCACATTTATGTAAGAAAATTATGAATTTATATATCTTTAAACACAAATTGCAATTGATAAAGGAAAGAGTGTGTGTAAAATTTGAGAAATATTGACAGTGCTTAATCATAAAACATGTTAAAATCAGTGAAAATTTTGTGATAACACAATCACCTAATAATATTTTCTTAAAATAATATTAAAATCTCACAACTAATTATAATTTTTCAATAAAAAATGTCTGCTAATACTGTACTAGATAAAGTATTAAAATGTTTTGTAAGTTTAGATGGTCATCTTCATAATTTTTATAAGAAAAAAATGCTAAATAAGACGAATTATTATTCAGTTAAAGCCCATGAATGTCACACTAACATGCCTATTAAGCTACAACCAAACCAAAGTGGGAACCAGGGCAAATCAAAATAGACAAACTTTAAATAAGATAATAACCATTCTAAAGAATTATAGTTCACAAGAGTCTAGAGCAGTTGCCATCAATAATGATGTCTTTGATTGGAATTAGGGAATCTATTTGTTAGATTTTAGGAAAACAAAATGGTTTCATACTTTATTCACAACATTAACAGATTGAAATGAAGTTAACATCCGGAAAAGTTCATGATCATATGAAGTGAATCATGAATTGACCCAAAAGTTAAATATCATATTCTAACAGTGTATACCAGATCATGTTCTATGACTCTTTGGTATCAAGGTTTACAAAAGAAGATATCATGGATACTAAATCAGGCACAAACATGTGAACAAAGGTAGGGAAATTTTCATTGATCCTTTGCTTTCTTACGCGCCAGGAAGCGTGCTTTTGCTGCAGCCAGAGAATCCAGACTTCTTTTGTGATGATTGGGCTTCGGTTCAGAAGCTGATGGCTGTTCAGCTGAACTCTTTTCTTCCACAGGAAAAGTCTCAGGATTTGGTTTCGTATCCAATGCATTAGAAGCCTCACCCTGTTCCCCAATCTTTTCTGTAGGGGACTCCACTGGTGACGTTGAGTTGTCCAATGAGTGCTGCACTTCATCTGCCTCATTACGTTTTTCATGGTCATTTGGTGTTTGGCTCTCACTCTCATGGCTCTCTGCAACTCTACTCTCAGCCTGATTCTCACGTTTCCTCGCTTGGGCATCTTTTGCTCCATAAGCAACATTTTTATCAAGGTTTGAATAAAAATCAAGCAAAAAATCCTTCTTCTTGGTAACCTGTGCAAATATTGAAATACAAAATATGTCAATAATAAGAATAGAGAGGTAGGAATAAGACCATGAAAAACCAAGCCAGTTTAATTTTAAAAATATGCACTAAAATGAGGGAGAAAAGAAAGGAAACATTAGAATATTTTGAAATCCATTACGAATCTAGGTTGACAACAGAGATGTGAAAACATGGTAAAAAATATGAGAAATTTAAAAAACAGGAACTTACATCATCTCTTTCCTCTTGAAGTTCACGCAAACGTTCTAGCTCCATTTGTCTCTCTCGTTCGGCAAGCTTCTTTCTATATGCTTCTGTAACAAATTTGTCTTTGTTAGCATAGATATGATCGTCTTTGCTTCTCTCTTTGGCAATCTTTTTCTCATAAACAATCTCACGATACTGCTCTCGCTCTTTTGCCTTTTTAAGCAGATTTTCGATATATTTTGGCTGCATCACAAAGATTACACAGGTTGATGATGAGTACCAGAGTCATTTAGCAAATAACCCAAAATGAACTAATTTCAACACTAGCTCTCAAAAAAGTAAAACAAGAAAAGAAATCTAAACAAAATAATAAAAAGGAATACTCACATAGCCTACTTGAAACCCAGTAACCCACCATCAATCATTTTCATTATTCTAACAAGGCCTTGAGAATGAGTTGTGTCCATACATTTCAAACACCAATTCCCAGATTAACACTAGCACATTTATATAAGGTACTCTTGGAATTTTGAAACTACTCAATCCTAAAATCTCACGATCTTAGTCACCTTCACGCATCAGGAAAATATGTTCCTATGCTACCCAGATGATCTAATTATCAATCATCTGTATATAAGCCTCCTTACATCTAGGATTTTTCTGTGTAATCAACCTAATTATGGTGTTCTCAGTTTCAGACTACACGATTCTACATAGTTATAAACATAAACAAAGTGGCTGTTTAACTGCAAGTAAAAGAAGATTACTAGAACTGCAAGTATACCTTTCTCTCTTCACGATCTTGGGTCAAAGGACGAGTTTCCTTCGCTTTCATTTTGTCATAGACTCCATCATAATCAAACACGGATGGATCTTCCTCCAAGGCTTTCTTTTGCTGATCCTCAACCTAAGAAAATGAAAAGCAAAATGAAATTAAAAATACAACAGGCACAACAATGAACAAAGGGTGCAAATTATCAAACACCAAAGAAGCTATGACGGAAAGATCAACTCACTTCCTTGAGACGTTTATTCTTGCTAGCTTGAAGTGCAATTTCTCTCTCAATGTCGTTATCGTCATCTTCATTAAAGCCAAAAGGGGTGGCAAGGGAGGGCCTTGGAGCCGGTTTCTTTGGCTTGGGTGGCCGAAGGTTCAAACCATACTTGCTCATTTCACTCTCCAAACCTATAATCGTTTTCAGTAGACAACCACACTGAATCTGCGTGTTTCTAGGTCACGATTTATGCAAAACCGACACAAAAGGGTTCAGAATGAAATGAATCTTACGTTTTTTGATAGTTTAAGGATGATCTTAGGTTCTTCTGTCAACCCTAGCTGCCAATTCCTATAAATTCGAATTGGGGATGCAAAAGAGAGTACCTTGAGAAATTGTTTTCGCGCCTAATCTCTCTCTTCTTCTCTTCTTCGATTTCTCTGTTGTTCGAAATGAACCCTAGAACCTCTTCATTATCAATGTAATATTAGAAAAAGATAAAGATTTATTTAAAAATAATATATAATATGATATTACATTCTCCTTTTTATTATAGA
>Ga0123341_1001597_pt1 | contig 17398 bp, 14 predicted proteins | sample Turbeapinknodule_FD_89959 | JGI IMG/M metagenome (GOLD analysis project Ga0123341, IMG submission 89959) | Root nodule microbial communities of legume samples collected from Mexico - Turtle bean Mexico pink nodule | ecosystem: Host-associated > Plants > Roots > Nodule | place: Mexico: Nepantla...
ATTAAATATATCCATAGAATGTTTACCTTTGTCTTTCTTTCAAAATTCCTCGCAAATTCTATCAAAATGTTTAAAAAAAGAGTTTAAAGTTTTCAAGAATGTTAAAATAGAGACAAAACAAGAATTCTCATTATATTGTTTTATTTCTTCTATTCATGTTCAGTGGGATTTTTAATTCAAATTCTTTCATTGAGGAATATAAATATAAGTTTGGATTATCCTTTTGTTTCTATTTTTTTCTTATAGATTAAAGTTTTTTAGTCCTAACATACCTGCTTCTGACGTAGGCATAATTATAGTGACATTAAATAGAGATAACAACCAGAATATGTTGACATAAAAAACAATGAGTGTGACAACTATTGCCACCATAATACTTGTGGTTATGTTAGGTAGAATAAAAAAATTCATATTTTAAATGTTATTTATGGAAATAAAATTGATGAAGTAGAGAAGACATGAAAGAATATTGATTTTAAAATATCATCAATGAAGGTTAATGAATGACTGATTTATCGAAACAAAAATTGCCAATGATTCCTAAATCAAGAAATACGAAAATAAAAAGTTCTCTTCGTTTTAGATTTTAAAAAGTTAACTTTTATAAATTTAAATGAGCACTTCTGTAATTATTGGAAAGTCTATAGTTAAATCAATAAAAATACATTAGTTTAACATATTATTTGATTTCTGGACACATATCCATAGTCAACATTGAATGGTATATTTTAAAGTATGGAAAGGACAAAATGAAGAAAAAGTTATAGATTTGCAATGAGAACAACAGATATGATAATAAAAACACAAACACATGAAAAATAAAAAAATAGATAAAAAATAAGACAAAGAAATAATGCAGGCCTTGCATGAAGTTCTCCTTCTCAGAAGGTTTTTTAATGACAGCAGAATTATTTTTTATGGATATTCCTTCTTCTCTTTCTTCTGAATTTGAGAAGACAAACACATGTCACTGCACATTATTTCCTTTTCTTTATTTATTCTGCATCAGATCCACACACAGCTACATCCATTCTCCTTCATTTTTCCTATCAGATTCATCCTCAACGTTAACCCCTCAAACACTATCACTCACCTTTTTTCCTCTTCTTCTGCTTCAAACAGCAACTTCATCATCAAACCCCACATAACCAACCCCTTCTATTCTACCTTCTCTTTCTTGTTCAATTTAGTTTGCTCATAAGAAAGAAAAAAAAACAAAAAACTCTCCCTTCACACACACATATATACAAAGTTGCAGGCTTATGCTACAGAGTTTTGTTAATGGTGTAGCTGACATGACACCTGAAGATGCTATGAGCTCCAGTGCTTGAATGAACCAACTGCACTCACCCTGTCAACTACAAATCACGTGCAGCAGTGAATCACTCAGGTAAAATATCTCATACACTTCTTTTCTTTTTCTTTTTCCTATCTCTTCTGCAACTATCTCATTCACTTATTTAGATCGACCATGGATATATTTCAACAATGATAAGTTTTTTGTTTTTTACTTTTTGATTCATAAATGGGTTCAATCATTGCATATCATCAACTACTTTTATTATTTTAAACACCATACATCTCTAATCAACAACTCTAAAATCTTTACGGAATTAATTTCACAAATAACCTCACATCTATTTTTTTTATCAGCAAAATAACCTCACATCTATATTTCATCAACATCAATCTACCCCCTTAGTGAATTATTTATTTTGAATTATATTAAACCTTTTTTAAAAGATAATAAAAAGTGTTTGTTAATAGTTGATAGGAAAAATCCATCTTTAGGATCGCTGGTGGGGTGGGGGCGTAAGCATAGAATAGCCTAGGACCCTTCGACCCTCTACTTTAATTTCATTGTTGTTGTCTAATTTACTTTATTTTAATTAATTAGTTAATGCAAACTTTATTTCTCTTCTTTCCAGTTGCATTCCTTTTTTTATCTTATAAGTTGAATGCTTTTTTATCCATTTTTATTTTTACTCTTTGCCAAATATTATTTATTTAATTCCCTTCATTTAAATTAGGATTAATATTGAAATTAATTTTTTATGGATACATTTCTAATTTAAGAATAAATATGTCAGAGAATAGGAAAGACGTTTCATTTTTCTAGAATTATTGTATTGTGTGCACCTATGATTTGTTTGTAAATATATTTGTGTAATATAATAAGGAGTATCTACCCTTTTACACAACTCGAAATATACAGAGTCTAAAATCTATAAATACTGTAGTTTCATAGTAACAGAAGTTGCAGTAAATATTAGTAGTATGTACCCTTGACTCAGCATACCCTTAGGTTATTACTGCATTTTGACATTTATGCATTGATGACCATCATTAGTGGACTATACATTGACAAATAAAAAAAATGAAGGAAGGTGAACATCCCCTTCTTGTTCAGAAATATTTTCCTCAAAAGATCAGTGCACATGTTCTGGTTGTATGTGAGTTTCATCATAACAACTTGATTCTGTGTTTTTAGGTTAATGAGTCCACCTTCATTTTTGTGTTTACATATTTTACTCCATTTAGTCGTGACCAAAGCTCTAGTGTCTCTACTTCCTGTCCAAATAAAGTTTCTAATGTTTCTTTCCTTGATAAGATTAACGGGCCATTTATAGATTTTGAAAGAATACTGCACCGTCCCTCCAATCACTGAATTAACGAGTTGTATTCTTCCCATCATACTTAGCATTCTCCCCTTCCAATTTGGAGCTAGGCTATGGCCTTGTTTTTAATATCTTGGAAGTATTTGTTTTGGACACTCCTTGAAAGATAGGCACTCCAAGGTAGTTAAATGGCAGATTCCCCCTTACAAATCCTGTTTTTCTGTATTAGAGTATTGCATCGTTGAAGAGATGCTTTGTTGCCAACGAAGAAGCTGCTTTTTTCAGAGTTAACCAGTTGACGAGAGGCAAGACCATAGTTATACAGAGTATTTGAGAGCCCACAGAGATTTTTTAGCCCCTCTATAGAAAACGAAAATTTCATCCGTGTATAGCATGTGAAAAGGTATGGTTGTACCTGCAGGACTGAGCATGTATTTGATTTTCCCATCTTGGAAACCTTGCTGCAGAGCCCTACTCAAACTCTCTTTAGCCAGACAGAACAACAGAGGTGACAATGGGTTGCCCTGCCTTACCCCTTTTGAGCAGCTGAAGAAGTTGATCCATTGACTTACTGAAATCTTAGCCGATCTCAGGATGGTGGTTATCCAGCTGCAAAAGCAAGTGATGAAGTCAAAACTATAACATTAGTTCCAGTCTATAGAGTCAAAAACTTTTATGATATCCACTTTAAGAGCTTTTTAAAACATTTACACCTTTAAAGTCTTTATATTGTGGTACTATTTCTATATTTTCTAGTTTCTAGGATTTCTTTGATGAACTTTTTAGAAGTTTGCATTAGCTGTTATCAATTATATTTTGTTAGTGTTTATGTATTGATTCCCTTATAAGTCATAAATTTTGAAATTTTTCATTTCTATCAGAAAAAAGGTAGCCCTAGTAGAAACCAATAAAGGAAAGGAGAAGGTCTCAATTGTCAAGGGAGCATGGAAGTAGTTGTCTCTACAGCGACTGAAAATGCACTGCAAATTGCAGTACGTGTAGTGAAACGACAGTTGAGCTACTTTTTTAATTACAATGACAAATTTGAAGAGGTTAAATGTCACATTGAGATGTTGGATAATACTAGGAAAAGGATACAACATCAAGTTGATAATGCCGAAATGAATGCGGAAGAAATTGAAGATGACGTTCAACATTGCTTAAAACAGTTGGATGAGAAGATAAAAAAGTATGAACTTTTTATTCGTGATGAACAACATTCGAAGACAAGATGTTCCATTGGTTTCTTTCCAAATAACTTGTCGTTGAGGTATCGATTGGGAAGAAATGCTACAAAGATGGCAGAGGAAATGAAAGTGGAAGAACTTTGGAATAAAAGGTTTGATGAAGTTTCCTATCGAGTACTCCCATCCATTAATGCTGCTTTGACAAACATTAGCTATGAAAGCTTTGCATCAAGAACAAAAACTATGGATATGTTTATGCAAGCCCTGGAAGACTCTACAGTTAATATGATTGGCCTTTATGGTGTTGGTGGTGTGGGTAAGACAACTTTAGTAAAAGAAGTTGCTAAGAAAGCTCAAGAAAAGAAGTTGTTCAATGTGGTGGTTATGGCAAATATAACAAGAAATCCTAACATCACAAAAATTCAAGGACAAATTGCTGAGATGTTAGGAATGAGATTGGAAGAGGAAAGTGAGATTGTAAGAGCAGATCGCATTCGAAAGAGGTTAATGAAAGAAAAGGAGAACACCCTTATAATCCTTGATGATCTGTGGGAAGGGTTGGACTTGAATAGATTGGGTATTCCATATAGTGATGAAGATGATGGAAGCCAACAGGATGTTAATGATATATCTGATTCTGGTGATAAGATGGAAAAAGAAGAGTTATCTTCCGATTTCAATAACATGACAGAAGAGAAGTTATCTGATGATCACAAAAGATGCAAAATTCTTCTAACATCTAGAAGAAAACAAGTATTGTGTAATCAAATGGATGTGCAGGAGAGATCAACTTTCTCTGTTGGAGTCCTTAATGAAAATGAGGCAAAGACTTTGCTTAAGAAACTGGCTGGAATACACGTTCAAAATTTTGCGTATGATGAGAAAGCCATTGAAATTGCAAGAATGTGTGATGGGTTGCCTATAGCATTAGTTTCCATAGGAAGGGCACTAAAGAATAAAAGCTCCCTTGTATGGGAGGATGTTTATCAACAAATGAAAAAGCAAAATTTTACAGAAGGGCACGAACCTATTGAGTTCTCTATAAAGCTGAGTTATGATCATCTAAAAAATGAGCAGCTCAAGTGTATTTTTTTACATTGTGCAAGAATGGGAAATGATGCTTTGGTTATGGACTTGGTGAAGTTTTGTATTGGTTTGGGTTTAATACAAGGAGTCCACACAATTAGAGAAGTGAGGAACAAAGTAAATATGTTAATAGAAGAGCTAAAAGAATCAAGTTTGGTGGGGGAAAGTTACTCTAGCGACCGCTTCAACATGCATGACATTGTGCGTGATGTTGCTATTTCAATATCATCCAAAGAAAAGCACATGTTTTTCATGAAAAATGGCATACTCGATGAGTGGCCTCACAAACATGAACTTGAGAGGTACACTGCAATTTTTTTACACTCTTGTTATATCATTGATGATCTTCCTGGGAGTATGTATTGTCCTAGACTTGAAGTCTTACATATTGACAATAAAGATCACCTTTTGAAAATACCAGACGACTTTTTCAAAGACATGATTGAACTCAGAGTTTTGATATTGACTGCTTTCAATTTGCCATGTTTACCTTCTTCAATTATATGCTTAACGAAACTAAGAATGCTTAATCTGGAGAGGTGCACTCTGGGACAGGACTTATCACTCATTGGAGAGTTAAAGAAACTACGAATTCTTACTCTTTCAGGATCCAACATTCAAATTTTTCCCCTAGAATTTGGGAAACTAGATAAACTGCAACTTCTTGACTTAAGTAATTGCTTTAAACTAAGTGTTATACCTTCCAATGTAATATCAAGGATGAACATTTTGGAAGAATTTTATATGAGAGACAGCATGATACTATGGGAGACCGAGAAGAATATTCAAAGTCAAAATGCTAGTCTTTCTGAGTTGAGGCACTTGAATCAGTTACGAAACCTAGACTTACACATTCAGAATGTTGCCCAAGTTCCACAGAACTTATATTTTGATAAGTTTGATAGCTACAAGATTGTCATTGGTGAATTTGACATGCTCGCAGAGGGAGAATTCAAAATCCCTGACAAGTATGAAGTGGTGAAACTTTTGGTATTGAACCTAAAAGAAGGTATTGACATTCATTCTGAAACATGGGTTAAAATGTTGTTTAAAAGTGTTGAATATTTGTTGTTGGGAGAACTCATTGATGTTGATGATGTTTTCTATGAGTTAAATGTCGAAGGATTTCTGAAATTGAAACATTTATCCATTGTAAACAATTTTGGCCTTCAATATATTATCAACTCAGTGGAACAGTTCCACCCTTTATTGGCTTTTCCCAAATTGGAGTCGTTGTATCTTTACAAACTTTATAATTTGGAGAAAATATGCAACAATAAACTTCTTGAGGCCTCTTTCTCCAGATTAAAAACCATTAAGATTAAATCATGTGACAAATTGGAAAACCTTTTCCCATTTTCCATAGTCAGACTCCTCACCATGCTTGAAAAAATTGAAGTCTGTGGCTGTGATTCTTTGAAGGACATAGTTTCTGTTGAAAGACAAACCCCTGCTAACAGTGATGACAATATCGAGTTTCCTCAGTTACGACTTTTAACATTAAAATCTTTATCTACATTTACTTGTTTCTATACCAATGATAAGATGCCTTGTAGTGCACAATCATTGGAAGACATTGGGCAAAACAGGAACAAAGATATTATCACTGAAGTTGAGCAAGATGGCACCAAATTTTGTCTTTCACTCTTCAGCGAAAAGGTAATGTAAAACATTACAAAAAATATGTATCCTCTTCTACCCTTTACAATCTTTAATTTAATTTTGCATGTTAAACCTTTAAAGAAGTAAAAGTTCATGCTCATTCAAGTCTTGCCATTTGCCTAGGACAAATCAAATTTTGAAAATCAAAATCTTATTTTTGAGAAATTAATTGTTCTTACAGGTTTCAATTCCAAAACTAGAATGGTTGGAGTTGTCCTCGATCAACATCCAGAAGATATGGAGGGACCAATCTCAGCATTGTTTTCAAAATTTGCTTACATTAAATGTGATAGATTGTGGTAATTTGAAATATTTACTGTCATTCTCCATGGCTGGACGTTTGGTGAACCTCCAAAGCTTTTCTGTCAGTGAATGTGAAATGATGGAGGATATATTTTGTCCGGAAGTGGTTGAGGTGTGTGTATTCATTTAGTATTGAGTTTGATTCTTACTATCATTTGTTGTTTAATTGCATTTTTGTTGAGGTCTTCTGATTGTTCATCTAACTACAAAATTTTACTGTAGGGGAATATCGATAATGTTTTTCCTAAGTTGAAGAAAATGGAGATCATGTGCATGGAAAAACTCAATACCATTTGGCAACCCCATATCGGTCTTCATTCCTTTTGCAGTTTAGACTCTTTGATAATAAGAGAGTGCCACAAACTTGTAACAATTTTTCCTAGTTTTATGGAGCAAAGATTTCAGAGTCTTCAAAGCTTGACCATAACTAATTGCAAGTCAGTGGAAAACATATTTGACTTTGCAATGATTCCACAAACATGCGATAGAAATGAAACAAACTTGCATAAAATAGTTCTACAAGGGCTGCCAAATTTAGTGAGCGTGTGGAAGGATGACACCTGTGAAATACTTAAATATAATAATCTGCAAAGCGTAACAGTTGATGGGAGTCCATATTTAAAAAATCTCTTTCCACTTTCTGTTGCCAATGACCTAGAAAAACTGGAATTTCTTGATGTACGAAACTGCAAGGCAATGAAAGAGATTGTTGCTTGGGACCAAGGTTCAAATGAAAATGCTATCATCACCTTTAAGTTTCCTCGTCTAAACAATGTATCGTTACAATCATTATTTGAACTTGTGAGTTTCTACGGGGGAACTCATACTTTGGAGTGGCCATCATTGAAGAAATTGTTTATACTAAGATGTGGTAAGCTGGAAGGGATCACTACAGAAATCTCAAACTCACAAGTGAAGCCAATTGTTTTGGCTACAGAAAAGGTAGATAACAGAAAGCGTGAATTAAGAACCTATTGAAGGATTGAGAATATATAGGTTTTTTATTTCTTGTAAAATATTTCATATTAAATATCTTGGCAAAAAATATGGTTCCAAATATGCTAATGACTTTATTTATATACTTTTCAGGTGATATACAACCTGGAATATTTGGCGATGAGCTTCAGAGAAGGAGAGTGGTTGCAGAATTACATTGTTAATGTTCACAGAATGCACAATCTGCAATCACTTGTGTTGCATGGGTTGAAGAATGTTGAAATTCTCTTTTGGTTTCTTCATAGACTTCCCAATTTGAAAAGGTTAACATTGGGATTTTGTCACTTGAAAAGGATTTGGGCTCCTGCAAGTCTCATTTCACATGAAAAAATAGGAGTTGTTTTGCAACTTAAAGAGTTGGAATTAAAAAGCATTTGGTCTCTAGAGGAGATTGGCTTTGAGCATGAGGTGCTTCTTCAAAGGGTTGAACGCTTAATCATTCAACGATGTACAAAATTGACATATTTGGCGTCATCCTCAATATCTTTCAGTTTCTTAACATATTTAGAAGTGGTGAATTGTATGATGAGGAATTTAGTGACATGCTCAACTGCTAAAACATTGGTTCAACTCAGAACGATGAAAGTAAGTTCCTGCCCAATGATTGTGGAAATCGTTGCAGAAAATGGAGAGGAAGAAGTACAAGAGATTGAGTTTCAACAATTAAGATCCTTAGAATTGGTTTCTCTAAAAAATCTCACAAGTTTCTTGAGTGCTGATAAGTATGACTTAAAATTTCCACTACTGGAAAATTTAGTAGTGAGTGAATGCCCTAAAATGACGAAATTCTCTCAAGTTCAAAGTGCTCCAAACATACAAAAAGTACATGTTGTAGCCGGAGAAAAAGACAAATGGTATTGGGAAGGTGATTTGAATGCAACTCTCCAAAAACATTTCACTCATCAGGTACGAATCATGTAATTAATTTCCATCTACTTATAATTATTTTTCATTGCATTTAAAACTTTGGTAACAAAATATTCTACATAATAACTTCGATAGTGAAAAACATATATAAATTGTATGCTGTAGCATTTATGTGTAAAATGATATGACGCATGGCATTTGTACAGATTTAGTAAGACTGATTCTACTTTAAGTTGATCGGTCAACGTTTTCTGATTAGTTGTAGTAATCAAGTCTGATTAGATGTCCAAAATTCTAGAATAATTGTATGTGGAATACCAAAATAGACTTTACTTTTTCAAGCAAACTTCATTAATTTTTCTTGTACATAATTTCCATACATACACTTTTAATAATGAGATTCTTGGCTTCTAAGGTGTCTTTTGAGTATTCAAAGCATATGAAGTTAGAGGATTATCCTGAGATGAAGGAAGTTCGCTACGACAAACCTGTTTTTCCAGACAATTTCTTTGGCAGGTTAAAGAAATTGGAATTTGATGCAGCATGTAAAAGAGAGATTGTAATTCCATCTCATGTACTACCTTACTTGAAGAACTTAGAAGAATTGAATGTAGAGAGCTGCAAACCAGCAAGGATAATATTTGACATAGATGACAGTGAGACCAAGACTAAGGGAATAGTCTTTGGTTTGAAAAGGCTTTCTTTAAAAGGCTTGTCAAATATGAAATGTGTATGGAACAAAAACCCCCGAGGAATAGTCAATTTTCCCAATTTAGAAGAAGTTTTTGTAGATGATTGTGGAACCTTAGTAACATTGTTCCCTTCAACCCTTGCCACAAATCTTGGGAAGCTTAAGACACTTACAATACATAAGTGTTGCAAGTTGGTAGAAATTGTTGAAAAGAAAGAGGAGAAGGAAGATGGAACAACTGAAATGTTTGAATTCCCTTGTTTGTCCAAGTTGTTTCTTTGGAATTTGCCACTTCTTATTTGCTTTTATCCTGGACAACACCATCTCAAATGCCCTATATTAGAAAGTTTACATGTGGCCTATTGTCGTAAGTTGAAACTATTCACATCAGAATTTCATCATAGTCTACAGCACCCCATGTTCTCGATTGAAGAGGTGACAAAGGATTAGTTATTAATGTTTCCATTTCCTTTTTCTTTTCATCATTTTCCTCTTTCTAATTGAACTCATTTGATTTTGCTAGGTTGTTCCCAAACTGAAGGAAGTGATACTCAATGAGCAAAACATTCTCTTGTTGAAGGATGGACATTCACCAGACCTCCTTCACAAACTAAACTATCTTGGTCTTGCGTTTGAAGATTGTGACAATAAGAAAGACACTTTGTCTTTTGATTTCCTTCTCAAGGTAACCAATTTAGAACATCTTTCTTTGAGGCGATGCTTTGGTCTAAAGGAGATATTTCCCTCTCAAAAACTTAATGATCATTATGGATTACTAGCTGGATTGAAAAAATTAAGCATGCTTAAACTTCTTGAGTTAGAGTCTATAGGGTTAGATCACCCTTGGGTAAAGCCATACACCGAAAAGCTTCACGTATTAGGACTTATTATGTGCCCTCGTTTAGAGAGATTAGTGAATTGTGCTACATCTTTCATCAGTCTGAAGCAGTTGGTTGTGAGGGACTGTAAAAGAATGAAGTATCTATTCACATTTTCGACGGCCAAAAGTTTGGTGAAGCTTGAAACTCTACGTGTAGAGAATTGTGAGTCAATAAAAGAGATAACAGCAAAAGAAGATGAAGATGGTTGTGATGAGATCATATTTGGACGGCTCACAAAATTATGGCTGTATTCCCTACCAGAGCTGGTAAGCTTTTATTCAGGGAATGCTACTTTGCAATTTTCATCTCTGCAAATAGTGAGGCTATTTAAATGTCCCAATATGAAAACTTTCTCTGAAGCAGACACAAAGGCTCCAATGTTATATGGAATTAAGTCTTCAATAAATTCTGATTTAACCTTCCATTCGGATCTCAACATGACCACTGAAACTTTGTTCCACCAGAAGGTAAGGAATTTATTATCCAAATTCAGTTGTAAGTACTTTTATTTTAGATCTTTTTGTCAAATAACAGTATTAACCGATGAGATATCAGTAAGAATTTTGAAAAAACAGTTTGATGTAATTTTTACAAACTGCCATTAGTCCTTCATTTCAGAAGTAACTTTGTTTTATTATAGGTTAATTCATTTTTCTTTTGTTCTTCGCACCTTCCTTTTTCCCATTATATTCTTAGTTCACATCTTCTTTTTGCCTTTTTCTTTCTTTAGATGTTCATTACATTTTATACTCTTTATTTACTAATTTCATTAATTTTATTTCACTCTGTATTTGTGCATTCTAAATTTTATTTTAAAATATATAAATTAAACAAATATATATATATATATAAATTAAATTAAAAATTTATTTAAAAAAGGATAGAAAAATGAATTTTAATACGAGATTATTAAATATATGTAAATTAATTATGCATATGAGGCTTGCCAATTATTCTGACATTGAGTTTTGTGACTTTTAAGGGTTTTTTCGAATACACAAAGCATAAGATTGTAGTGGATTATCTTGAGATGAGGGGATTTGGACCCGTTAAATATCCAGGCAAATTCTTTGGTAGTTTAAAGAAATTGGAATTTGATGGAGCAAGTAAAGGAGATACTGTGATTCCATATAATCTACTTTCTCACTTGAAGAGCTTAGAAGAATTGAATGTACATAGCTCCGATGAGGTTCAGGTAATATTTGGTATGGATGATAGCCAAGCCAAGACCAAAGATACAGTCTTTCATTTGAAAAAACTTACTTTAAAAGACTTATCAAATTTGAAATGTGTATTGAACAAAACTCCCCATGGAAGTGTCAGCTTTCCCAATTTGCATGAACTGTCTGTTGATGGTTGTGGAAGCTTGGTAACACTGTTCGCCAACAATCTTGAAAAGCTTAAGACTCTTGAAATGCAGAGGTGTGACAAGTTGGTAGAAATTGTTGGAAAGGAAGATGCAATAGAAAATGGAACAACTGAAATATTAATCTTTGAATTCCCCTGTTTGTACTCCCTAACTCTTAATAACCTAACACATCTGAGTTGCTTTTATCCTGCAAAACACCATCTAGAATGCCCCAATTTAGACGTCTTACATGTGGCCTACTGTCCCAAGATGAAGCTATTCACATCAGAAATTCATCATAGTCACAAAGAAGCAGCTACAGAGGCTTCTATAAGCTGGCTACAACAACCTCTATTCATGATTGAAAAGGTGACAGCATGAGTAGATTCCTCTTTTCTAATATTTGTGCTTTTCATTGTATATGCTTCAGCCTTCCTCCTTCTAACTTCCACCATCATTTTCTTTTGAATTGGTTTGGCTTGAATCTAGGTTGTTCCCAAACTTGAGGCACTGACACTCAACGAGGAAAACATGATGTTGTTGAGCGATACACATGTGCCACAAGACTACCTCTCCAAATTAAAAATTCTCCGGCTATGCTTTGAGGATGATAAAAATGAGAAACATACTTTGCCTTTTGAATTCCTGCACAAGGTACCTAATTTAGAGCATTTTCGAGTGCAAGGATGCTTTGGTGTGAAGGAGATATTTCCCTCTCAGAAATTGGAAGTTCATGATGGAATTCCCGCGTCACTGAATGGATTAACCCTATTTGAGCTAAATGAGCTTGAGTCAATAGGGTTGGAGCACCCATGGGTAAGTCCATACTCTGAAAAGCTTCAACTTTTAAATGTTATCAGATGCCCTCGGTTGGAAAAATTAGGGTGTGGTGCAATGTCTTTCATCAATCTGAAAGAGTTGTGGGTGAAGGACTGTGGTAGAATGGAGTATTTATTCACATTTGAAACTGCAAAAAGTTTGGGGCAACTTGAGACCCTAATTATAAAGAATTGTGAATCAATCAAAGAAATAGCAAGAAAAGAAGATGAAGAAGATTGTGATGAGATCACATTTACAAGACTGACAACATTAAGGTTGTGTTCCTTACCTAGACTACAAAGCTTTTTATCAGGGAAGACCACTCTGCAATTTTCATGTTTGAAAAAAGCTAATGTAATTGATTGCCCCAATATGAAAACTTTATCTGAAGGAGTACTGAATGCGCCAAGGTTTTTGGGAATTGAAACGTCATCGGAGGATTCTGACTCATTCCTCCATAATGATCTTCCAGAGGTTGCTTCAAATAGAGGTGAGGAACTCATTATCTACATTCAACTGTTTCATATTTTTTTCATATGCTAAATTGTAGTTTTAGTCTCTTTTAATTTTTCGTCTTCTTATTATTTTATTTTTACATTAGTAGTTAAACTTTTTTGGTGTTATTTAAAATGAATGTGTCAGGTTATGTATTCAGAATGCAGTAATACACATGCATAAGCATTCATTTTAGCATTATATGAAATAAGTGAAATTTTTGTTTTGATTAAGGATGATTACAAGCACCCTCCGGAAATATTAACATGCTAAGCTCTTCAAAATTAATTTTTTTATCAGCAAAACATTCTGTGCTTGGAAGACTTGCCGCGTTGTACAGGCAAAAAAGTAGGCGCAGAAAAGAGTAATTGGAAGCAAACAAAGGGATATGAGTATTCTTTACTCCTGCAGACTTGACACTTCAAAGAACCAAAGATAAAGGAGCAGATATGAAACCAAATACTCTTCCTTTGAAGAAACTGATTCTAAATCCTGATGAAATTCTCAGCCTTCAAGACTCGTAAGAAGTTTACATTTCTAACTCTCAAAGCCTTAGAAGTTTGTTTCCTACATCAGTGGCAAAGAATCTTGCTATGCTCGATGTGTGTGCAACATTGGTGGAAATTTTGGTAGAGTCTGAAGCAGCCTTTGAGGGAGAAACTAGACAGTTCAATTTCCATTGTCTGATCTCATTTACACTATGGGAATTGCCAGAGCTCAAGTATTTCTACCCTGGAAAAAACTCTCTAGAATGGCCAATGTTATCACATCTAGATATATATCATTGTGACAAGCTGAATCTGTTTAGAACTGAGCATCATAGTGGTGAAGTTGCAGATGTGGAGGATCAACTTGGTTTCGATTGATCAGCAAGGCTTTTTTCTTCTTTTAAAAATGTGTTCTTATTTACCGTTTCTAACACACCATTAATATAGTAGTGATAACATGGATTACACCTTTTATTATCTTGGCTGTGGAATAGTCCTTCATAATATATATATTTTGTATCAAGTAAAGAGAAATATCATATAATAGGGAACAAGAAGTACCGAAATTACACAGAAACAAGGATACACCTTATGGTTAGACAGAAAACATAATAAATAAACAAAATAAGCTCACAAACACCATGCCACACTCTACAGTTAATATTACTGCTGTAATGCTCATCACCAACATCCCCCAAGTCAAGACAAGATATTCCTTGCCTTTTATAACCTGACATCCTAAATACAAATTTGGGTTGCTACCAAGTGTTGATTGATACATATATATCCTGCAGCTAATATATACCCACCCATATGACAGATTGAAAATCAATAAAACTCAAAATACATATAAGAGAGTCTAGTCAATGACCCTGCTATTAAAAAACAGAGCTACACAGATGAAAACAGCAGGGAACACCTAGCTCAAATGCGCTTGGATGTTACCTGCTTTGTATACACATACAACAGCACCAAATTGCGTGCTTCTGATATGCTATATAGAGTCTGCTGTGGTATTGGGACCTACCGACAATTGAACATGGCAGAGGCTCAGCACTCACTCCTCATACTTCTGTTGCAAAGATATTGCCCCCATAATTATTGGGTCAGAGAACAAAAGCATTCCTAAAACGTAGCTTTCTCATCAAATCCTGCTAATACCACTATGAGGAACCTATACTCTTCCTCACACTGATCCCTTGACACAGAACATCACTGACTAACCCCACTGTTCCTATTATAACTTGAACCAAATTCTGACTTCCCTATTGCTAGAGCAGGACCTATCTTCATAGAATACACCGGAGTTGACCATGTCATAGATTGAGCCCAAATCACACCAATACAGATATACCCTTCAACAAACTTTGTTTGTCTTTTGTAACAAGTCACTCTACATTTCTACATTGTTGGAGACATCGACTAGAAATTAAAACATTTCATAGTATATAAGTGGGTGCAAAGCTGATCTTATAAGTCGATTTTAAAAGATTGAGTTAGACTTAAAGTTCACTTCTTAATGTAGTATCAAAGTTGTTTTAGAATTTATTTTAGCGAGAATTTTATGAGCTTATCAGGTTGAATTAGGTTTAAAGTTCACTTCTTAATACTAACCTTCCATTGACTCCTTCAAAATTAAAAAACGAGAGACTTTCCTCCGACCCCTCCTACATTGTTTTAATTAGGGATATTTTAAACACACAATCGGATTCAAAGAGCAACCGGGTGTGAGAATGGAGTCGTTGATGTACACGCGAAATCCACACCCAAGCCCTCTGCTGAACCCTGCTAAAAAATTCCTCTTCATCCAGCTATTTTAAACATAATCACATTTCTGAGTCCATATATATACTACTAACATATTTGTCTAAACTTTGTTATTATTCTGACCAGGCTGTGAACTGAAAAACTGAACCAAATGATCTTTAACTGAGTTAGGGAAAGATGACATAATCCTAATCCATCTACTGCATATATTCCAAGCTCCCACTGCCACATTTGCATTCAAAGAATAAATGTCTGATGGTCTCAAATTCATATCCACACATAACACAATTATTACTCCCTACGTGCAACCCTCTTTTGATCAGTCTTTTTATTTAGTTTTTTTTTTATAAATCAACTTTTGTTTCATTTGTGAAGGAATCCACTCTGTAGTAGTCATTATAATGACAGTGATGAGCATTGGAAGTCCTTCTTCCCAATTGGTAGGTTAAAGAATATGCTTGCACCACAATTTTCACACATTCCTTAGTTGTAAATATTAATCGTATTTTCTAATTTTGTGGCCTAATTTCCCCTTTTTCATTTAAAACACTAATTGAAATCTTGTTGACTAAATAAAAAAATAAAATAAACTATAAGTTACATCCAATAACTCACAAAGTTCAAATATGGCTATGTCAAACATTTAGGAAATATCTTGCAAAGGATACCTCCTATATTTATTAAATCATACTTACATTATTTTATATTTTGAATAAGATTAAATAGATTTTTTTCCAATATTTGAATTTTTTTTAATATAATCTCATTATTTTTAAAATTCTTAATTTAGTTCCACAACATGAACAATTTGTGCATACTGACATAATCGTTACTACTACTAGTTTTGAAGAACCATCTTTAGAGTAACTTATGAGACAAATTAATATGAAATTTCAACAAAGTACACGGGTTAGTCGTATTCCATATTTATGGAGATTTTGTAGTGATCAGGTAATTCGCAGATGTATTCCTATGCATGAGTCCCAGACTATTCTTCATTTCTATCGTGCCTCACTTGTTGGTCACTCACTTTTAATCCCTAGAGAAAAATTTGGTAGTAGATTTTTTCTTACCCACTCTATTATGAAGTGACTTTAAGCCTAACTCAACCACATAAAACTAGTTCATGAGGTGAGTTTTGCACCACTTATATACAATGAAATGTCATAATCTCTGGTCGATGTGGAATTTCCAACACACCCCTCACACCGTTCGATAACGGCCTGATAGCGGGTGGCCTGATAAGCCCAACAAACACTCGTTAAAATAGGCTCAAAATGGCTTTGATACCATATTACAAAGTGGACTTTAAGTCTAACTCAACCCCATAAAACCGACTCAAAATGTGAGGTTTGCACCCACTTATATACAATGAAATGTCCTAATTTCTAGTCGTGGGATCTCCAACACACCCTTTTCAAGAATACGTATTAGATGACCACTACTTATGAGAGATTCTAAAAAGGAGGAGGAACTATTATTAGGAGACATAAGATACCCCAATAGTCCATTATTTTTTGTGATTTTTTTTATGTGAGATATTGATTTTATTAGTCGTTTGACCTATTTCTTTTGGTTAATTAATGTTATATTTTAGTTGGTGTTGTTATATAAAATAAGCTGCAATGTCACACGTCTTATATAAAACAAACATCAAACGCAGGCAACCTTTGAACAAGTAATAACATATTTGGTTATGTTTTAATATTATTTAGCAGTGTATTTTATTTTCAACTATATAACTACATGTTTGAGATTGAAATTGTTATTTTATAGGTTGAGGAATTCTTTCAAAATAGATAACATATTAAAAAGAAAGAAAAAAAAAGCTACTAACTTCGAATATGCTGTTGAAGGACACATTTGATTAGGACATGGCTAATGTTGAATAATTAGTTTTTCCATGTCATTTAACAATTGTGTAGAATAACTTGATTTTCAACAATACACTTGCAACTTCTAATTATAATCCGAGGTAAAAACCTTCAAGATCAATGATGAATATTAAACTTGTGTACGTGGGCTTTTACAGCTAGCTATCCTCTTCTACTATTTGAACTTTCATAAATTTTCCTTCCACCATATCAATTTCAACTCTTGCATCTAATTTATTATTAAAATAATAAAAATGTTTTTGTAAAATAACGAAAATATCTTTCTAAAATAACAAAAATAACCTTAAATAAAAAG
>Ga0123341_1001598_pt1 | contig 17392 bp, 8 predicted proteins | sample Turbeapinknodule_FD_89959 | JGI IMG/M metagenome (GOLD analysis project Ga0123341, IMG submission 89959) | Root nodule microbial communities of legume samples collected from Mexico - Turtle bean Mexico pink nodule | ecosystem: Host-associated > Plants > Roots > Nodule | place: Mexico: Nepantla...
ATTATAAATACGGAAGCAAGAGTAATAAAATCTGAACTGATAACTAACATTTTATTTTTTAAAATAATTCAGAATCACATAATTAGTTTTGTTTGCAGTATAGCGACTTTTTACTCTTATAAAAATAAGATCATTCACTTTTTTTTTTGTCATAATCTTTACTATCAAATAAATATAAAAATAAGATCATTCACTTTTTTTTTGTTATAATCTTTACTATCAAATAAATCTTATATCATTAGTTTTTTTTTTAATATTACAGCAAAATTATAAAACAAGTATTAATACATTTTTTATGATTTTTTTAACATATTTATCTTATTCATTAAAATATTTATTTTAATCAATTATGAGATTTAATAAATATATTTCAAAATAATATAATAAAAGAGAATATCTTAAAAAGAGTGTGATAAAAAAAAATGCATTGTAACATTTATGACTATAAGTTTGAGTTTCCTGTTACGAGTAGGTCGATTACCCGGATCACTATTTAAAGAAGAGATCCACTGGGCTAAAAGCCCACCGCCAAGCATCCCATAATTAAATCTGTTGGTGGATTTTTCTTCCTGCACCCCATAATTTTTTAAATGATAATTGTAAGCTAATTCTCCCTACACTATATCACTCTTGAGCTGCACCCAACACATGAAGAATTGACTATTTTGTCCTTAACATTCCAAATATCTATGTCCACAACACAAATAATGCATTTCTAGACTAAGGCAGGGTACTTGCTTATTTATTTTAGACTGTTTATTCCTGAACCTCCATATCTTCTTCTCCCACCTCCATACACAACATGAAAATATATTTTTATCCTTTTTGTATCACTCCCATAAAGTAATTTCTGGATTATGTAATCCGAAAACTTATTTGAAAAAAGACTTCCGAATTACATAATCCAGAAGCTAAATAAGACTTCCAAATTATGTAATCTGAAAAGTGATCATGCATTTGAAAAAAGACTTCCGAATTATGTAATCCGGACGCTAATTACATATTTTGAAAAATGACTTCCAGATTACGTAATCTAGAATATTATAAAGGGACATTTTTGGAAATTTGAAAATTTATGGAGGTGAAAGAAGAAGGTATGGAGATGCAGGAAGAAAGAGGCTTTATTTTAGTATGAAGGTGCAGTCAGTAATAATGGGGGTGTAGGAAGAAAAGCCGTACGGGTTATAAACGTCATTTGGTTCAGCGTTTTAATTGTTCAACACTCCACGCCTTTCTCAAACTTTTCCATTCCAGTTTAAACCCTAGCGAAGGGTTTAAGCTCGCGCTATACCAAGCTTCTTCATGATCTATTCGGAAGGAGCATTCTAAGCTATGGCCGCTGCAAGGTTAACCTCATTCGTGGCGGTGTCATCCGCTGCGGTGGTTTCCATGTCCACGTTCTCTGATCGTGCCTACGCCGACTCTTCCTTCCGAATCCCTTTCTTCTCTTCTTCACCTTCCAATGCGCCGGCGCCACCGAACCAGTCTTCCGACGGCACTTCAGAGCCTCCGGCGCCTGAGGAACCTAACAAGTCGGGTTTCGACCCGGAATCGTTAGAAAGAGGAGCCAAAGCTCTCCGTGAAATCAACAGTTCTTCCTACTCAAAGCAGGTTATTTTATTCGTGGTTCTTTCAATCTGCAATATATTTTCTGGTTTCAATGAGGAGTGACGCATGTTCTTTGTATCGGGAAGGATTGCAGTTTTCTGATTTTTTTTTGTTTTGTTTTGCTTTGCAGGTGTTTGATTTAATGCGAAAGCAGGAGCAAACTCGCCTCGCTGAATTAGACGCTGAGAAAGTTCACTACGAACTTATTCAGTCTCAAGGAGATATTGTAAGTTGAATTTTTAAATAACTTCCATATCTTTTGTAGCTCTTTATCCTTTTAGTTTTTGCCATATATGTTCTGCTTGACAAAATAGATAAAACTGCACTATCAAAGACTTTGTATAGTCTTCCATAAAGCTTGGCATACATGCGATATGCAACTAACACTTGGCTGACTGGTTGGCAATTTTGACAACATTTTATTTCGTTTGCAATTTTCCCGTTTTATACCAAGTTATCCCTATTTTCTATTATTATAGATTTTCATCCTAATGCTCACCGCAGTAGGTTAAAAGTGTGATAACAATTATTGGGGCGTCTGTAAATCTATGTTCTTCTGAGGATTTAACATCACAGGGAATCATTTGGTGTACAGTTTTAAAATTTTATCTTGCTCCTGATGGGCCAAATAATTTTTTTGCAGGAAAGGCAGCGAAAAATGGCTGAAGAACAACGTAATTTAATACAAGAGCAAGCCCAGAGACAGGCCCAGGTGCTGCGATATGAGGATGAATTAGCAAGGAAAAGAATGCAGGTGAAGACTAAATAAGCAATGTACACAGTTGTGTAATTTGTGAATTTGGAAACCTTTGGTATTTATATTCCCATCTAGAAATGTTTTTCTGCCAGACCAAGAAGTTGTGGCTTTGAGAATTAATGTAATTAGAAAAAAAATGTAAAAGCAACTAAGCTTGAGCCTAAACTTATGGTCCGTAAATCTGTTTTTCTCTTTGGTCCTTGCCACTGGATATACTTTTGGTGACAAACTTATCTTCTTTTAGTCCTTCCAATTTTATTTTAACGAATTGTATGATCTTTTCGCTAATGGTTTTCTGGACAACTTCTGATATTTGCCCACCTATCCATGAAAATTCCGTAGAATGAGCCTCATGCAAATTAAACATTTTCAGCTTTGAAGTTTTTGTAAGATTAAAATGTTTTACACGGAATAGTTATCCATAAGTTGCCATTCTCAGACAGATCATGAAGCCCAGAGGCTACATAATGTTGAATTGGTGAAGATGCAAGAGGAATCTTCTGTAAGAAAGGAGCGGGCAAGACAGTCTACTGAAGAACAGATTCAATCTCAGCAGCGTCAGACTGATAGAGAGAGAGCTGAAATAGAAAGAGAAACTATTAGAGTTAAGGCAATGGCAGAGGCCGAAGGCCGAGTACATGAAGCAAAATTGACAGAGGATCATAACAGGAGAATGCTTATAGAACGACTGCAGGGTGAAAGGGATAAATGGCTTGCTGCAATTAACACAACTTTCGGTCATATTGAAGGTATGTAGCTGATAAGCACATCTGTTGTGTTTAGAATATACTGCCTTTGTAGGAGGATCAGAGATTTTGACTGCCTTGTCTGTGTTGTGCTACTTCTATTTATGGTTAAATTTCTACGCAGTTTCACTTTATCATGTAAATATCTGTTTTCCTATTTATAAATGCGATTAATGCCAATATGAATATACCAATTTTTGGTTGGTAAGTTCATAGTAAAGCAATGTGCAACAGTAGCTGTTGTTAACTGAAAGGGTTTTAACTTGTTGCTATTGATAATTATGCCAAAGTAAAATCCTTACACAAGAATAAACTGGCATATTGAATGTGTGAAACTTCTGTCCAGTTCTTATCTCGTACTGTATTGCTTATGGTTGCATGGTATTATAGTGCTCATAAATGCTTACAAGATGTACTGTTCTGACTCAGGTTATATATCATCAAAGATATTTTTGCATGTTTGTTTAAAAGAATTTTGTGATTTGAGTTTTTGTTTCTTTAATTGCCAAGGTGTTAATAGCTTGTATTATTCCATCTTACTACACTGTTTTTATCAACTGTTTTCATTGGTAGATAATAAGTTGATCTTTCCTTTGGAAATGATCTCAGCTGTGTTTTTTTTCAATACGCAGGTGGTCTAAGGGCCTTATTGACTGATAGGGACAAATTGCTTATGACTGTTGGAGGAGCTACTGCACTAGCTGCAGGAGTATATACAACTAGGTAGATGTGCTGTTTTTCTTGATGCATTTGATTTTGAACCAAGTAACTTTACTAGTTTCAAAGTCTGTTAGATATACATATTACAATCATCTCATGTATGTCACGTCATGTCACTATAATAATGTTTGTGAGTGTACTTTTATCCATACAAAAGACTTCGGAAAAGTAGTGAGACTGATTGCAAAATAGTTGTATCCAAAATGCATAATCTAGATGTACATAACTGTTTTATGGTGCTATTGGATGCTTTGCATGTATAGTGACCAATCAATAACATCCACATCATATGTGGCATGACAACTATAGATGTGTAATTCTGAGATTTGTGGGGGAAGAGAATAGTAAGAGTTATTTCTGTATCTTAAGCTACAGAAGTGATGGCAACTACAAAGAATCAATCTCCCAGCCTCAGGTCAATTATCAACCCTTCCATTCCCAACCACAAGGAAAAAAACAGCCGAAAAACATGAATTCATTTAATCAAGTTTTTTTATACTACGATGCTACTGCCTCTCTTTTCAATGCACCACTTTATTAGTATGGTTGTTGGCTTGATTCATGCACCACTTTCAATTTCTTAAATGTTGTCATGAAACCTTTTAGTGATACATCACTTTAAACCACTTACAGTTTGATTTGTAGACAGGTTCAGTGAGTAGGGCCAACTGTTTGTGAATTTGTGTTTGCTGGATAAAATACGCACTGTGTTCTATCCTAATTTTTCAAATCCATGTTCATAACAATTCTGTTTTTCTTTCCTTCCTTTTCAAGTGATATCTGATTATATTGTATTGTGCTTTATTTTTCTACAGAGAAGGTGCGAAAGTCACCTGGGGCTATATTAATCGAATTTTAGGGCAGCCATCACTGATCCGGGAATCATCAATGGAAAAATTCCCTGGATCAAAGATAATTTCTCAAGCCAAAAATAAACTTCTAAATAGTAGTACTTTGGCTGGGACAGAAAAGCCTATTGGAAGTAAAAATGGCCTTGAAAATGTAATCCTCCATCCATCGCTGAAGAAAAGAATAGAGAACCTTGCACGTGCAACATCAAACACCAAAGCCCATCAGGCACCATTTCGTAACATGCTTTTTTATGGGCCTCCAGGCACTGGTAAAACGATGGTTGCAAGGGAAATAGCAAAAAGATCGGTACGATGATTAGTTCTTTAATACAAAGTTCTGATCTATATTTGGCTTTTTCTACTCTTATATGATCTATTATGCTTTTTTTTGCTGACCATCTGAGATTAGTTTCCGAATATAGTGTTTGTGATGCATGAGCAAAAGAATTAAAATTATTATCATGCTCAAGTATCTTGCTAGTCATGGAATTTCTTTGGATAATATTTTCTGTCTCATTATTCGTGCTTTTTGCAGAATTTGTTTAGAATGATATCCTGAACTACTTTTGATTTTCATTTTTTATGTGAAGGGTTTGGATTATGCCATGATGACAGGTGGAGATGTTGCACCTTTGGCCGCCCAGGCTGTTACCAAAATTCATGATATATTTGATTGGGCCAAGAAATCTAGGAAAGGCCTATTGCTTTTTATTGATGAAGCCGATGCTTTCCTTTGCGAGTAAGTTAGAGTTTAAAATGCATTTTGAAGACTGTTGCTATAAAATATAACTAAAAATTATTACCACGCAGCAGGGTAGCCAAAATTATTTGGTTTTTGAATAACATGTGAAAAATGTAACTGGTGTATATTACAACAGTCTACATTGATTGTCTTTATACTTTTATAACGGTTTATCTTAAATTTACATAGTTTTTTAATTAATTTTGATTTTTAGAATCACGAAGTGTCTTTAACTTGTTTGGACTTTTTTTTTTATCATTAATAAAATTCACTTATTCGGAGATTAAATGCATAGATCAACCAACAGCATTTTATGAATTTTGTGTCAGTATTTCTTTTTACCTTATTGGTTGTAACTTGAAAGTATTACAATTTTCACCTTCTACATTATACAAATAATCGGTGTGATAAGTTGGATAGTAATAATATCTTTTTTATAGCAATTGATTAGTGATTATTTTTTATTCAATGCAGGCGTAACAGCACGCACATGAGTGAATCTCAGCGAAGTGCTTTAAACGCATTGCTATTCAGAACCGGTGATCAGTCTCGAGACATAGTACTTGTCCTTGCGACAAATAGACCAGGTGATCTTGACAGTGCAGTTACTGATCGCATTGATGAAGTGATTGAATTTCCGCTTCCAGGAGAGGAAGAGCGTCTAAAGTTATTGAAGCTCTATGTAAACAAATATTTATGTGATGACAACAATGGCACCAAGGGAGGCTTCTTGCCGAAGAAGCAGCCTCAGAAGATTACTATAGAAGATTTATCCGAAGATGTTTTCAGAGAGGCTGCCAAGAAAACGGAGGGATTTTCTGGCCGTGAGATCGCCAAACTCGTGGCTAGCGTCCAAGCTGCTGTCTATGGGCGCCCAGACTGCATGTTGGATTCCCAATTGTTTAGGGAGATTGTAGATTACAAGGTGGTGGAACATCACCAACGACTAAAACTAGCAGCTGAAGGTGGCCAGCCCGGCCAAATATAACTTGCTGTGTGAGATTTTTGTTTATGGTGTTATGTGAGTGCGTATTTGTGCGGCAGATGAAGCAGATTCGTTAAAAGTGCTTCCCCTAGACTTAGAAGACTTACAAGAATCTTCTGGCTTTATTAATCATTAGGAGTAGGAGGCTTTAATGACTTGGAAGCTGCATTCCAGCATTGCCTTTCCACTTCATGCTACGGATTGAGAAGCCATGTTTTTGAGAGCAGAGAAGTCAAATTACCTTGATTAATAATAAATTGGTAGGATATGCTCCAAGTTGTAATTTAAATTTAATTTTTTATGAATATGATTTCGTTCTAATTCCAGTGAAGATTCATCCAAAGTATGCCAAGTATTTTTTTTGCCTGAATATAATAATTATCTTTATAGCATTTAATTTCAAAATTCTCCCTTGTATGACGGGAGGAAAACTCAACGTCGAATTTCTTTTCGTACATTTCAAAAAACTTTGCAAACTTCAGTGTGAATTCGCACTACTAACTAATATTCTTAGTGTGAATTTTATTGTGTTTGATAGGAGAGAAAAAAAATTGGTAAATGAAAATAAAAAATAAAATGAATAAAGTAATACAATTCAGAGGAAATGATTAGGCAGGTAAAAGGAAAGGTCGCAAGATACATTCCGAGACTTTGTTTTTTAATTTCATTCATAAAAGATTTGGTATTAAAAGTAAATCTTTATGGACAAGTGTGATTGCCAGAACCTCATTCCTCTTTGGGCCAGTTTTCTTATTTTCTTCAGGGCCACAAGTGTCGTCCTACAACATTCCTCCGATCGGATTATCATTACATGGATTGAACTCGATTTGATATCCATAATAATTGTGGGTGAAAAGTCTTCAAATATTTCTCAAATTGACTACTTAGATTTTAATTCAAATTAACTAATTAAATTAAAATAATTACGTACCAATTCATCCATATGTTCCATGTTATTTTATCTACAAAACCATTGTTCACACTATGCTTCATGTGGGCCTATAGAACGATAAAATAAGATTTCATAGGTTATGTGACATAAAGATAAAGGAAAAATAATAGTACCTTGAATTTGCTGATTACATGAATGAGTGATTAAGAAAGTGGTGTTCATATTTCACGTTATGTACCCTAAATCCTAGCATGTAAGAAATTCTTCTTTTTCTATAATCAAAGCACTGTTCTCCACAAGATGGAGCAAAACCCGTTTATGCCATCAGATTGGAACAAAACGCTGACCATGCGGGACTCCACCTTCTCTCAACACGTGTCCAGAAGCTTGCACGTCTGCTCCCTCACCACCCTCTAAATTTGGCCACGTTTCTCCCAACCAACACGTGGACTACTGCACCCATATACATGTGTGTTGTGTATCTATATATATCAGCACCCTCCTTATCCTCCACTCTATTCTCATATCACGCGATACATATTCACAGACAAGGAAAACAAAACCGTTTTCGTTGACGAGAGAAAGATAGAAAGAAAGAAAATGGGAAGCAGAAAGCTCCTGTTGTTGTTGATGGTGTTCTTTGCAGGGTGTGTGGGGACATGCAGGCCTTGGGATGATGATGCGGTTGAAGAGAAAGCAGAGGAGGCAAAGAAGTTTGCCAAAGGCGTGGCGCATGATGCCGGGCAAAGTACCCGAGCTTTCTCTAGTTGGGTTCAAGACAAGTTCTCTAAGTAATCTCTCTCTCACCATTCTCCAATATAATGCACTTTCCTTTTCTACCGTCTAATGATATATATTGGATTCTTAATTCATTTTGTTTTAGTTATATATCCAGCATGCATGTTCCGTTTTATAACTTATAAGCCATGAGAGGTTTTCATATATCTCAGGAAGTTTTGAATAAGATTGTTCATCTCTGACAGTTTTGAATATGATTATCGTGTATATTTGTAAGCATGTCAAAGGGATATTGATGCGTTTCTTTGCTTTGTAACCTATAATAAGATGCTTGTTCTTGTGCTTATTGGGTCAAATTAATCTTAAATGTTGGCGTTTTTGTTCATTAGCTTTAACTTTATTGTGGCAGAACTTTCGGGGGCGAAGAGGATAAGGAAAGACATCTGGCTCAACACATGAAGTATAATGCTGAAGAGGCTGGGACAATGAAATCTGCAGCATCAGGTAGCATTTGTTCATTCATTGCCACTCTATCTCTTTCATGTATGCCTCTGGATTAAATTTTGGTATCAAATTCAAACAATGTGGTGTCTTTGATTTATTTGTAGGGGCTTCGAACTATGCTTCCGAAAGGAGTACGGATGCTATGGAAGCAGTTCCAGGGGCCATGGCAGAAGGAAAGGAGAATATGTATGAAGCTGATGATGGAGATGATGCCAAGGTTATAAAATTGCCAACAAGTTTTGAGGATGCAAAAGACACAATGGGAGAACCCGTAGGTCATGCCGGAGAAAAAGTTGAAGATATCTACGACGACGCCAAGGAAAAATTTAACACGGCTTCAGATAAGGCTTCAAGTATGGCTCACAATGCCATATATAACATGGACGAGTCCATAGGAGATGGGAAAGACATAGCAGCCAATGCCTACGACGAAGGTAAGGAGAAAATGAACATGGCATCAGAGAAATTCGCCGATGCCGGGGACAAAGTAAGTGATGTTTATGATGAAGCTAGGAATAAAGTGAAAAGAGCAGTGGGTTGTGGAAGAAAGATGGGTGTGGATGCCCTTGATGAGGCCAGGGAGGGAATGAATATGGTTGGTGATAAGGTCAATGATGCTAAAGATAACACAGGCGTGACAAATGAATATGGAAGGGACAAAGTAGCCGAAACTTTTGACCAGGCTACACGTGAAGTGGAAGAAAGATACGCATCAGCAAATACAATGACTGAAGAGGCAAAGGCCAAGTACGAGGCTGCAAAGGAGAGGGCTTCAGATGCCGCAGGAGATGTCGGAGAGAAGATGAGGAACACCCCAAACCAATAAACGTATGCATGGTTAGTTCACCACTCAGTTTTAACTATAAAAACCTCTCTTTTTGATTCTTTTAATGTATTCAGAGCACATGTTTTTGTATGTTTTTTCTTTAGATGCAGAAACACTCGTCAGTTGTTACTTGTTAGACATTATGAGGACTCTATTCTCCCTGATGTTAGGAGAAAGCTTGAAAGGCCCCACAGTTATAGGTTCTTTTCTGATCTATCACGATGCCAGGTAGATTCATATACAAGGTGTTGCCCAATAATGTTGTAGGTACTAAATTTGTTGCTTTTAGTAGGCTATGTACCTGAGAGTATAACATTTTCAGACTAATGATATAAATTGTTGGGGCCCTTTACTAACTTGCGTAGTTTCTTATTTTTGTTACAAGAAGAGATGGTGAACAGCTAAAAGGTGCATGGTTTAATAAAGGTAATCCCCTCTATTTAATGAACATTTTGTTAGTGGTTTTCTTTATGGTGGTCCATAACTCCCAATGCATACTCACTAATACTAAATAAACACATACAATCTTTATAGTTTAAGATAGCAACTTTTGCCCCCAATATACATTACTACAAGTTCCAAATTACCTTGCTTAATGGGAACAGTAACTTCCACGTCTAGTTGCACGAACCATGGGAATCATAAATGCAGTACGAGTATTGGTATGAACACAATTTGTACATGTAGTGCTGTTCATAGTGCTAGCTGCTTATGTTTTCAAAGCTGTGGATGTACACCCAAATTTGAGCACTTCTGTGAAATAATGAGGAGAAACAGACTGAATCTAATGAAAAACTAGATAGCCCCAATGAGTTGCATGACAAAATCTTTCATCATTCATTGTGGTGTTTTCAATGTATTGGCGTTTCTTATGATATCATTATGAATATTGCTTTTCATGCAAAGCTATATTTTTAGCCCTTAATCTCATTAGTTTAAACTTGTCACTGATTTTTCATTCTTCATTGTCGTCTTGCTTCTGTTTCTCCTGAGGCATAATATTCCACGGCATTAAATTTCAGAACGGTTTTTAATGGTAGCTAGTAATTCTTTTTGTCATGATTTTTTTTTTAACTATTCAGTTTAGCCTGTAGAAATTTCAGTTTGATCAGTGAAAAATGCATGTTATCACGCTTGCTTGGTTATCGCGCATGCTTGGAATGGCAGAAATGGAGTGTATATGCATATATCAAACTGCAACCATGAAATTAATTTGTGAAGTGACAAGAAGTGAAGAACCAAGTATATTGCTTATTTCAACTTTTAAGTTTAATTTTGATTCATGTATTATCAACGGAAAACAAACTACCCTTTTAATTAATTATAAATTAAGTTAAATATGGTTTTAAAAGATTGCAGTTCTGTTACAATCTAGAATTGAATAAAAATTTCATTTTTACTGTGTTATAATTGAAAGAAATATCTTCTCCTCGAAAATAGCTTCATTTTTTCTTCAGCAAAAAAAAATCTACCAGTAAAATTAGGAAAGGTGGAGCCATTTTAAAATTAAATGCCATTTTATGCAAGAAATACAATAAACTTTTTGTACACTCTAGGACTAGGAACCCAAATTAGAAAATTAAAAATTCTATGTAGTATCAGATGGTTTCATGAGAAAAATGCAGTCTCATTAGGGCATCAATTCATTCGACATATGCTTTATATTATATCCATCAAAGAATTGAATTTCATGAGAAATTAATGGTGAATATGTTGCCCATTTTCTTCTACTTACTTTGGAAGTAATAAGCTCTTTGAAATAGTATATAAAGGGGAAAAGAAAAAGCCTTTTCACTCTTTTCATATTCTGGATTTTAAATCTAAAACCAATGCATGTACACAATAGAAATGTTTGCCACAACTTGTACTTGCTATATACATAGCACATTATTCTTGAGTATGAGAAACTGATTCAGATTAATTACTACTCCTGAGTTTGACTCAATAACTGTGACTAGAGTCTCATCGCATTTCATATGGCTAGCTTCCCTTTTTCTCCTCCTTGTTTATTTGTCATCATTTGGCTACCTCTTCCTGGTTCATTCTTGTAGAGACAGTATAATATACACATTATGCATATTATTATGAAAAAGGCAAGTTGAGAAAAAAACGGGTATTGTCTGCTAATTCATGTGTCGGCCAGTGTCCTATGTATGGAGTGAGTACGAGAGGACAAAATTGTGGTTGGGTGATGACTCATGACTGTGGGATCTGTTTTCTCCAAAGCATTCCATTGATTAGCAAGGAAGTGAACAAGTTCATGAACCAACACTTCCATGATTAAAATACAAAAGTTCGTCGAAGTATTATGCATGAAATATTGTTGCAGCGAGTTAGACTAAGTATCTCATCATAAACATCGTATACCAATATCATATCCTACTTCGTCACAACGACCAAAAAGTAGTCCTCGTCTCTTTGATCTTGTTTTCCCTTTTTAATCTCTCTTTCTATAGTCTTGCCCCATGGTGAAAATGGTTAGTCAGTAGTCACGCCAAAAGATAGAAGAAAGAGGTGAGAAACTGAGAATTAATCCGTACATGTTTTTCTGCACCAAAAAATCAGTGCAAATTTTCTTTTCTGCCTATGTCCATACGAAAGGGCTCAAAACAAAGTGTGCTGATTAATAAAGAGCATACATAGAAGAAAACGAGTAATTAAAATGGGAAGTTATATAGCTGCTGTCAATTTAATGTGTATGTAGCTATAGTTAGCTAGCTAGCTAGCTTCCTCTGCTTGAATACTATATATATATATATATATATATGCACATCTAAATCTAGAATTATTCAGTTAAAAATGAATCTGCTGTGTTTTTATTTGTTTCCAAAGAAGATGGAAGATAAAGTGGTCTAGAAAAGAAGAGTGTTGGCTAGGCTTACATTGGGTGCTTCTTGTTATTGTGCATCCAAACCTTGAAAACCTGTCTCTTGACGCCAGCTTGAGAACAAAAGTGTTGTACCTCCTGCTCATTATGTTTCTGGATCTTCCAACCAATCTTTTCAGCAAACTCCATCATCCTATCCTTCTGCTGCTGAGAGAACTTAGTCCTAAACCTCTTCTTGGAAGAAACTGGCGCCTGCACTGACAACTGTGCATGTGCTCCTCCAGTGTTGGACTGAAACATGTTGAGATCTTCGCTTGAGGACTCAGCTGGGCCTCCAAAAGCCATCATCACTGGGGGGACCAAACTTGGTGTACCACTGCTGCCAACCAATCTATGGTGGAGGGAAGAAGGAGAGGGTGTAGGGTAGTGAAGGTGTCCATTGTGGTTGTTCGGGTAGTAGCTGTGATAGTTGGGAGCATGTTGTTGCTGTTGTTGTTGTGGTAGTAGTGACAGTGGCGGTGGTTGCTGTGGCTGTAACTCTCCCTCAACCTCTTTCCTGTGGAAGTTGCGGTGGCACTCACACGCGGCGCATCTTAGTGATTCCGGCGTACCTTCTTCTCCACTTGCCATGAACTCTCCACAGCCATCCACCACGTGGCTCCCCATGCTTGCGGCGTGGTTCCGAAGACATTCTCGGTATCTGATCGACGGGGTTGAGGTGGTTGTTGTTGCTGCTGCTGCTGCTATTGTTGTTGTCTGAGGGTGTGCTGTTCTTAGAGGATTAGATGTGGGAGCAATTGGGGTGCTTAGATCTGGATCTGGTGTGAGTCTATGAGGTTGACGAGGTGCAAGAGGAGGAGGTGGTTGATAGAGATTATGGTGAGGCGGTTCGTTGAAGATTAATGTGTGAGTTTGATGAGGTGGTTGATGAAGTTGACCATGATCATGATCACCATGATCATGACCATGATCATGATGAGTGGTACTTCTTTCACCAACTGTTGGAGAAGAGAGCTTGGAAGAGGAAGAAGAAGAATCTCTGTTGGGAAGGTTGTAACCTAAACTTGTTGGTATCTCTATTTCCTTATCTTGCCCTTCCATTTCCATCAAACTTTGCTTTCTGAGATTTTCCAAGATCTAGCTAGATACGTTTGATCTCAACCCTCTATACTCTCTCTAATTATGACTAGCTGTAATCTTTCCTAAACCATCATCATCTTCGTGATTTTTCGCTTTAATTATGCTTGTGGATCTTCCTGTAACCTCCTCAACCCTAATTCATATTCCAGACTCAACCCAACACATAATTACTAGCATGCCCACAATTATTCTTTCCTTATTCTGATTTTGACGTTCTGGGTGCTAATCCCACCAACCAATTTTCACTAATCAATCCTATTCTCAGAAGTGAATGAGTGATTTAACTGTATATATAGCACCACCACACAGGAATAGTTTTATTATTATTTTACTTATTGGGGAAAAAAACAAATACAAAAGGATAAAAAATTTGGTAGAAAAACCTTATGAAATGAGACTACAAGGGGGGTCCCTAAGACCCCAATAATATATATAAAAAAAAAACTCACCTCTGGGGCTAGAATATTATGCTATGGAGACTTGAGGAGTGGAAGTAGAAAGCTGAATTGCACCAGCAACACAACACTACACAACATCTTGTGAGACACAAAGGAAGTGGAGAGTTAAGATTGATTAGGAAATAAGAAAGAGTTGTGGGATGTTATTTGGTAATGTTGGATTAGAGAAAGTGGTGTGGAAAAGTTGGGGAAGAGTGGCAAGAAAGGGGGTTGTTTCCTACCAGCCATCCAGTCCCATAAAAACCAAGTAGGAAAGGAACAGGGGAAGAGGTTGTTTTGATCTCAGAAGGAGTGATGACTAGTACATCAGTACTGCAAGAATTTGTCTTGCAGAACAACCGACAAGTTCATGTTGGTCCTCTTCCACAGCCTGCACCCCAGTCCAGTTTTTAATGATTGCCCTTCTCACTCAATCTCTCCAACACCCTTCAAATGAATGTGTGTCCCAAACCAGCATAATTCAGTACAAATTAAAAGGGAGAGACAAATCCTTCAATTAACCTTACATGCCCAAGTTAATAGACCAGTAAGAGCTGGAAATGATAGTGTGATAACCCAAATTAGCATAAGATAATTTACTTAAGATAATGATGAATAGAATCCAAGATGATTAGAGTAAAGGGCACCTTTCTTTGTAGAGGACATATGTGAGGAAATTAAAGGAAGTGAATTCTTGATGGGCCACTACTACACTACACTACACACAGCCCTTGTCTTGTTATGGTGTGTCAGATTCTCTCTCTGTCCTCAAGGCTCTTTGTGTGCTTCTGCTGCTGCTGCTGCATTATCTGCAGCCCACTATTTGATGGACCAATGCCTCACTTTATTTACCACCTACCTTCTTTCACGATGCAATTTGATGCCTTATTTGCTACCTTTGTTAGCATCTTCTTTCACATTTCTCTGTCAGGCATCAATTTGTGCTCGTTTACTTTCTAGTACACTCTCGCGTTACCCACTAACACCATAAAAAAAGACACGCCCAAACCCATTCATTATTTATACTTTCTGCACACACTCACGGTTAAAGTCTTTTTTACTCTAAGTTTCAAACCATGATTTTACAGAACAAATAAACAAATTTCCTTGTTATCTTTGACTTGCTATATACACACACACTCAATTAAGCAATCAAACCTGATTTGTGTTTGCAAATCTTAAAATACGATAACTAAAATTATAAATACTGGAAATTTAATTTATCTATAGCATTGCCTTTTACATTTTGGTTAAATAGTTTTTATCTCTATATTATGAGGGAGTGGCATGTTTCAACCAAAATATCTAAAGGTAGTGTAATAAATATGTAAAGTGGCATATAAATTGAGAATTTAGTAGACTAAATCATTTCTTAAAGAGTATATCTCATAACAATCGTCCACATCCTCCTCTCCCTTAGTCTTGGTAATGACTTTGTAACCATTGAGTCTTTCAATAAAAAATTCGAGAGAGATTTAATAATAATATTATAATAATGAGATTTGGGTCAAATCAAATAAGGGCTTACTAACACTTTTAATTCAAAATCTTAAAATAATGAGATTCAAGATCTTAAAATAATGAGTTTGAGTTTGTGAGTCTTCTTTGTTATATTACTCAATTTTCATTAAAATTCTTGTGAATTTGGATTCTTAATACTTTGTCGCTTTTCCTAGTTTTTTTCTCGTAATATCGTTTTTGTTGTTACTTTTTGTCTCCAAAATATTTGGTACTTACAGACAAGTCTTAGTCTCTCCCTGGAGGTTTTCAATGTCAAGCGACATCCCTCGAGCATGTTTCGTGTTATTGTGATTTTCAATTTAGGTAAATCAATTTGACTCTTCACCATGAGTTAAACTATAAATGAGTCAACTCAGTCTCGACTCACTTTTTAGTAAGTCATAAATTTTATACTCATCTTGACATTTCATGTATAGGTGGGATAGATATTGACTCAGTTAAACCTATTTTATTCTCTCAACTTATTTTGTTTATTTATGAAGTACGATCAAAGGGTATTGACTCGAAAGTAAAAATTAAAATGTTAACTTATATAATTGAAAAAATCAAATAAATTAAGTATTCAAACCATTAAAATATTACTGAACAAGATTATATTCTTTAAAAATATCAAATATCAACTTATATAATCACAAGTAGTAAATAATTGTAACGTGATTAAAAAAATATTAAAAGATTATTGGTGGTGGATTACGAGTCAATCCAATGGTTTGAACTAATTCAACACATAGCTTAAATGAGTTAGATTTAATCTAATATATATTTAAAAAATGTATTTGTTTTCAATCAAACTCAATTTGAATATATGATGAGTCCGATTGACTAGGAAGTTTGAACTCATTTTGAGAGTTATAGTAAATTATCTTTGTTGTCCATTTACTATGTCAGATCATCTTCCTTTTTTCGTTTTACTAAAAATAAAAATCACTTAAATTATTTAACCAAAAGTATAAGTGATAGTAAATTATTAAGAGAAGTCATTGTAAATTATTTTAAATGAAATTAAAACTAAATTTAAATCTTGTGATTACATCTAAATAAATTCAAATATAGAATAAAAACTATTATTTAAATTAAAAAAAAAACTTCTTATAACTTAAATAACAAACTCATAGGACGCTATTGTATATTAATTGTTTGACTTAACTTATGATACATAATTAATCCATATTGAAAACTTGTATTTGTAGTGATTATGTTTAGATATCTTTATACAAAATGGAAAAAAAAAAACATAAAATTGGTCAATATCACACTTTGACAAGTCCTTCTCATTGCAACAATCTTATCTTAATCCTTCTTTATTTTTTATTAGCCTAATGATTAATTATTTATTGTTTTTCTTTTATATATCTTTAACACTCCTAATTAAGATGTATAGATTTGGAGAGATTGAAAAAATCTTTTTGGAATAAGATGATAAGATTCCATGGCATGCCAAACTTATTGAGGGAAAAAAGAGTATGCGTGTGTTTTATCATTGATTTGAAAGTCATCATACATAGAAATCTATGGTAGAGAAATAAAGTTATTATAATGTGAAGAATGTATCTCTAACATTTTCCATGCATATAAGCATAAGATGAATATAATATAACGTAACATCACCTCAAACACGTAGGAATCATATCTTATCGTACTTGTTTAAATCAAAGGAATTACGGAACTTAAATAATTGTCACTTCTCAAAAAGGGTATCTAACTACTTGTGCTAAGTAATTAAAAAAAACAGCCTTTTTTCGTACATTTTTTTAAGGAAACGAACTTAAAGTTATTACATAAAAAAGCTTTTTGCTTTTATTTAATTGTTAAAGAAACGAAAGGAAAGTTATCAATCTTTGGTAGAGTAATCAAATGGAAGAAGGAAAAAAAAAGGAGAAAATAAATTAGTTTAATAAATTAAACAATAACTACGTACGGGTATTACAACAATATTTAAAATTGGAGAAATTAAATTCATGAATATTTATTATTAAGTTGAATTTATGGGTCGTGAGTTTTCATGGTCGAATTATGTAACTTACTCTACATAACCTATCAATTAAAAACTAAAATAAAAAATAATTTAAAAACATTCTTTTATTTGAAAGGTACAACA
>Ga0123341_1001600_pt1 | contig 17383 bp, 16 predicted proteins | sample Turbeapinknodule_FD_89959 | JGI IMG/M metagenome (GOLD analysis project Ga0123341, IMG submission 89959) | Root nodule microbial communities of legume samples collected from Mexico - Turtle bean Mexico pink nodule | ecosystem: Host-associated > Plants > Roots > Nodule | place: Mexico: Nepantla...
ATGTTATAGATATTAATAGTATTAATATTATTATTATTATATTATTATTACTATTATTAATATTATTCATGATATAGATCCATACAAAATTTATCTATAAACATATATTCGTAGGTAATTTATTTATAACTTACATATGTGAATAATTACTAGTACAAAATATCAATATAACAATCCTATATAAAGACGATTTTTATATAATCATCGTTAAAAAAAGTGTGGTAGCAAACTTGTAATTATTTTGTGTTTGCAAGTCAAAATAACGACGGTTCTAGCATGAATCGTTGTTATAAGTGTGACTGAGGTTTTTAACGACGGTTTTAGCATGAATCGTTGTTATAAAAGTGGCTGGGAGTTTCTTAATTGGTCGGTTTTTTAATCTTGCCTTCATTCTCGTTTGCACCTTCACTATTTGCTTTACTCCTTCATTCTTCCGCGCCTTCAGTCTTATTCACTCCTTCATTCACCCTCTCATTTCTTTTTCTTCTCTTCACTGCCTCTTTGTTGCACCACCGTAAAGCACTCACCCATCGCGCTGCTGCACCTTGCGACAGAGCCACTACGCTGCTTCCTTTTTTGACAGAGCCACTGCACCATTGCTCCCCGTGATCGCACCGCTCCTTTGTGCCGCCAACGACCGCACCGCGCGCCAACACCATCACCTGTCTCGTTCGCCCTTCGCCCGCAGCGCCGCCAGCAACCGGCGGCTGACATGACATTTCTCACAGAGGGTAACTGGGCATGGTTACCGAAGCATCTCATGAAAATACATTTCACCTTACTAAATGTGGAGCGTACACGTGGCGCACGCATCGACATTGGGAAAATCCTACCGTTTCACCTTTCCTCTTTCAAATATATCCTTCTCTTTCTCTCCAGAACCATCGTTGTGCTCAAGCTTTTCTACCTTTCAAAAACTTCTCTTTCTTCTTCGCGCCACCACACACCACCGTCTCTCACCGGAAAACCAGGTATTGACTCTATCCACTCGACTCCGTTGGGCAATTATCGTTTATTTTATTTATTGTATCTTGAAGAATGTATCTTAGCTTACATTGATCTGATTCATTCAACATATTCCTCACCTTGAACTGTGTTTCGTATTTAGTTGTCTTCAAGGATGGATTATAGTTTTGCGTATCCCTGGGCTAAAATGGAACTTCTTAAAGAGACCTCCGTTTATACCACCCGTTTGAAAATTAGAAAGCTTAGGGAATTGGGGGGTTGTCTAAGCAAAAAGCATGAAAAGTTTAGTAAAAGTAGTAGAGTGTAGGGAAGAGGAGCCTATATGTAGTGACGATTAGTTGGACCCTGATGCTCCATTTTACTTCTTCTAGGCCACATTCTTCACCAAAGTCGTACTTCGCCTTCCCTTCGAAAAAAGATCTATTAACCAAGCTGAACGTGGCACTCACCCAGCTACATCCGAATAGTTGGGCGTTCATCCAAGGTTTCATCATTTTCTGTTCCCAGCTCGGCATTTCGTTGACTTTGAAAGTCTTCCTCTATTTCAAACATTCTAGTTGTCAGTTGTGAGTTTCTCTAAATCGTGCCCCTGGGAGAGGCCAGCTTACCCTATTCCAGTCATCTTATAAAAAAATTTAAAACCGTTCATCAAAGTCCACGCCTCGGCAGGAGATCCATCCCTACTGGACGCCTTTCCTTTGTATTGGACACCCAATCCCCAGTTCCAGAGTGCTCGACGCCTAAAAGACCTGCCCTGATGTGAGTTGATTTTTAGATGGTTTCATTTTATGGTGACACTTTACTTAGAGTTGGGAGTTTAGCAATTTATGGTGAAAACCTAAAGAAGATTCCCACTGGACACGAACTTAACCAAATGGTTAAGTAAGTGTGAAAGTTCACTTCTCAAAGGCAAAAATGAAAATCAATACAAAGTGGTAGATGGAATGCAATGAAGAATGGAAATAGCAATGAGGTAAACATCAATGGTGGTCATGGCCGAACCAAATGATGAACCATAAGCATTTAGCAAAAGCAAAACAAAGACATGTATGAAATGGAAATGAATTGAAAAGAGTGGAAGAACAGTAACTTATGGAGTGGTTGTAAGAGGGATTCACGCCACTGTTGTGAGAGGGATTCACGCCACTGTTGTGAAAGGGATTCACGCCACTTGGGGTGTGGTAGCCACCAAGATGATTGAAGGGCCGCCACTTGAGAGTCTCACACCACTCAAGATAAGATCTAGCCAGGAGGATTCAAACCTCACACACTTCTCACACAATTTGTTCAGAGTAACTTTTCTCTTCAAAATCCAAGATCCATACATGGAATAAGGCACCCTATTTATAGGAATGGGTGCCTTAATGGCCAAGAAAGGTAAGGGTAGGGTGGGAAATAAGGGAGGGGCGGCCTAGGAGGTTGACTAAGGTCAAAACCGCACCTTTAGGCTCTCCTTCTAGAAATTAGGTCAAAAACCCTAAGTCTAGGTGTCTTGTGTTGAAAAAGTGGGCTTAGATCAAGCCCATTTCACTATGAACACTCATATTTATGCTAAAGGCACCTATTTTATCCTATCTTGCTATTTGGACCCCTCAAGTGAGCCCAATTTATTTACAACTTGATTTATTCTTAAGAAGACCAGTAGGAAGAACATAAGATGCTCTGGTTTGTGTCCATTTCTCCCTCTGATGAGGTCAGTTAGATCCTTGGTGAGGTCTTCACTTGATTGTTGGGATGACTTCTCATAGTGTGCATCCTTGGTCATCTCCTTGTTGGCTTGGTTTGTATCATGCCCCCAAGGGACCAAGGCATTTGTGAATTTTTGGAGAATTTGAAAGTCGTTTTTGATACTCCGACACTGACTAAAGAATATCTCCCCAGTGCTCTCAAAGCCTATAACGGTACATCTCCTTTCTTATCTTGAATGGAAATCTTAATCCATAACCTCTAAGTATTTATTCGTTTTTTAAGATAGCATGCTTTCCAACATTAGCAAGACTGAGCTGGCTGAGCTCACCAGGAAAATGAGGGCAGCTGCAAGCTTGCACAAGGATTCTTTACAACAAAAGAGGAAAGTTTCAGCTGGTGTTGCTTAAGTCCAATTTGACCAAGACGAGCAGAGCACCTCAGGTTTCGTCTTTAAAAGGAAGAGATTGGGAGACCCTCCTACCGAACATTCTCACTCGAATGGCCAAGCCCTCAATCAGAAGGTCATCACCATCCAAGAGTGCGAGGCCGAAAGCTCGTAGAGGGAAAGCTTATGGGACCCCAATTTCGACATCCCAACTCATGGTGATTCGTTGATTTTGCCTAGAGAGGATAAGGCTAGACTAATGGCTCATGACGAAGACCACCTCCGTCACAATGTCGAGAGACTCCTCGGCTAAGCATTTGCTCTGACTTGCCTAGCCAATTTCAAGGTAAAAGATCGGAAAAGAGCTAAGGACCAAAGATTTAAGCAGAACATGGTACTTCATCAAGAGGTGGAACGCCTCCGAGACAAGGTTAACCATTTGGGTGTGGCTTTGACCGACAAGACCCAAGCGGGACTAGTCTTGGCCGACGAGAAGAGAAAACTCTCAAAGGAGATTGAAGACTTGAAGAGAGAATTAACTCGCAAAGAAGAAGATTTTTCCAAGGCCACCAACTCCTTCAAAGAAGATGTTGCACAGACCTACCTCATTGGGTTTGAAGCTGCTTTGGAGCGGCACACAATGTGCTTCCATACAAAATATTGACTTTGTGAGAAATTATTTGTGCAACCGACTCAACTTCAATCCACTTAGTAAAATATTCTATGGCGACGATGTGATAATTCATCTGGAGTATCGCTAAAGGGAAAAGGCCCAAAATGTCTATCCCCTACGTATGGAAAGGTCATGATCTATAAATCGATTGCAACTCTTCAGCCGGTGCATGACACCAATCAACGTGCTTATGACATTGTTCACATCGCTGGATATATTTCCCGCAATCTTCCTTCATTGTCGGCCAATAGTACCATGCTCGGACGATTTTCAACGAGAGAGCTCGTCTACCAATGTGGCTGCCACAAACACCTTCGTGAAGCTCTTACATTATTTGGGTGCATTGGTCTCCACTTACATAGGTGAGGAGTGGGTGAGTATAACCGTAAGGAAATAGGTTCCCATCTATCAAGGTATACCGACCCACGTTTCTCTTGACAATTTTGGCCTCTGCGGGCTCGAAGGGAAGTAATCCATCGGCAATATACCGCTTATAAGGTGTTAACCAAGTATCTATGGTGTTGATCTGTAAGACCTTAAAAGGTTAATGTTTGGGCAGCTCATGAACGGTTATTCTTGGGACTTTCAGGGTTTCTTGGATCATTGATCGATACTTTCTCCCTTTTCTGGGTGATCTGTAAGACCTCCAGTTGGTCAACCTCTGACTGCCCTTCTATGGTTGTCCTGGGAAATTTCAAGGTCTCCTGAATTACCGACCTTTGCCGACCTTCTTTTCCCGAGCTAGCCAACTTAGACAACAGGTCTGCTCGACAGTTTTGTTCTCTGGGGACATGAACAAGATCGAATGCAGAAAAAACCGATCTTAAGATCTTAACATACCTGAGGTACAAGGCTGCGGGTCCTTGGCCTAATACTCGCATGTGACTTGCTCGGTTACGAGCAATGAGTCACTTTTCACCAACAAGCATTGAGCTCCCAATTCCTTAGCCAACAACATTCCTGTTATCAAGGCCTCGTACTTAGCTTGGTTGTTGCTTGCCTTGAATGTAAACTTAAGGGCTTGTTCGATTAAGAGCCCATTTGGTCCTTCTAGAATGACTCCAGCTCCTCTCCCTTGTAGGTTGGAGGACCTATCAATTGAAAGGACCCATTGGAAATCATTAGGGTCAGGCAGGGAGTCCTCGCGGTTCGTACTGTATGTCAAACTCAGACAACTCAACCGCCCAACGCACCATCTGACCTGCATTGTCAGACTTTTGCAAAACCTTACGGATGGGCAGATTGGTCATTACAATCACAGTGAAGCTTTGAAAGTAAGGACAAAGTCTTCGAGCTGTGAACACCACAACTAGATCATCTTTTTCAATAGCTTGATACCGAACCTCTAGTCCTTGTAGAACCTTGCTTACGAAATAAACTGGCTTCTGGATCTTCTCCTGCTCTTGCAAAATGACCGAGTTGATATCCCGATATGTTATTGAAAACTATAGACGAATAGGGATTCCCAAAGTCAGTTTACCGAGAATTGGGGGACTAGTCAAGTATTCCTTTAACTTGGCGAAAGTTTTTTCGCATTCATCATTCCATGCAAAACGGTTATTTTTCTTAAGACATTGGAAATAAGGATACCCTTTATCTCCACTGGCTGATAAGAAACGAGTCAAGGCGGCTATGCATCTAGTTAGTTGTTGCACTTCCTTCACATTAGCCAGACTTCTCATTTCTATAATCGCTACACATTTATCGGGGTTTGCCTCTATACCTCTTTCGGTTACCAGGAAACAAAGAAATTTCCCTACTTCTACTCCGAAAAAGCATTTATCAGGATTAAGCTTTAGATTGTACCTTGTTATAGTGGCGAATAGTTCCTCTAGGTCGGTAACATGCTAGTCAACTGGTTGTTTTTATTAGAAGTTTATAAAAACAACTTTAGAACAAATATAATAGAGATTAGGGAAAGAGAGAATCACACAACCAAATCTATATTGGTTCACTCTTACACCAAGAGCTACATCCAGTCCCCAGAAACCACTTGTTATTCCACTATGTAATCAACCACATATTACAACCACACACACAACAAATAAGTGATCTTGAACCGCTCAAGAACACACACTTCCTTTGACAATACAACACACCACAGATCAAAATACCCCCTGACTCTGTGAATCACAGTTCTTTATAGAAATACAAAGATTAAAAGAATAGGAAAGAATACACATGGATCAATTCACAGAACTAGTTTTTACCATGTGATTTTAACAAAGAAATTCAACAAAATCAGTGTGAAAAACCAGTATAAGTAAGATGCACAATCAGAGTTTCTGCAGCAGCTTTAAACCAAATTTAAAACAGTTATAAACCAGCATACAAACCACATAAACTGCAATAGTACAAAACTGAAAACCAGATTATTCTCCCCCTATTTGGCTTCACAAATAGAGTAAGAAAAGGGATAAAAACATAAGGGAAGAAACTCATTTCTTAAGAAGAAAACCAGAAAACCAATGTGTGTGGCAGCACCATTGCAGCAACAAATTTGTGATACCATATCAGAATTGCAGCAGAAATCTATAGTGTATCAAAGTTATGGCACCAGTGGAATTAACGCACCATAGAGCCCACAATTTCTCCCCTTTCTTTTCTTCATTCAGCAATTCTCTTTCAAGATAACAGTCAATATCTCGACCCTTTTCCTTTGATCTGGAATATCAATTTCAAATGCTTGAAGAAGACGTCAAAGTATTGTTTCATCAAGTTCCAAAATGTTGTTTAACTTCATCAATGAATATGATGGCAGGCAGCAGTTTATGACCTAGGCTAAATATGGCAGATACAAGTTTGGGCATCTCCAAACCACTTGGTCATCAAGTTTGATATCCAAACATTAATAAAAACTGATCCAGACAATAGCTTTGGAAAGCATGATCTTCCCCGTGTTAGGTGGTCAATAGGACACTCTTCTGTAAAACCTTACATCTTGGTCCCCAATATCAAAAGCCATCTGCTTTGCTGCAACAAGTTCAACCTCACTAGAGCACACACCATATGCAGTACCAGCAACAAAGCACTTCAAAAAAGTTCATCTTCAAGTTGGTCTTACCATCTAAGTTCATATTTTCCACACAGCATATTATCGTTTTGCACTTTTAGCACATCCCCAACCAAGTACACCCAAATCTTTTGAACCATCAACAAAATATAGTTTTGACTAGGAAGCTGGTATAATATTTGCTCAAGCAGAAACTGAATTTTGTAGAGCCACATATATGCAATTGCAGTAACTGTAACAAAACCACTTATCCTCGGGCAACTTTTCCAACTCACAACTCAATGTCCCGCAAGCAACCAACATAATAAACCCAAGCAAGATGACGACTCCAAATGTAATCACATTTACAAAAATTCATCAACCTCATGACCACTAATGTGATTGCCATACATAAAAAGCTTTTAATTTCCAAGAAAACAAAGAATATATCCCTTGATTATCTTATTCAAAGGCCTAATAAATGCATACTTGACACACAATGGGTTTGGAAAAAAACAAATAGTTGTAACCATGCATAAGAATCATAACAGCTTTATTCAGATGTGTCAGAGGGAAAACAATCGGTTGTTTCGTGAAAATAATCAGTTGTTTTTGTGACAACAATAAAATGTTTTTCAAATAAAATAATCTTTCAAAGTGATGGGAAATGCATAATGAAATACATTCATACATTTGCACAAAGAAAACCTCAACAAGTTTAACCAAGAGAAACATGTTTAGAAATTCATTTGCTCATATGAGGCCAAAAGCATATGATGAACATAAACAACTTACTTCACATAAGTCATGAATTTTTTACCTGTCAAGAATCTGAATAAGGTGTATGCTTCAGAACCATAATAATAAAAATCACTTTGATGAGTTCACCAGAACACTTCTTCTTCAACCCAAACTTTTCTTGATTTTCAAGAGTACCTTTCTTGTTGTTCCCATATTTCTCATGATTTTCTTGCTTAAGGAATAAATTTTACAAACTTGCATTTATCCTTTGTTATGTGCTTTAGAACAGCCACAATCCAGGTATCATAAGTTCTAGTTTGGTGTCAAAGAAACCTGCAAAAAACAAGATCAAGTAGCAAAATTTGGTCCCCAATTAAATTTGGGTCCATGGGTATTAGTAGGAACATTAGGAACCTTAGAATTCTTAGGAACCCACTTTAAAATACCTTTGGGAAGAGAAGTTTTTTGAATTTTGCAGTACCGAACAGAGTGGCCTCTTTTCATACAGTAAAAGCATGTAACAACCGGTTGTTTCGACTTTTCAATCGGTTGTTTTTCAAAAAAGTAGAAAAAAAGGTTTTTGAAACTGATTTATGCTTGCTATGATGATTAAAATCCAATCTAGCTTTACCAAAGACACATTGTTGAGAAGAAAAAATGTTTTCAAAGTTAGATTTGCCCTTGGAAAGCTTATCCACAGTTTTAACAAGATAGTTAACCTTCTTTTCAAGAGATTCACAATTTTCACAAAATCTTGAGTCACATTCACAAGAAGAATTCTTGTAGATCAACTCTAGATTTTCAAAATCATTTTTAGAATTAAGAAGCTCTTCTTCTAATGTTTTGACCCTGTTTTCCAGCCAATTATTAAAGTCTTTCAAACGGTTGTTCAAAAGAGCCAATCTATTAGCTTCTTCATGAGTTTCTTTAAAAAGCCTCAAGAAGCGGGCTATAGTTTTCAAAATTTATAGAAGCGCTTGAACTTACACTGCTAGATTCGGATTCTCCTTTAGCCATAAGACACAAATTTTCCTTCTCATCTTCACTTGATGAAGAGTTTGAAGAAGAAGCATTATTATCATCCCAAGCAATGTAGACTTTCTTTGATTTTCCTTTCTTTTCAAATCCCTGCTTGATTCATTATTTTTTTTGTCTTTGTTGGGATAATCAACCTTTATATGCCCCTTTTCACCACACCAAAATCAAGTATACTTGTTAATGTTAAAATCATTAAGTTTCTTGGTGTTATACTTGTTTGATGAGTGACTTTTGTTGTTCTTCTTCTTTAGGAATTTACTAAATTTCTTGGACAACAATGTGAGTGAACCTCTTCTAAATTTCAGCAAGGGTTTCCCCTTTCAGCATTCTGAACATTTCATACTCTTGTATGAGAGTGTGCTTCCTTGCTCTCTTCACATAATTTGTTCCCTCATGTGTGACTTCAAGAATGTCCCACATTTCCTTTGCTAAGGCACACAGTGATACCCTGAAAAATTCATCAAAGTTAAGAGCAGATGTTATAATGTTCTTGGCAATCCAATCAAATTTAGCCTTTATACTTTCAGACTCAGTCCATTGGGACCAAGGTTTTTCAACAGAAACATTATCTTTTTCAATAATTGGAATGAAAGGACAATTTTCAATACCATCCCAAATCCATTTATCTAAGATTCCACAAAGATTTTCATTATAACCTTCCAAAACTAGTAATTCAATCACAAAACAAAGGTGGTATGTTAATTGATGCACCCTCCCCAAAGGGTAGTTTTTTATCCATGAAAACAAATTTTAGGATCGAAAGACTTGAGTAAATTTCCAGAACTTAGCTTTTGATGCCAATTGTTAGAATTGTAGGCCTAAAATAAGACGGGGTGAATTTTTTTGAGACGTTTTTTGCAAACTTTGAAGGTATGGAGAAAGTCAATGAAGAGTCAAAGACAAAGGAATGAAAATGCTCAAGTTGCAAAACTGTTTTAGTTGATTTCCAGAAAATCAACCGGTCGTTTTTGCGATTCAACCAGTTGTTTTTATCAGCAGTTTATAAAACCAACTTTAAAACAGATATAATAGAGATTAGGGAAAGAGAGAATCACACAACCAAATTTATATTGGTTCACTCTTACACCAAGAGCTACATCCAGTCCCTAGAAACCACTGATATTCCACTATGTAATCAACCATAGATTACAACCACACACGCACCAAAGAAGTGATCTTGAACCCCTCATGAACACACACATCCTTTGGCAATACAACACACCACAGATCAGAACACCCTCTGACTCTGTGAATCATAGTTCTTTATAGAAATACAATGATTAAAAGAATAGGAAATAGTACACCTAGATCAATTCACAAAATTGAAAAAGAATCACAACAGTCATATTCCTCTTGAAGAAAAGTCCAAAGCCATAGGCAATATTGGAAAACTAATTTAAAAATGCAATTTGAGTCTCTTGTCAAATTACTTTCAACTAGGAGTTTAAAACCCTTTTTATAGACTCCAAGTAGCTATTAAACTTGTTAAAAACAAAAGCAAAAGTAGTTTGAAACCCTGGCAAAACAGATTTAACAGACTTAACAAAAATCTGTTAAGAAATATCAAAAACCAATTGGTTGATTTATCGAAACAACCGATTGAATTGGTTTGACAGCAAAGTCAACCAAAGTCAAATTGTTTCAAACTCTTTAAAAAAATTCTAAGTGTAAAACAATAGGTTGAAATGATAAAACAACTGGTTGTTTTTCCACTTCTCTTTGAAAACATATTTTTTTTAAAAGGTTTCAAGATCAAATGACCTTGGATCAATTCTTGAAGTGGATTACAAATTGAAACACTACGAAATACCCAACTAAACAAGCAGCAGCAGAACTCCACACAATTCTTTAAGATTTGGACTCATCAAAGCTTTGTTCAACACTGGCGACCATTCAAGTCGTCTTACTCTCTTCTTTAGGGTGCATTCGGATCTGGTTGTACCCTAAAAATGCATATAAAGGTTCAACAAGTGACATCCTGAGATATTGTCAACCAAGGAGTCTATGCTTGGTAAAGGATAGGATTCCTTGGCACAAGCCTTGTTCAAATCAGAGAAGTCAACACACATCCTTCACTTCCCATTCACCTTTTTCACCATTACAACATTTGCCAACCACTCAGGGTATTGGATTTCCCTTACGTGGCCAGAAACTAGGAGTTTCCGAGTTTCTTCTCGGATGGCGAGACGTTTTTCTTCATTGAATTTTCTTCATCTTTGAACCACGAGTTTAACCTTTTCATCCATCGTTAGCCGGTGGCACAAGAAATCTGGATCTATTCTAGGCATATCCGCGGATGACCACGCAAAAGCGCTCATATTCCCCGAGATGACGTCGGTTATCTTATCTTTAGCTCCTTACAAAGTGAGGCGTTGAGCTTGAATTTTCTTCCATTTATTTATCGCTCTTGAACTTTTTCAGCGGGCCCAGGTTGCCTCTCGTCATTGATGTCAACCTCAACTATTCATTCTAGCTCTTCTGGTTGGACAGTAATCGTGTAGGTACCCCTACGTTTTTTCAAACTACTCTCGTAACACTTTCGTGCCATCTTCTGATTGGCTTTTATCATGATTATCCCTCCTTCAGACGAGGGCAACTTCATCTTCATGTGAGTGATTGAGGTCGTTGCACCCAACCTATTCAAGGAAGGTTGCCCCAAAAGTAGGTTGTACGCGGAAGATGCATTGACGATGATGTACTTGACAATAATCGTTCTGGCTGCACCTTCATCAGAGAAGGTCATCCTTAGCTCGACATATCCTCATAGTTCCACTTGGTCGCCTACGAAACCGACTAAGCAACCATCATAAGGCCTTAACTGGTCAGGGGATATTTGCAAATTTGTAAACATTCCCCAAAGCATCATGTTGGTCGAGCTTCCTTGATCATTCAGGACTTTGTGCACCTTTCATCCTACCATGATAACGAATATTACTACTGGATCATTCTCATGGGGAAAGACATCTTCCAGGTCGGCACTTGTGAAACAAAGGGAAGGCTATGTGGGATGATCAAGCTTCCTTGTATCTAGGGACATCACTGTTTGGGTATATCGTTTGCATTTAGAGGCTAAGTTTCTACCTCCAAAGAATCCTCCTACGATGGTGTTCAAGTCCTCATGAATCAGAGTTTCATGTGTTTGTGTCAGGGATGTAGCTTCCCCTTTTGATTCCTCCTGGCCGACTTCGAGATATTCCTTCAAGAAACCATCTTTGACTAAATTAGCTAGTTGGTAACTTAGAGCGATGTATCGTTCAATGTCGTGCCCATATGCCCTTTGAAGGTTGCACCAAGTATCTCTTCGCGATCCCAAGAATCGATCGGTCTTTTGTGGGAATTTTAATCTATTCGTTACCCTGCCATGCCTCTGAGTGCTTTACAGGGTACTCAAAATTTAAGCCTGATCGTCGTCTCCTCCCTGGACTTTGTCTTAGGCTCGTTATTTTTGACAACATACGAGACATACCTTGGATTTGTTCTCTTCTCGGTGGATGCTTCATTGCACTTGGCAGAACGATATCGGCTGTTTTCCTTGGGCCTGGGCTGTTTCGAACGTGAGCTGCCATTTTTCCTGAGCACGGCTTTTTTAGCCTCGGTATGGGCTGTAGCTCGTTCACGCACCTTAGATAACATTTCCACTGGATTCCTGATTAATGAAATGAATGAGCTTGTTGTCATCCCTTGTGCGAAAGCAGCTACCACCATCTCTTCATCCTGAGTTTGAAGTTTTACTGAGAGTGCACAAAATCTATTCAAGTATTCTTTAAGTGATTCCCTTTTCCCTCTATTTGACATTGAAAAGATCATACAATTGTGGGGGGTTGACCTTATTAGCCGAGAACTGCTCCTTAAACATTTTAGAGAACTGGGGGAAAGAGGTGATGTGACCATCCGAGATTCCACTAAACCATTGCAGAGTTGTTCCTGTGAATGTACCCATGAACATCTTACATAGGATTGCATCCGACCCCCAGAGATGATCATTTGAGCCTTTGAACGCCTTGAAATGACTCTCAGGGTCCTCTACTCCAGAGAAAAAAAATGATCTTGGGTGTCATATAATGGGGCAGCACAGGCTCTTCCATGATTTGCTGAGAGAATGGCTTGGGGTCATCTCTCGATGACAAATCTAGGGAGCGCTCTCGGGTAGGAGTCGACCATGATGGTTCATGTTCCTCCGCAGTTCCTCGTTGGCATGTGCATGTTCTTCCATAGTTCTTCGAGAGGCTTCAATCTCTGCCATAAGGCGTGCCTGGTTCAGTTGTGTTTCCTCACGAAGGCGCTCCTGGTCAGTCCGAGCTTCGGCTTGTAGCCACTCCTGTTCGGCCATAGCCTCTTTCCGAATTTGCACCTGCTCACGTTGGTATTCCTCATGTGCCTATTGGAAAGCTATCATGGTCTCCATAATTTGTTGTAAGGCTAGGGCCTCGCCTCCTCCGGATCCTTGTGTTCCTTTTCTAGTACTTCTCATCACGTAAAATTACTCAGTTATAAAGCGGGTGGGGTCAAATTTTACCGTGCCCCACGGTGGGCGCCAAATGATCTCGGCTCCTAGCCTTTGTCGGACTTGGAAGTGGGCTCCGAGTTGAAGCGAGTTTGCTTGGTATGGTTAAACCGAGATGCTAGCACTTTCTGACGAAGGGGGCTCCACCTGTTGATCATGTAAGAATTAATGTCTTAAACAAGAGGGGGTGAATTGTTTATCAAAGATTTTCGCAAAGATTGATTAAGAATGAAGCTTTAACACAATTCACAAATAGAGCAATCATTGGAAGCAATCAAACAATGATTAAGAAAATGTTTACAAAATTTCAATCGGTTGAAAATACGTTTTAACCGGTTGTTTATAGCAGCAGCAAAAGCAGAATTAAAACAAATAGTTATAAGGAGTGAGAGAGAGAGAGATTAACTCAGCCAATTTTAAATTGGTTCACTCAACCTTGAGCTACATCCAGTTCCCAGAACAACCACTGGGTTCCATTAGTAATCACTCACAAATTACAACAACACGACCACAAAAAGGTGATCTTGAAACCACAAGAACCACTCACCCTCTTTGCAAACACACACCTCTAGCCAGAACAACCTCTGACTTTACAAGATTTCACACACACTTACAAGTTTATGAAAGATCAAATACAAGAATCATGAAAGGAACAGAATACACCTGAGTTTACAAGAATCAAAAAGCTCCTATGATCAGACCTTGAACCAGTGCACAACTAAACAACAATCTTGCAAAACTTTTGAAAAACTTCTTTCAAATCAATCTCAATCTCACTGGGTTTGATATAAAACTTTTGTATTTTGTTTTGAAAGAAAGGCTATATTTATAGCACACAAAACTAGTCGTTCAAGGCAGCATTTATTAGCCAAAACAGTTTTGATTCACATCCAAAACAGATTAACAGGTTTTTAAAAAGTTGTTATGAAATGTCACAATCAACTGGTTGAAAAGTCGTTTTAACCGGTTGAATTGGTTAGGCAGTTACTTAACTAAGTCAAAAATAGTTTTTAAAACCTTCAAACAAGCCAAGATACAAACAATCTATTATTTCGATAATTCAACCGGTTGTTTTTCTCTTTGCTTAGAAAAACACTTTTCTTATAAAAACAAATTGAGCAAGCTTGTGCAAGGAACTAGGAAAGATCTTACAAAGATTTTAAACACTCTTAAACTAAACCCAAAACAAAGAGCAACACAACTTCAAGCTTCATCATGGATTTGAAACATCAAAGCTCCCATGTTCAACACAAATAGCTGAAAAGAAAAGAAAATTAGAAAGATAAAACCATATTTTTGCTCAGTCCCCTTTTTCTAAGAAGTCATCTAGCTTTGTTTTAAAGTCTTCGTTTATAGCTGTAGATGGTCCTACTTCATTTGTTGGATATGCTCCCCTGAATAATAGAACTTGTCCCCAGACCGAGAAACATAGGCTTCAAGTTGATCCGGATGCATGTAAGGATTGGGTTGTCTTTGAGAACTTCTTCTTTTTTGTAAATTTCGCCCACGCGAAATTCTGTGCAAGAAAACTAAATTTTACGTAGTCAAACTCGCTCAGGCGAGATTTATCTCGCTTGAACGAGATTCCCTGTAAGAAAACTCAATTTTATGTCGCCAAACTCGCCTAAGCGAGATTTATCTCACATGGGCGAGATGACTCTAGATAGCACCCCTTGTTTGTCCTTCTAATTCGCCTAGGCGAGATATACTACGCCTGGGTGAGGTTCCATGCACAAATTCAAACTTTACAATGTCAAACCAGCCCAGGCGAGACATATGATCCCTGGGTGAGTTTCTTTGCATAAAAACATGGTTTTTAGAAGTCAAAATCAAAACAAAAATAATAAATCATAAACTAAAATGTGTATTGGGTTGCCTCCCAATAAGCACTCATTTAACATCATCTAGCTTGACACCTGTTTATCTCAAGGTGGTGTCTTTGGAATATGATGATGTATAACTTCCTCAAATAAATTTGAAATATTCAATTTCTCTTTAGTGTCAGGAAAGGATTCCTTTGGTGTATCTTTTTGTAAACATTTCTTCCCTGCATTAGAACTTTTTAAATCATAAAAAAGATTAAAAGTTACCACATCATCTTGAGCTCTTAGATTAAGTTTTCCCTTATCAACATCAATTATAATTCTAGCAGTCTTCATGAAAGGTCTTCCAAGAATCAAGGGAACCTCCTCATCTTCTTCGATGTCCATCACAACAAAATCCACAAGAAATATGAATTTATCCACTTTAACGAGAACATCTTCAACCACACCATATGGATACTTGGTTACTCTATCAGCCAACTGTAATATCATCTTGGTGGGTTTAATCTCCAAATTACCTATTTTCTTCAGCATTTCCAAAGGAATTAGATTTATGCTTTCTCCCAAATCCAGTAAGGCCTTGTCCACAAATAAAGCCCCTATAGACATGAGAAGATTAAAACTTCATGGGTCCTTGTATATTTTAGGCAAGCCATTTTTAATAATGGCATTATATCTATCCTCCATCTTTATATTTCTCTCCTCAATATAGCTTCTATTTTTCATAAATATTTCAAATTTTAAATCTTGCTTCACATTTCCTGCAAAATAATTTTTAGGGAGAAAATTATCAAAAACAATTATTTCCTTCTCTTTTGTTTGAAGGAGCACGAGGATATGATAAATCTTTTTCAATAACATATCTCTCCTTATTTTCACTCTTTTTCTTTATCTTTTTCTCCTCACTTCTTTTGTTCTCTCTTTCTTTCTCATATCTCTCCTCCCCAGTCTCATTTTTTTCTTTCTATTTCAGCCACTACATCCTTTTCTCTTGCTATTCTACCACTTTCAGAGACAATTTTATTGCAATGCTCTTTTGGGTTGGTTTGGGCGTTGCCTGAAAACTGACCACTTTGTCTCTCTGCTAATTGTTTCTATATTTCTGATTGTCGCCAATATTATTCTTTTGACTGGCCATAGTAGCTTTCATGAATTTCTCCAAGGTATCTTCAAATTTGTTCAGTCTTTCAGTAATAGAAGGATATAGGGGTTGTTGTTGCTGTTAAAAAGGACCTTGCTTGTTGGATGAACCACTATCTTTATTCCACCCAAAATTTTGATTCTGATTGATTCTCTAACCTTGAGAATAATTATTGTTGTTGGAGAAACCACCTTGCCTTCCCTGATTACCCATGTAATTTACTTATTCTTTAGATGAATTATTTTGATAAGAACAATGACCATTGGGATGATCACCTCCACAAAAATCACACCTGATTGGTTGACTTTGGCTCTGAGATAATTGAACGGCTTGTAATTGTTGGGCAATTTAGCCATTTGTGCAATTAAAGTCTCAATTTGCTGTGTTAGAATTTTATTTTGAGCCAAAAGTGCATCTAAAGTATTCAACTCTAACAACCCTTTCTTTTGAATACCTTGTCTATCATGTTGAGCTTGATAATCAGTTGATGTCAATGCATCAATAATCCTTGTCGCTTGTTTTACATTAACAACCATCATTGTGCTGTCACCTGCAGCAACTAGGAGCATCTTAGTATCATATCTGAGACCATTGACAAATATGCTCAGTTGTGTAATGTCTTCAAACCCATGATTTGGGCCTTTTCTCAGCATCATTTTGAATCTCTCCCATAACTCACTGAAAGGTTCATCTGCTCCTTGTCTGAACATAGAGATTTTAGACATTGCTTTGATGTAATGAGAGATTGGAAAAATCATTGCAAAAATATTTCCTCTACATCCTTCCATCTAGTAAGGCTCTGATTTGGATGTGATTTGAGTCATTCTTTAGATTTTCCTACCAATGAAAAAGGAAACAAGAGCATATAAACATTTTCAATATCACCTAATTGAAAACCCATTGTTCCCACCAATTCATAAAATGTAGCCAAATGCGTATATTGATCCTCATGATTCATTGTTGTAAATTCATGGGTACTGATGAGACTAAGGAAAGCGGGTTTCATCTCCAAGGCCCTGGTGGTAGCAGGTATTGCAATACTAGAAAAATGCCTTGGCCCCTGCTGCATGGCATAATCTCCAAGTGTCCTCTTAGGAGACGGTGCTTGCTCTTCTGCCATGTTGTTTTCCTCCTGAAAAATATTAGTGGGAAAAGAATAAGTGGTTGAGGATTCCTCTTTAGTGTCTCCTTGTCTCTCTGTTATCTTTGTCTTTTTGTTTCTTTTGGCTACCCTTTCAATCTCTACTTCAAATAATAATTGGTCTTTGAGAATTTGAACCTCTCAATATCATATAAGACAACTAATTCAAGGATTAGCGCAAGGATTCACTAGCAGTAAAAAGAATTTTTTTTTAAAAAAAATTAAATTTTAAATCAAATAAAAGAAAATAAATTTAAAATCAAATAAAAGAAAATAAATTTAAAATAAAT
>Ga0123341_1001601_pt1 | contig 17381 bp, 10 predicted proteins | sample Turbeapinknodule_FD_89959 | JGI IMG/M metagenome (GOLD analysis project Ga0123341, IMG submission 89959) | Root nodule microbial communities of legume samples collected from Mexico - Turtle bean Mexico pink nodule | ecosystem: Host-associated > Plants > Roots > Nodule | place: Mexico: Nepantla...
ATCTATTATATAATATCTAATTTTTTTACTTAATTATTTATATACGTTTACACATAAGTAAAAATTAAAAGAAATCAAATACATTAATATAATTTTCTTGCTCTTCTTTTAACATCTTTCCTCAAACATTTTTTAAAGAAAACTATTCATGTTTTTCAACTACATTTTTCAAATCCTAAATTATTATATCATATTTAAGAATTTTATGTATCATTTACTAAATTCATTATAAACTCATTTTTTTTTAAAAAGGATTTAAAAAAAAACGTGCAAATTGTTGTTACACAATATTTAACTATGACAATAAATGTCAAGAAAACAAAGTCTGAAACTTACAAACTGAATTTTTAATGTCCAATCAAGATGCTTTTATGTCTTTTTATATATGCATATTTTTTTTTTAAATTTATGATATAAAAGTCATATTTAATGATATTAACGATAATAAATATTTTCTTTCTATTTTCTTTATATAATTATTTTTGAAGTCAATAAACCTTTTGTATTATGTCATAAGATATTTACGAAGAGTTTTTATTTTTTACGTTTAAAAAAAAATGTATATTCTCTGTTCAGACAAATTATTGTGGGAATTATGACCCTAATTTAATGTTACGTGTCAAATTTTGAGAATTAAATTTATAGTTATTTTTAGAGAGGAAAAGGTCAATCACATAAATACATGTGTAATAAAATAATATTATGTAATGAACCAATCACAAGAACACGTGATCAATTTTAAAACTACATTTTTTAATACTTTAAAATTTAATAATTATAGTTTTTATTCTCAAATTTGTACTTATTTTCAGTATTGTCTTCTCAGACGTATCATTACTAATATTATCCCATGTTTCTTTTTTCTTTTTTTTATCAGCATACAATTAGTTTGTTTTAAAAAAATCACAATCATAAATTTTGATTTTGTGTGATATATTAATCAGTAATCAATCATAATTTAGATATTTTGATCAGTAATAAACATTTTAGTTTAAACTGATTGACAATTTTAATATAAAATCCTTTTTAAATTTATAGCATAATTAAATTAAAATTTATTGTAAGATTTATTTTGATATTATACAAATTATATGTACTACATCTCTCTCAATCAATCAGATATCAATTATTATAAAGTGATCAGAATAATTTATTAACCATTCCATTTTAAGTGATAATAATACTTTGGATCTTATTATTTCTATGCAATATATTTAAAATATAATTAAGATATTGACATAATTAAATTTAAGTACTTTATATTTATATTTGTAATTAAATTTTTATTAAAAATTGTTGTTTTATTAAATGATTAAAATATTTGTTATTTTTTTAAGTGCTCTAGTGTTTAATCTTGTCATTTAGAAGTGACATAATCATTAATTTTTGTCTTGTTATCTCTAACTTGTCAATTTTAACTTGTTATCTAAAAAAAAGTGATTTGACCAGATAGTTAAAAAAATTAAAGAAGAAAAAAAGGAGTTGATAAGTCAATTGGAGATGAGAAGATATAAGTAAAAGAAAATGGCAATTTTTCTCTTCACCATATCATTTAACATATCCATCCAACACAAAATTTATAACCTAACTTGTCCTTGATTTTATTTTTCTTTCGATGGAAAAATCCAAAAATGATTATTATATATTCTAGATTTCAATATCCAGAAGTCATTTTCATACTTCATTTATGTTTTCGGATGACCATATCTGAAAGTGATTTATGAGTTTGAGATTTTCATATCTGAAATAGTGTGTTACAAATAGTGTTGAGGATCAAGATCCATAACTTATTTATGTTTGCTTACAGATCTTGAAATCCGAAAGATCATTTATGTGATCCAAATAAACTTCCAGATAACAAAATTCAGAAGTGACATATTAATTTCAGACTTATATATCCAAAACTTGTGATTTAACTTAAAAAATACAAATATTCAGAAGATAACAAATTTTAAATCATAACGACATTTCACATCTTTATGGAACATTTCAAATCAATATGATGGGTACATATTCTCATTAATGTGATCCATGGAGAATCAGCCAAAAGAAATTCAAGTTGTCAAAGTAGTTTTTTTCTTGTTAAGCTCTTTATTTTTGTTTTAGCACTACTAAAGACAAGGATTGTAAGCTGCCAAAATGACTGGGTCATCTACAATGTATACGAATCATGATGTATCAAAGTTGAAGATGTACCAAACCACCTACCCCAGCACACATAGGTACTCACCAACCAACTTTGCCCTCTACTTAAAGCTTCCAAATTTCCATTTCTTGTACAACTTCTGATCTCTCCTAGTGCTAGCTTCACTGGTTTGTAAACATGGCAACCATTACTCCACAAAAGGGTAGCCAAAGTGAGGTGGGTGTGAGCAACACAGACCCCCTCAACTGGGGTAATGCAGTGGAGTCACTGAAGGGTAGCCACTTGGAGGAAGTGAAAGGGATGGTGGCGGAGTACCGGGAGGCAGTGATCCATGTGGGGGGAGGGGAGACACTTACTGTATCAAAGGTGGCTGCTGTTGCAAACCAGTACTTGCAGGCTAAGGTTGACCTCTCTGAGTCTGCAAGAGAAGGCGTTGACTCCAGCTGCAAGTGGATCGTGGATAACATCGACAAAGGAATTCCCATTTATGGTGTCACCACTGGTTTTGGTGCAAACTCCAACAGGCAAACTCAAGAAGGCCTTGCTCTTCAGAAGGAAATGGTTAGGTGAGGATCACTCAACTCTGCTTTGCTTGTGAACTCGTACACTCCTTTTAAATGTCGTGTCTGTATCGACATATGTATCGGATATCGACATTCGTAGAACAGTGATGTGTCTAATTTAATATTTGTTGAATTTCTGGTAATTTAAAACACAATTTTTTTTTAAAAATACAGGGTTTGTATCAGTGTTTGTCAGTACCAGTGTTTGTTTCTTTGTTTTTGCTACGTAGATGTATTTTTCTAGTCTGTAGGAATTATCCAACTTCATAGTGAAAACACTAATTATTCTGAGATTATCACTTTTCTCTTTTGTCTTGTAAGTTGTATCATCAACTTATCTCTTTCAACTGATAAAAGAACCACTTCATATATAACACGAAACTGCATTGATTATATATAATTCTTCTTTTGGTTGATGTATTCATGGATTTACCTCTTTTCCTTCCCAAGGTTTTTAAACTGCGCCATATTTGGCTACCAAACGGAGTTATCTCATACACTGCCAAAATCAGCAACCAGAGCAGCAATGCTTGTGAGGGTTAATACCCTTCTTCAAGGGTATTCAGGTATTAGATTTGAAATCCTAGAAGCTATCACCAAACTCCTCAACCACAATGTCACCCCCATCTTGCCCTTACGTGGTACAATCACTGCTTCTGGTGATCTGATTCCTCTCTCCTACATTGCTGCATTGCTAATCGGTAGAAGAAACAGTAAAGCTGTTGGACCCTCTGGAGAGTCCCTCAATGCTAAGGAAGCTTTCCACTTAGCAGGTGTAGATGGTGGGTTCTTTGAGTTGAAGCCTAAGGAAGGTCTTGCCCTTGTAAATGGCACAGCCGTTGGGTCTGGTGTAGCTTCTATGGTGCTTTTTGAGGCAAACATATTAGCTTTATTGGCAGAAGTTCTATCAGCAGTTTTTGCTGAAGTGATGCAGGGAAAGCCAGAATTCACAGATCACCTTATACATAAGCTGAAGTACCATCCTGGTCAAATTGAAGCTGCTGCTATTATGGAACACATTCTAGATGGAAGCTCTTATGTCAAGAATGCTAAACTGCAACAGCCAGATCCATTGCAGAAGCCTAGAAAAGATCGTTATGCTCTTGTAACTTCTCCTCAATGGCTTGGTCCACAGATTGAAATCATCAGGTTTTCGACCAAATCAATTGAAAGGGAAATAAACTCAGTAAATGACAATCCCTTGATTGATGTCACAAGGAACAAGGCTGTGAGTGGTGGTAATTTCCAAGGCACCCCAATTGGAGTTTCCATGGATAATGCACGTTTAGCTGTTGCTTCAATTGGCAAACTCATCTTTGCACAATTTACTGAACTAGCCAATGATTTGTATAATAATGGGCTACCATCAAATCTCTCTGTTGGTAGAAACCCAAGTCTGGATTATGGGTTCAAGGCATCTGAAGTTGCCATGGCTGCTTATTGTTCTGAACTTCAGTATCTAGCAAATCCAGTAACCAGCCATGTGCAAAGTACTGAGCAGCACAACCAAGATGTGAACTCTTTGGGCTTAATTTCGGCTTTGAAAACTGTGGAAGCCATAGAGATATTAAAGCTTATGTCTTCCACTTATCTGGTTGCACTCTGCCAAGCTATTGATTTGAGGCATTTGGAGGAAATTTTCAAGAACACTGTCAAGAATACTGTGAGCAGAGTTGCACTGAAAACATTAACTACTGAAGACAAAGAAGAAACTAACCCATTTCGATTCAGTGAGGAAGAACTGCTTAAAGTGGTGGATAGAGAATATGTATTTTCATACATTGATGATCCCTTAAATGTAAGGTACCCATTGATGCCAAAACTAAAGCAGGTACTTTATGAGCAAGCACATACCAGTGTCATTAATGACAAGAAGGTGAGTTTGTTGGTTTTTGAGAAGATTGGAGCTTTTGAGGATGAATTGAAGTCTCTCTTGCCAAAGGAAGTAGAAAGTGCACGGGTAGCTTATGAGAATGGCAATCCAGCAACTCCAAACAGAATCAAGGAGTGCAGGTCATATCCACTGTACAAATTTGTGAGGGAGGAGTTAGGGATACGGTTGCTCACGGGCGAAAAAGCTCTCTCACCAGATGAGGAATTTGAGAAGGTTTATACAGCCATGTGTCAAGCAAAGATAATTGATCCAATTCTGGAATGTCTAGAAGATTGGAACGGGGTTCCCATCCCAATATAGTGTTTAATGTAGTATTGTTCCACAATAACTAGCCAGGAAGATATTTCTGTGTTATGATTTGTTCTAAATAAGAGTATACACGATCTCAAACCCAGAACATTCAATGTAGTTAAAGAACAAGTTTACTCTTAGTTGAGTATGTAATCTGTCTTTTTTTTTTCTGTCTTCTTTTATATATACTAGAGTCTGTAGTTAAAGAACAAGTTTACTCTTAGTTGAGTATGTAATCTGTCTTTTTTTTTCTGTCTTCTTTTATATATACTAGAGTCTCTACCCTATCTCTCATGTATTTGGTATTGTTATTGACCTAATTTAATAATAAAGACTAATTATTCAATATTTCTTGATTTTGCTGATACAGAAATTAATGTTCTTAAATATATAGAAGACGATCTGTTCACCCACGCAATCGGACTCGATCCATGATGCTACAATTTTGAATAACTAGCTCTTAGGAACTAATATGGACTTCACGTATACGATTAATGAAAAATAAATGCATCAATTTTAATTATGAAGTACTCGTGTCTCACAAACTTGTCATTATTAAACATATAAAACAATTTTGCATATATACTCAATTTCCCTACGTAACTTATGCTGACAAAATCTATCCACGAATTTCTCATGTATCTTGCCAAACAAGATAATTTTGGATTTACCATAATTCTCAACTTCAACTCTCATGTAGTGCCTCATTAATATTTTCTCCTCCCCATGCCAGGTATCGACTGAAATTGGATTTATCTTCGAACGTTCTCTCTCATAATATAAAAGATAAAGAAGCCGACATTAAAATAAGACTCAGCTTATTTGTATAGGATCCATTGAACTTGTTTTGTCTTTAACAGAGTTACTAATGGACCCATCTCCAATTTGTTTATAAAACCGAAACACCAATTATTTAAAATTTCGCATGTAATGTTCAAACATATATAATTTATTTAATATTTTCCACTTCCACTAGGAATATCAAGCAGTGGATAATTTGTAATACTAAGCTAGATACATAGATAACTAATCGAAATCTACTGTTGAAGAGAAAGTCACTTTCGTATCCTTAAACACAAACAGTTCGAACTACCAAAAGTGGTAGAAATCTTGAAGAAACCTAGAAGAACCCATTTGATTTTTCTTAATCAGTATTCGTTTGAATGAATAAGGAATGAGACCGTCCGTGCAATTACAACTTCCTCAAGCAACTTTACCAAACTAAATCACATGAAATAAAATGATACCAAACACTAGTTGAATGAGTAAACCACTTACGGGTGACACAGGAAGAAAGGGGAAGAAACAGTAGTTCGCATAGCAACATAAGATCGAGTGATAACTATTTACTGCAATCAGCAAGACATCCGTTTCCCCACTCAATATGCTGCAAAGAAATGAAACTACAAAAAGAATTACGCAAAAGTTATACCAATTAAGAGAAATCCCTCTTCCAGCATGCCTTTTGCTTGGTTGGTGAGAGATAGCAAAGCAAACTTCAATCTATCTTTACTGATGAGAACAAGTAGTGGACAAAGTAAAATGACATAAGGAAGCCAATGGTTCCAGTTGACAACATGATTGCAATTGCCATGAGCAATGAATAGCCAAGATAAAGTATAGCCGAGACAGGTCCACTCAAACTCTGCAAGTCAAAAACCAAGTAGTTAATGGAGTACAAGAAGACATAAAGAGCAACAGAGCCTGAAGCGAAGAACGACTTCCACCACCACCGCCAATCTTCCACACAGAGATGCATATATGTGAGGACCACTGACACTTCAGCACAAACAATAACAAGCAGTAGAAGAACAACCAACAGGAAACCAAATACATAATAGAACCTCCCAAGCCAGATACTGGAAAGGATAAAGAAAAGCTCAATGAAAAGGGTTCCAAATGGAAGAGTTCCTGCACCAAGAACAAGAAGCCATGATGGATATTTACGTGCAGGAATCTCCCTTGGTATCTGGTTAGTTCGCACAGGATAATCAATTTGCTGAGCTTTTGTGCCCATGAATCCTCCAATGAGAGTAAGTGGCACTGAAATGCAGAACCAGAGGAAGAGCAACTCAAAATACAGAGAAATGGGAATAGCACCAGTACTTTTGCTGCCCCACAGAAGAAAATTCAGTCCCGTGAGAATAATAAAAGCAATCCCGGGGAAAAAGCATGCAGATAACCAGGAAATTGATCTCCACCCTTCTGAAGTTCCCTTAATGGTCCTCCACAGACGTACACTGACATATCCAGCAGCAATTCCCAAGAAAAGATATAAAATTATCATCCCTGTCAGCAGCATTCCCCTGGAAGCTGGTGACATGAAACCCAGGGCTGCAAAAACAATTGTCACAGCAGCCATTCCGAGAATCTGAACCCCATCCCCAACCATCACACATAGAAGTTTTGAACACTCCGGTTCTCTAAAAACATCACCCACAACAAGCTTCCATCCAGAGAGCTCTTCATTCATCTGTGCTTGTGCCTCTTTGTCCAATTCCTCATACCGTGTCAAGTCCCTTCTCACAGTTCTCAAAAAAATGACAAAGACAATACCTGCTAGGAAAAAAATCACCATGAGTGAATTTAGGATAGAGAACCAATGCACCCTGGAACCCTCCATCTTTAAATAAGCATCCCAACGCGATGGCCATCTTATATCACTTTTCACAAATTCAACTTCGTATGTAAATGATATCCTCTCCTGCTCTTTAATTGGTTGGTACTTGTCTAGCTCAGATGGGCAGTTTGACGAAGCTATACTGTCATACATGTGGAGTTTCGTCATGACTTCAGGATCCCTCTTAACACTACAAGGGATAACCTGGAAGCCAACAATTTCATATCCAGATACCTTCTTCTTGTCAGCTTCAGAAATAACACCCATACCTTCCTCCCCAGTCCCAATGATTTCAACACCATTCCCTTCATATTCATGAACCAATACTTTGAATTTGAGATGATTGATGATGTAATCTGCAGTACCATCCGGTGGGGTGTACCCAACAGGGAACCCCGTCCACTGGATTTTCATCCCATTTTGATTGGCAAACCTCATAACAGGCAAATTGTCAAGGATCATATTTACTTGATACAGATCACGAGTCCTTTGTTTCAGTAGGTTCACCTCAACCTCAGTCAAGGGGGGTGTAGTGCAGAGGTAGATTGAATGATTAACATTCATGCGGAAAAGGTAGGCAGAGTTATCGATCTGATCTCCCCTGAGGAGCTCTCCAAGATTCTCAGCACTTTTCTTTATGCCACCAAGCGGCTTGCAGTAAGGGAGACTGTAGTAGCTGTAGGGAAGCTCAGTCTCAATAGAGGTCAATGAATTAACCTTAGCATATATCTGATCTCCATTTGAGTAAGTGTGCATGTAGCTTCCCGGAAGATAAAATGCATCGCTAATTTGAAGAAAAAAATCGACAATGAAGAAAAGGCAAACACAGTAGATCACCGGTTTTCTCCTGGTTGATACCTCCATTATCCACCAAATGTCCAAAAATTAACCTAACTCAGGCGATGCATTCAACACGAAATCTACAATAGAATAAAACATTTTAACATGAGACGCCAGAAATTTAAACAAGTAACAATAAAATGCAAACACACGATATGAACATTTTGAAATCAGATCCATTAAATGTGAAGCACGAGGAAAGGAAGCAACAATGCAGATGTGCTAAACGAACAGAGAATCAGATTACAAGAATAAACTACAACAGGAAACAGCTCCATTGAGAAAACTAGCAAGTAACAACAACACGAGAAGCAAAAAAAAAAGCATGAGAAATCTGAAATCAATCGATGCGGGAGCAAGAAAAAGCATAACCAGCAACACATTGCAGAGTGAAAATGAAGAGATCTGATTAGAGAGGAGAAGAGCGTTGAGGTTACCATGGATTTTGGCGATACAGATCTCAATGTTCAGTACAACGCAGCAGATGAAAATGGAGATTAGATGCAAATGCAGATGCAAATGAAAGATATATAACTATTTATTTTGCATTCATTTTTTTTTTACTTTTGGATAAATATTAATATTGCATGTATTATTTTCGTTACTTTTTAACTCTGGAAAGAAATTATCACGTATTAAAAAATTCATTTTGTTTTTTTTAAGTATATCCAAAATAAATTATATTCAAAATTTAATAGAGCACGTTATGAAATATAATTTAAGGATATAATTAGAATATGGGTTGTATTTCCACAAGTGAAAATTATGAGAATAGAAAGGGATGTTGATATTTTATTTATTTTTATTTTTATTTTTTAATTTAAAATTATTACTATATTATTATAAACAATGTGAAATATATGCTTTTTACTCGCGAAAATATTCTTACTTTCTTTAATAAACTTTGATTTTAACATTTTATCATTTATAATTGACATGAATTAATTTTTTCCATGACTAAATTGAAGTGGAGACGAAAACTCTTTCTTAATAATGAGAGAACTTGTGATGAACTAGCATAATTCAAAGATACATTTATTTATTGGAAACTAATATTTGATACTGAGATAAGAATTTGTAGCTCTCATTAATATAATCTTTTCAATGTATATTCTTGGCAAAATAATGTAATGATTGATTTTTTTAATTTTTTTGTTATAATATAATTTTTTTTTTAGTATTAGAGTGTAAAATAAACTTTATTCTTTATTATAATATTTTATTTTATAAACTATTGTTGGATCATTTTGGTAGCACAAGATTATTGGACTTGTGTGCAACTAGTGGCTACCTTAACTAGATTATTGGAGAAAATAAATTTTTTTCTCCTTATAATATATAGTATTTAATTATAATTAAATTAATATTTATTAATATTTTGTTCTCTAACTAATTAATTAAATATTTAAGCAATAATTTCATTTCACATCTCTGACCACATTAGCCTTCTTTTTCTTATCATATATTTATCTGACAGAAAACAATTAATGAGTTGCATCAATGCTTACACTTTTAATTAAATAACTTATTTTCAAAAACTCTAATTGAAAGTTTTCATCATTAGATTATTTCTGATCCTTTAGGGTAATAGTTTGTAAATTTATATTGATATCACATTATTTAGAATATTCTAATGAAATATGTTTTTTTCTTTTCGCATGTCTAATATTCTCATTGTTTAAGAGTGAATGGAAATGATAGTTTATACATTCTTTATTCTTTAACTTATTGTCTTTTTAAAATAAAATCAAAATCGTGATAAAATTTCAAATTTTAAAACAAACAATATATAAATGCAATTTAACTTATTATTTTTAAAAATAAAATCGTAATAAAACTTTCAATTTTAAAAAAATATATATATCAAATCCAATGATTCATCTGATATTATTTGAATCAACTTAAAAGATTGAAACACTTCCAAAATTATTTTAAACTGTATATAGATTTTATGTGGAAGTTAAGTAATCATTTTAAGAAAACTAAGAAAATATCATTTATGGACCACGAGGACAAAGAAAAATATAGTAATAATATAGATTATAGATTTGATCTAGCTAGTGAAGAGATAACAGAAGTTTCCCATGTTTGTAATTGTTTTACAGTCATTTCTTAGAGGGCCATGAAGCAAGGTGAAGATGATGATGATGATGATACAGTACCAAAGAGCAAAGAGAGGATGCAGAAAAGTGACTGAGTTTTGGTAACTGCGTACAACAACAACAACAACCAAGTAAAGAATATGTAACAGCATATGATACACTTAGTGGAACTTGAGACTGGTCAAGACATTGTTGTTGACAGGGTCTGCAAGATGATCTAAGAGGTTTTGGTATGGCCCAACACCTGTCACAAGAGCTTGAATAAAGTAACCCAAAATTGCCAACATAGCCAACCTTCCATTCTTCACCTCCTTCAGCTTCAAATCCTTCAATGATTTCTCATCCTTCCCAAAACCAAGAGGGTTGAAGAGAGGTCCTCCTGGGTATGCTGGCTCACCAGAACCTCCAAGGCCTTTTTCTAATCCTAGGAAGTATTGTTTCCCCATTGACCCTGGTTTTGCCCAATCTTGGAATCTTCTGTGCTCTGCAAATCCCATCAGTGCCATCTCAAACACAAAGAGGGTGTAGGAGTCTGCCCAGTAGTTGTAGGTTCCTGCAGGTGGGACCACACCGGTTCTGAACCATGGCAGTGCTGTCTCCTCAGGGATCAGACCAGCCTTGCCAAGAATTTCAGGAGCTATGGAACCTACTGCACCCAACATTGCAAAACGACCATTGATGACTTCACCATATGCTAGCCATTTGGGCTCAATGAACCCTCCTGTTCCTTCAGGGTCTGAAAGCCCAAGAGGGTCAAATCCATAGTCACCGGGAAGGCTGCAAACCAAATCATGCCAAACAAAGTCAATTCCACCACCTTCATACTATATATCTATTATTTCACTCTTCTAAATTGCTTAAATTTCAAAGTATTTTGTTTTATTAAGAAGTTTGTTTTAATTGGCTTATAAGACTATGTTTGTACCACTTATATACTATGAAATACTCTAATTTCCAATCCATTCCTCATGCTGTCGATCTCATACAGTCAAGAGTTATAGATGGTCTAATAACAATCCGATAATAGGTGACACAGGTGACACGATACATTCAACAAACTCTATAAACTTTTAAATGAATTTATAACATGTTAATTAAGAAGAAGTGGAATTTAGCAGTTCAGTTTTATTCTCTTATGGTATAGGTGATTTACCTGCCATCCAAGTAAGAAAGACTTTGCTTTGATGCAAACCATAAGGGTCTGTCTGCTCCTTGCTGAACTCCAAAAGGAAGAAACTTTTATAAGCATACATCAAGAAGATGAAGAAGACACAAAAAAAAGGAGTGAGTGTGAGAGAGGAAGAGACCTTGACAGGGGGAGTAGAAGCTGCCTTGACAATGAAGGATTGTTTTCGGGAGAACCCAATGGGAGATTGGAGTGATCTTGGTCCAAGACTCTGTCTTGCAGACTCAGATGAGAAGACAAGAGATGAAGATGGTAGCAGAGCTTGTGCAGCCATGGTGGTCAGTGCTCCTTTTGTTGCTTTGCAATTGGTGCAGCAGAAGAGAGTAATGTTGAAGATGAGAAGTTGTTGTTGAAGGTTAGAGATGAATGATATGTATTGCAACCACTAAAAAGCCAAAGGGGTGGAAGATCTGATATGAGCCACTACTTTGGCCCTCATGTACCACCAGAATCCAACTCATGGTGGAGATTGCATGGAACAGTTCAGTGAAGATGAGATTATGATCTTCTTCTCCAACCAACTCTCTACACGTAATGTTATGAATCGGATAAGGATGGATATTATTTCCTGTTTCACCTCCTGTGGATAATATCTTCCCATGTGTTTTAACACACACAACACTTCACAAAAACATGACACCTAGGATCCCTGTGTTACATTCAATTGTCAAAATAATAATTGTTTGTTTTTTCTTTGCCAATTCAAATTGTTTTATGTTATGTTTTATATAATAATTTATACAAAAACTTTTAGCACATGCTTCTCATCTTCTATTCATAAAAGAAAATGTTTTTTTTTCTCTTTTCTGCCTTGGTATGAAATTATGGATTCTTGCATATTTTTATATGTTTTTTCTAGATGTTTTATTCTGTTATATGTTTCTCTGTATCAGGACAATTTATTTTTTAAAATAAGAAATATTATTATAATATAATATATGAATTTATATACTTTTATATTAACGTATAAGTATGGGACTTAGTGGGTAAATATCTACATTTCAAATGTTTGAAAATTTTATATATTTAATAGTAAATTTTAAAAGCTAAGAAGATCAACATTCCACTCAACTATTCATAAAAAAAATATTTCATATTATATAAATAAGTATATAAATGAGCACAAATCAAATCTTATTTATTAAAAAAAAAATCTAAGAAATGAAAAATAATTTAATCATATTTTTTGAGAAATGCACACTTTTATTGCTATTTGGTTTAATTTTCATTTCTTATTATTATACAAATTGAACCAAATCATGCACTAGTTCTTTTTCTTTTATATTTCTATATAAAATCTTATTATCTTAACATAAATCATGACTCAATTTTGATAGTGATAATACATAATTTTACGTGTTGGATATTTTTTGGTTGTATTTTTTTGTTTGTTTTTGATTAGCAGAACAATGTGTCTCTCCATGACTAATTAACATGGTTTGTAATGCCCTTCGTGGTTTGATCTAACTTCTTTGATTATAGTTGATACAAATGTCGTTTTTATAAATTAATCTTGACTTAATTAGTTATTATTTTCGTTATCGTGTCCAGTTATTTTATTAATTATCAAATTCAGATTAATTTATAAATTTAATAAAATAAAACCTGTTAAAATATAATGTAAATGTGAATTGACATTAATCTATATAAATTAATAAAGAAAAAGTATAGACTATGTAAAAATTAACTCTAGAACTAGCACTTCGAAACCATTTTTTGATTATTTTTAAAATATTACATTTTTTTAGAATATGTGAAAGGCATGCCACACTTACATTACACTTGTATTATTCATTTGAAATTTTTAGTTTTAATAAAAGACTTAATTTAATCATTTAAGCATAATAAAAAAAGGATTAAATACAAATAGATAAAACTAGAAAAACAAAATCACACATATGAAGACAAAAACTACAGTTTAATGTTTGGTTTGCTAATATTTCTAATATATGGTTCAAGTTGCTAAAAAAACCTTTACATTTCCTCTCAACTATCTTTATACTTTTTGTGTGCCATCCATTTTTAACTATACACAATAAAAACTATACCTTTTTCTCCTCAACCAAAAACCCAGTGAACTTTTAGTAAATTATATGCGCTTCCTTTTTAGATAATTATTTCTAGATATCCTTGTACCGAATTGTAATTTAATAGTATTTTGACGAAAATGGGGTAAATAGCATAGATTGTACCTTAGCAAGAGATCTCCAAGTGCTTCTTTTTTTGAGATAACTTTACTGTTTAAAATCTAGCATTGGACATGAAAAAACTTTGGTGTAATACATCCATGGCAAAACCCATTAAATAATGCAACAATCTCTGATCACTTCCCCTCAAAATAACTGGCTCAAATGTTATTTCTTCGTTGTGCTTGGAACTGTATACCTTGTGAGAACATAGCAGTCTGGCGGTGTAATGTTTGTATAATAGTTCTGGATTGTTTCTGTAATTTCAAACCCAAATTTCTTATAGAAATTTATGGCATCTTCATTGTTCGTCTGCACATGCAAGTACACCTCAGAAATGTTTTGCTTGGAGCAAAGATCAAGAGCATGATTCAACAGCTTTGTTCCTGCATAAACCCCCGGATTCACATCACAAAACTTGCATAGTTTATGAAAGAACGTTCATAACAACCTTAAAAGGAAGTGATGAAATTTGAAACTATGACTGTTGCTAGATGTAAATTAAAATGTTCCTAATATGAAGCTTGCACCTTGTGACAAACCATTCATCTGTTTTTGTTTGTGGTACTGAGACAAGTATCCACACCAAGTAGTCCTTAACAAAAATTATCAATTAAAGTTAAAATCACCAGAGAAAGATATTCAGTTTCTTTCTTACCAATACCAAGTCCACGGTAAGGTGCTAAAACGCCTAATGTCATGATGTAAACCCGAACTTGCCCCCCTCCTTCCTTCTTTTCCAGCCGGCACGCAATTGCTCCAACACAAATATCACTATAGTAAGCTGAAAGACAAAGGCAAAGCAATCAATCTTGGGCAAGTGATAGACACATTCAACATGTTCCTTGTATACCCATCCCTTCTTTGCGTATCACCAATATTATCAAGCACAGAGACATCAAACAAGCTAATTCGATTAACGAAAATCTCAATGCTTTAATGCTAAGTCTAAGTCAAAAAGCTTTCAGAACTCCAAAGAACACAAATGTAATATATTATTAGTATTGAAGAAGGCTTGTGCGGTATTCCAATAAAGATGACTCTGTATATTTTCTTTTGGGTGCGGATAAATTTATCAAATGCAAAGAGGGACCACATATTTTCATTAAAGAAAGCAGAAAAAGAAAATAAAAAAATTTGGAAGTGCTCTCCAAACGTCAGCATATCCAATGTTGTCAAAATGAAGATCCTAGCTCAGATCAGGGAGTAGAAAATCATATATCCAAGGGTCATAACACGAATCATAAGATTCTACAAAAAATGCAAAATTATACTTACACATATACGTGTGCATAGAAAATGACAGATAACAAAAGTAACCTAAATCACATTTAACTAACTAAAATTGAAAATTCATAATCATAAGGTTACATACAACTGATAATAAACTACATAAGTAATCCTTAATACCAATCATAACAGAGCATGGGCAGAAAAATAGAAGCTTAAAAGATGTGAGGCACAAAGCTTGAACTTTTAAGGAAAAAGCTTTGAGGGCAGAAACAGAGATGATGGTCAATTGAGGCAAAAAACAGAAACAATAGAGACCAGAGATAGAACAGAGAATGAGATTAAGGTTACTTGAGTGAGAGTACACACGGGAACTAGGAGGCAAACCTTTGATCTAATTCGCAATTGGGAATATCTACCAAGAGAAAAACTAAGAGATCCTATACGTTCATATGTCCTAGTCAAAACTCTTGAAAAGGAGTTTCATTTACCCGTTGCTAGGGTATATTTTTAATCAACAAAGTTAGAAAGGCACGAAGGAAATTGCACAAGATAGGAAATAGGAATTCCGAATGTACAATAAACTCGATTCAATTAAAGAAGTAACAAAAACAAAAGCCTTATCTCATTAGGTGAGACAGCTACATCAAACAGCATCATTCCAGTACGGTTAAAATATAAATCAAGTGAAAATTGAATTAAACAAATATAAAAAAAATAAAAACCAAAGTTCTGCTATTAATTCCAAGAGGGCATGTGTGGTTTAGTCAATAGATATTTTTAAGACAAAAAAAAACATTGCCCAAAAATTAGTAAGCGTAAGCAATGGTTAATAGCAACATCCAGATTAAAAGAATCTTCAAATAGAGAAATACCTAGTAATGGTGATGAAAAAGAAAGATGAGAAGGTGAGTGATAAGTTATGGGGTGATGGACAAGAACAAATTTGGGTTCTTATAACTCATAACTCCCAAAATTCTCACAAAGACAAAACCCAATTTTCTTTCAGAATTTATATATCTCCTGATTGCATTTCAAGTACATTATTTTATAGGAGACTAAATTCCACATTAATCATTACTAAGTAATTTTTAATGTCCACTAATATTTAACTCCCACAAGTGCTTTATTTAATTCTACTGTAAGTGTCATATTTCCTACCATTTCATGAATGATTCATCTTGTTTTTTTTTTGTCTTTCCATGTGATCATTCAACCACTTGATTAAAAAGATAATAGAAATTATAACGAAAAAACCCAAAATTATATTGACCCCTGGTGATCATATCAAATGGATTATAAGACCTATCCTACAGTGCAATTAGAATATTTAACCTTAACATCTGAAGTAAGCTGAATTGCTTAAGCGAGCAGGAACTCAATTGCAATAGCTTAAGAAAACCTAAAAGGGAATACACAAGCCAAGATATAAACATGTACAAATTCATGCTCCGGTATTAAAAAAAAAAGAGAAATCTAGCAAGTGCATCTTTTGGCAACCAACCTATTGCTAAATTATCATCCCTCACTCAGCTATTTTTGGAGATAAACAAATAAATAATCGAAACATAAGTTAGTTTATTCATTCAGACGAGTTCCCCAGTAGAGTAGTCTTTTCAGAAATACACACGCGAGGAGTAAATTAATAAGAAATATGTAACAGCTGCAAGAATAAGAGTGTGAAATAAAGAGCAAATTCGAAGAATGAGAAAAATGCAGAACAGAGAAAAGAACCTAGTTTGGTGAATTCGCCGGAAGCGAGAGCGTCGGCATAGTATTTGTCATTGTAGCGAACAGGGAAAAGAGCGAGATTGAGCTTTTTGAGTTGCATAAGGTTCTTGTCCCTCACTCCATCAAGTGAGATAGAGACTTCACGCCCAGCTCCCATTCTGCAGAAAGGAATTAAAAAAAAAAAAAACTGTGTTTATCAGCAAAAACAGAGAAGGTGGTGTTGCAGGGAAAGGAATCTGAAACCAAAATCGAACTCCAATAGAGAGAGAAATTGAAATCAAATGGGAAAAGTACTATGATTCTCGCAGAGAGATAGAGAGAGAGAGAGAGAGGGGTGGCTCAGCCTTGGCCTCACCTCGGAAACGTTTGAATCTGAGAGTTAGGGTGGCGTGGCGGTGGGCGAAAGAGAAAACCTAGAACCCGGGATTCTTTTGACTTTTTACAATTTCTTTTTTCTTTTCCCAACTTTTTTTTTTCTAGTACTTTCAAATTAAAAATCCTATTATATAGTATGTAATTTTACACTATAAATTAAAATTTTAGAATTTTGTATTTTATCATGAAAAAAAATAAAAAAAAATAGGGTTAAATA
>Ga0123341_1001602_pt1 | contig 17379 bp, 9 predicted proteins | sample Turbeapinknodule_FD_89959 | JGI IMG/M metagenome (GOLD analysis project Ga0123341, IMG submission 89959) | Root nodule microbial communities of legume samples collected from Mexico - Turtle bean Mexico pink nodule | ecosystem: Host-associated > Plants > Roots > Nodule | place: Mexico: Nepantla...
GCTTCCCACAAAATACAAAAGGTTATATTATCTTAAATTTAAAGTTTCATAGCATAGAGATATCAAGACATGTAATCTTTCATGAAAACCACTTTCCATATAAATTGGACAGTGGCTTGCCTACGGACCCTAACACTTTATCTCTCCCTATTTCTAACGCATATAATTCTACTTTTGATTTTTTTTTTCTGATACAGCACCTCCTGTCGAGCTATGTGCCTCTACTCTTGCACCCCATATTGTCTCTCCACCAGCCTCATTATCCTTTGATCTTCCAACAAATAGTGTCTCTGCTCCTGCATCCAACATTGCACCTCCACCAGAAATATCACCGCCTGCATCTCCAGGAAGCACCTCACCCGAATTTCCAAGAAGATCAGCTCGTCCTCACCGACAACCTGCCTATATTGCGGATTTCCACACTGCAACCAACACTGTAAGTAGTAGATATCCTATTCATAACTACTTGTCTTACAATTCCTTATCTTCCAGTTTTAGAAACCTCTATCAATTCTCATCCTAAACCTCAGACATACAATGAAGCCTCCAAACATGATTCTTGGCAATCTGCCATGCAAGATCAGCTTCAAGCTCTTGCTGCTAACAATACTTGGCAACTTACCCCTCTCCTTCCAGGAAAGAAAACTATTGGTTGTAAATGGGTATATAAAATCAAATACCATTCTGATGGCACTGTTGAACGCCACAAAGCTAGAGTTGTTGCGAAAGGGTTCACCCAACTTGAAGGACTTGATTTCTTAGATACTTTTGCATCTGTTGCTAAACTCACTACCCTCCGCCTTCTCCTTGCTATTGCCACTACCAAAAATTGGATTTTAAAACAACTTGATGTCAATAAGTCCTTTCTTTATGGTGATCTCCATGAAGAGGTATACATGACCCCCCCCCACCTGGCCTCTCTCTTCCTTCTCCCCAACATGTTTGCAAGCTTCAACGGTCTTTGTATGGCCTTCGTCAAGCTGGTCGCCAATGGTACGCCAAGCTTTCTACTTTTCTTTTATCAAATAATTACTCTATTTCTGCTGTAGATCACTCTCTTTTTCTTAAATATAATAACGATAAACTCACTGTTATGATTTGGTCTTAACCGGCGATGACACGGAGGAAATCAATACAATTACTGCATCCCTTCACCATCACTTCAAGATAAAAAATTTAGGTCATCACACTTACTTTTTGGGATTGAAATTGCTTGCAACAGTTCTGGTCTTCATTTAAGTCAACGCAAGTATACTCTTGATCTTCTTCATGAAACTGGCATGCTTGACTCTGCACCTGTGGCCACTCCTATGACTCATACCTCCCGTCTCTCTCACGATCAAAGCTTCCCTCTTGATGTTGATGCAACTTCCCAATACAGAAGACTCCTTGGACGTCTAATCTACTTAACCAACACGCGACCTGACATCGCCTTTGCTGTCCACAATTTAAGCCAATTCATATTTGCACCTACAACTCATCATCAACAAGCTGTCTCACGTCTTTTGCGTTACCTCAAGGGCATCCCTGGTGAAGGACTATATTTTTCTCATACTAGCTCACTTCACCTCTATGGTTTTAGTGACTCCGACTGGGCAACATGTCCTACCACACGCAAATTTGTTAGTGGATATTCCATCTACTTAGGAGACTCCCTAATATCATGGAAATCAAAGAAGCAACCAACTATCTCCCGCAGCTCCTCCGAAGTCGAGTATAGAACCCTTGTCACCATCACATGTGAGCTACAATGGTTGTCTTACCTCCTTCAGGATTTACATCTTCCTCTCTCCCAGCCTGCAACCTTGTACTGTGACAACAAATCTGCCCTTCAAATAGCGTCTAATCAAGTCTTTCATGAACGCACCAAGCACATCGAAATTGATTGTCACCTAGTTCGTGAAAAACTTAACTCTGGTCTCCTCAAACTGCTACCCATTACTTCTGCCATGCAAGTTGCTGACATATTCACCAAGCCCCTTGCTTCCACACAGTTCTCTACTCTCAAATCCAAGTTAGGCCTGACAAATATCTACTCCCCAACTTGAGGGGGTGTTCATATATTTAGTTTTTCTGTTTTAAGTTATTGGGCTTTGTTTGTTTTCTGTTTCAGCTAGGTCTTAGCCTTTTTCTTATATATGCACCATGTATTTTACTCTCTAATACACAAGTAAATAAGAATTTCTTTTCTATTTTCTTTTCTCTGTTTTTCTCTCTTTTATGCTTAAGTCATTGTCTCTTTTTCATTTGCAATTAGGGTTCATCATAACCTCTCTTTTTCCATTGAGATTACGTGCGCTCCATTTGATGCACCACATCAGACAAGGAATATTCATCTTCACTGTAATATTGACATCGACTAACACATCAACTTAAATAAATATTAAAATAAATATTGACTTTAGTTTAAATAAATATAAATATTAAAATTAAATGAAATTAGTACAGATGAAGTCAAAATTAACTTTAATAAATCAACACTAATTTTAATAAATATTAAAAATAAATTACATAAATTTTAGTTAAACTAAAATATTTAAATAAATATAAATATTAAAATAAAATTTTATATTAGCACAAGCTCACTTGACATTAACTTTAATATAGTTATTTTATTTTAACTTTAAATTAAAACCAGTTAAGCTAACTCCGGACCCATTTTATCTACCTTGATAATTTAACCAACATTATTATTTGAGAGCTACTTGTTAATATTTTTGTAGTGTCTAATTTCAAATTTCGAGTGCACATTTGATTAATGAGATATGTGTCTAGATGAATGTATAAATATTATCAGGATAATCATGTAAGATTGGGTAGGTGAATTAAAAAGGATTAAAGCAAAATATTGCATTTGGAAATAAATAATGCAAAGGTTGAAAATTATAAAGAGTTTATTTGTACTTCAAGGCATAGAGGATCACAATATGTAAAAGTGTGAATGAAGTGCTATTGTGACCAATATGTGATGGGTTTAGATACTCAATGAAGTTACAAATATAAATTAAACTCTAGAGAATTATTTGATGATAAATAGGTATAGAAGGGTTGTTAATACAATTGCCCATAATTGTAATATAGATCACTTGTACCAAGAATTTATAAAAATAGTTTTTTTTTTTGTTAGAAAAAGAACATCTAGTTTTTATCAATTATTGAGGTTTATATATGTAGAGGCAAAATGCATACATTGCATTGTTATGATGTGGGGTGTTGGTGCATGGAATAAGGTGGTCAAAAGTTTTGGAGAAATTGAGAATGGGAGTGAATTTTGTAGGATGACTTTTCTACACATTCAATGCATGAAGAAATGAGAATTTGAAAAGAAAGGGATAGAGCTCTAGCTAGGATCTATAGAAGAGGGAGATGGTGAAAAAAGGGTTTATGGGGTTATTTTACAACTCAAAAGTAGCAAAGTGTAACATTATTTGTATTTTTGTTGTCACCAATACGTGTAGGTGTATGTAAACTTTTTTTCTCTCCTATGACCTAGAACTCTTCAAATTTACACTTCAAGAGTATTTTTTTTTCCCCTTTAGGGCCATGGACCTGAAAATATTAGCAAAATGTCCCCTTTGATTTCAAAATTATAATTTTTTCAATGGAGATTTTATTTTTAACAATTTTTATTTTTAATTTCCAATTCTAGTGAAGGGGAATTTAAAAAATGAAATTATTTTTTATTTTATTTTGATATGAACCTTCTCATATATATTAAGATAAAGAATAGAGTATGTGATATTCTCAAGCTCGTATAAAAATTAGTATAACTTAAATTTTAACTTAATAAAATAAAATAGCATAATGGGAAATATAAATACATAGTATATAAAAGTAATTTGTTTTTATATATCATGGTTTCTCTCTTGTTCATATAAAAATGATATCTCTTTTTAGTTTGTTACTTTCTTATCAAATTTTAAATTATTTGTGATAATTATACTTTTAGTTTTAATAGCTTGTTAAACTTATCACAATTAACCTTTCCATTATCTTTTCTTATAAATATGAAAATAGATAAGTGCACAACTATTGGATTTCATTATTTTATTTGACTTGGTGGTTGATTGATGTTAAGTTTGTCATTATAAAAGGAAGATAATCTGTCTAAAGTTGGTTCAAAGTGAAACTACTAACTAGAAATACATATCATTAACCTAAAGAAGTTGTGTAAGCCAAGAAACTAATATAAATTACATTATGTCAACAAACTTTTTTAACTAATATAATTTATATATATATATATATATATATATTCTTTGAAATTAAAGAGGAATTTTAGTAAAATCAACTTTACTTAAGACCCTAGGAGTGCAGGAATTAATTGAGTTGTGATACAAGTTCATAGAACATCAAATTAATATTTTCTTATTAATTGTTTAGGTGTTAGACCTTATCCTGTTAACTTGGTCCTACAAATTTCTCGTGTGAATTACATATTGTTCTTATAATTTATGAGATCGAAAATCTCCTATCAAATACCTTCTCAATTTTCTTTTTTGTTGTCCTTTCAATATGTCTGTGAGGGTTGATCTGTGAGGGTGGGGTACTAGCAAAAACATTTCAACGCTCAAGTCAGTTGAGATTTATATGTTCAGTGAATTTAGAACTATAACATTCATTACCTTTTTATCTTGGGGGTCTTCCTTTATTTATAGTTTTCTATTGGGATTTATGCTTTATGAGGATTAGCGTATGCCCAATAGTCCCTTAATCATACTTTACAATTGTTCATTAGGATTAGTCTTTAATTAATCTTCAAATCGTAATGTGGAACTTTTGACTAAGAGATCGTACTGTTGTGTACCTTGTCAGATACTTGGTCTCTCGATTTCCGATAGGACACAAGCCCCTAGGCTTGAGCTTTTTTACAATAAGTGAAAAGTCTTATTTGTAAGTAGGTTCGACAAATAGCCTTTTTATCGTTAATGGATCATTGGTGTTTCCTCGTTTATCCATAAAGGGGAAAAATCTTGGGCATTGTTCATGATTGATGTATGACTGACGTGTCTTATCATCTCATGAACAGTCAGATGATTTGAATCGTTCCTTTGTTTTGATCCAACGACCACTACAAAACATCATGCATAAAGTATCAGTTATTTTCGTATAAACTGGTGTTTATAAACGCCACAATATACGTGTGTGGCGGTTTCCCAAACCGCCATAGAACTGGTCGTCACAAAGTTTAATGTGGCAGTCTTACGCTACTCGCCGCAACACCCACCACTTTAACACTTTGTTTAAAGTGGCGATTTTATATGTAAGTACTGTCAGTTATAACTGTCACAATTTAATTCATTGAAAAGGATTTTAGCGCCATTATATAAGGTATAATGTGATGTTTTTAATTGTCATTATTATAATAAAATTGTAAAAATAATACGTCAGTTTCAACTGAAGTAATTTTAATTCTAAATAAATGGAATTTAGCCACCACTTTTTTAAAATATGGTTTGCACAATTAAACTAAACATAATATATTTTCATAATAAAAAAATAAAATACTAATAGAATGAAATAATATATAAATTATAAGCATCCATTCATTGCTTTGAAAATTAAAACACACAAAATATTGTTCAAAAGTTGATACATAATTGAAAATTAAAACACAAATAATTGTTTAGAAGTTGATACATCATTTAAAATTTTCATTTCTAATCAGTTTTGCTTCCATCACTTGATCCTATTACTTGATTAGGTGATGGAGCACCACTTATAGTATCTGATGCCTGAAATAAATAATTTTAAGTTAATGATTTTGAATGTTTATAATTATAAAATAAAAGACACCAATAAATATTTAAATATATTAATGCCTATGGATGCATGAACCAAATTAAAGTGCAACCATCTAGCAACTCTACCAATCGAATAGTATCATTGCTGCGACTTTAAAATCGTTTTCCATCTTCGCCAAGAACAAGAGCAAAGCCAACATGAGTACATTTGTGGAACTCATTTTCATCCTTTGGAAACCATCCTGCATGTCTAAATGCCTTAAAAAATTGGAGGGGATATTAGACAATTTTTGTCTCATCAGAGAAAATGCACAGTTATGTCATGGTCCATGAGTTTTCTCTTTTGAAAAATTGAAAAAAGAAATGGTGGAAGTGTTTTTAGAAGAATGCACATTAGCCCGAGATACATGTCATGTGTACATGGCTTTTCTCTTTTAGAAAACTGAAAAATATGAAATGAGCAAGAAAAATATTGGAACACAATAACTAGTTGAGGATACTATAACCTCTCAGCAATACAAAACACTCATCAATAACAAAGGGCAATTTAAATAGAAAAAGCATGCCAAATAGTTTTGGTTACAACAAAAAAAGATGGTAGCCAACACATACCATAAAAAAAATGAACTGAGATATACCTTAAAAAGCATATCAAAGTGTTGTCATTGTCCAACATCAGTAACATATATATTCCACTCAAGTTTTTTCACATTTAGATGGTACCTATATGATGAAAGTAGCTTAAATAATAATTACAATTTAACTTCTGAAGTTAGTAAATTTTGTGATCAACATTTATATTATGTTTAGTTGACACAGACACAAAGTTTATATGAAAATAATAGTGTATAGCCCCATACAAAAGGCTAATAAACTTGACACAATGCGTTTTTGAAATAAATCAAAATTGTGGATCAAACATTCTTTCTCCATGTCTAATATGTAACATATCCATAAGCTATTTGTAGTAGCTTCTGGTGAACAATCATTAACAAATTTTAACCACTGAAGTGAGCCAGTAACGCGGTATGAGTTTGTTTATTAAAACACTGAAAGTGTAAACTAACCAGAGGGATGCTATATCATTTTAAGAATAGTTGTAACCACCATCTCTTTTCACAACAATAATTGGTATATTTACACTCTCAATAAAAATCACACAAGCACCTTCATCTTCTTGGATCAACCCTAATTTATCAAATTTATCCAAAGTTGGAGGAATTAAATCGTTAAAGTAGCTCTCTTACTGTAACCAAATATATTATCATTCAATACACAATCAAATATAACATATATTGAATGAAATAAACACATAAAGTTATTACAAAAAGAAATCCATTAACTCAATCTACTTATTGTTACACTTATTGCACATCAACACATAATTAGCTTGAAAATGGAGTCTTTTATGTTGCATTATTGTAAATCTGGCCAAAAGACAAAAGTTAAATCCAAAAAATTATAAGCATGAATAGAGTTGATAGTGTAACAATGCTCTTGTAACACAATAACAAAACATCTTAGAATATGCCCTATGGAAGGTAAAAAGGAATTCATTAGACAATATAAGTGAGTTCAGTACTTCAAAAAGGAAACTAGAAGCCCTAGCATTGCCTCCAATCTAACTTCAAGGCGCTAATAGACCTTTTTAAATTCATCCTTACTAATATCACAAATTCGCTCTCATGCCTTGCGATAAACTTCATCTCCACCTTGAAGCGAACGTTAAACACACATTAAATTTAAAACCAAGGTTGTTAAGATCTTACAAACATACAAAACAAAAAAGAAAACTATCAATACATAGAGTCAGACCACTGACAGTTGTGCCTTCAGGCGTTAACACAGGGCAGGTTACCAACCAGCACAAGGCAAACAAAATAACACACAATCAACATAGTCATACACAATAGATTTCACAAATTAAGAACCACAATGGATTTCACAAATTAGGAACAATCCAACAGTAGATTTCGAATCTGAACAAACGATGGCGGAGGAGGTGGCGATGGCGGACAGTGCGAAGAGTGTAACGCGTTACAGTTAGTGTTTCGTGAGGGTGAGAGTGAAGAGCCTAGTGCGATAGTGAAGGCAAGAGTCAAGAGAGGTAGGGTTTCGTGAGTATGTAATGAAGAGAAGTTTCATGAGTCTTTTGTAGAGAGAGAAGGGGAAGAGTGGTAGGGTTTTGGTGAGTGTTTTGTGAAAGAGAGGGAAGAAACCAAAATTTACTTTATTATAATTTTTAATGTATAAATTACATAAAGTAGTATATTATTAACTCTCCTTTCAGAACAAGTTTAGTATATTAATAATTTTCCCTTGCATTTATGTGGCGGTTAATAAAAGAATGAAAAAAATAAAAATATTTATCTTTTAAAAAAAATATTTCTTTTAAAACAAATATTTTTTAAATTAAAGTTTTTATTTTAATTATTATAAGAGCAGAAAGTAATAAATAAATTATATGATAAAAATAAATAAAAAATTATTCATATAGTAAATAAAAGAATAGGGGAGTATTATTTTGAAAAATATTAAACTTTCTCTTTTTTTATTTTTTTTAATTAAAACCCTAAATAAAAGTTGTGTTTTAGTAACATTTAAAAAAATTGGAAATAATGAGGAATGGTGTATGGAGGGAAGGAAAACACGGGCTATTTATTCTGAAGGATAATTGTGGCAATTCAAAATGACACATTCTAAAGGATAATTGTGGCGATTACTAAGACGTCGTATTATACGGAAACTTGTGGAGTTTATCAATAACCGTCACTTTATACACTATTTTTTGTAGTAGGCTAAGATTCGCTCGTCAATTCGTTTTCCCATGTTTTTCTGAAGCTATAAATAGATCATTGGTGGTCTCCTCATTTTCTTACCTTTCTCTTCCACTGCTCCTCTCTGATATACTATCATGCTAAAAATTCAAGGTAACCATGTCTTTTTTCTTTTCTAATAGCTCTACCTTATGGGTCTCTAAGGTTGTCGGCATTATGCTACCATGTGATGTTGTCCACCTTTCGAAAACTTCTTCAGATAGTTTCGCGAGCTCTTCTAAGTCCTCCCATATTAGTGGTAAAGCTAACGCAGGAGAGGTGGCCGAAGACATTAATCTTTTGGTTGATCCCATCGTGGGTGTTGCTGAGTTGCCTCCTTATCGAGTTTCCAGTTATGAGTGGGTTGAATCTAGCATTGGGGAGCATTCTTCCCATTTTGAAACTACAGCTTCCTTAAAACTGTTTAGTGCTATAATATAGATATGCTAGATCCGGATTCACCTGACGGGGTTGTCTCCCTCCGAAGGTGTACATCCAAGCCTTTCAGCTTATGTGTTTGTCTCTTAATTTAAAACCAACTCCCCAAGTCTTTTTATAAATGCATAGTATGAGGTCGAGTAACCGAGTAGGGTGGTTATCTTTAATTAGTCAACCAAAGTCATGCTTGTTGGCTCCCTTTACTTCTTCTTACAAGAATTTTAAAGGAAGTTTCTTCAAGTTCGTGGTCAAGAAGGAGAGTCGTCAATTTTCTAACGACGGCGATGCTCCACGTTTTCCCTTTTACTGGACTCACAATCTCACATGCTTTCTTGTGTGGCCACGGTCGTCATTGACCCGGGAGGACATGGAGACTTTGTCAGTATTAGACAAGCTCCACTGAAAAATCTCTACTCGGTGGCTGCTGCAAGTTTTCTTCTCGTCCACACGATTTCGTGATGTTAAGGGTATCTTTCTTTGTATATCGTGATTTTGTGTTTGTTTTTTTATGATCTTTTGACTTGTGCCTTTTGTTGCAATTATGTCCTCCGTTACTCCAGAAAAGAGGGTAAGTTGTTATTTAAGGAGCTGTTAAAACAAAAACAAACGGCTATGAGAAGGCTCTGGTCATTCGGCCTAAAGTTTTGGTGCCATTGAGGACCATTCTAGCCACTGAGACTCTTCCTTCCAAAGATCCTAGTTCCAAGAAACCTCGCTGAGATAAAGAATAAAATCTTCTCGTTGCCATTCTGATAGATCGTCCTAAGGCAAATCTTATAAGAGGATGCATGTCGATATCAAGTCAACCTCATCAAAGGATTTTCTTAGTTGTGACATGCATCTGGGTGAGAAGGTTGCCATCCCTCTCAGCTTGACTGAGAATGAGTGTTTTATGTCGGTCTTTCCCTTTGACCTAACTAATTCGTTCCTTGAGCTGAGTGATCGTGCTTTCGTTCTTGGTAAACTCATGGGTTCGCTTCTTCCTTACAATATGATTTGGACGCTAACAACAGTTTGACGAGTCAAAAACAAAGATTTTGTTGGCGAGTTAGCCCAAATGAAGTTGGATAATGATGCCTTATTGACTCGCTACTTGGATGTTGAAGAAAAGGAGAAGGTCATGTCGGCCGAGAACGAAAGACCACACAGAGAAGAATAACCTAGTCGAGACGCCTCATGTGGTGGAGGGTCACAATTATCCAGAGGTACAATGGATACGTCATTACTCCTTAATTTTGAGGCACATGTTGCTCATTGGCTATTGGATGGAGCGGTAAACAATTATGTTGATATAGATTAGGTTATTTATGTTATGCATTTTAAATACTAAAATATTGCTTATTCGAAATTTAGGATCATGGTGAGTTGAAGTTAGTGTCCTGTGGAAAATGAATAAGTTAGAACCTCCCGATGAACGAATAGAAGTTGTAGTGAAGTTATCAAGGTTAGGAGGTTTTGTTAGAACTAGTTATGAGACTGCAAAAAAAAAGGATTAATGTTTGTCTTTGTTAAGAGGTGACACGATGATACAAATTATTTTCATTTACCTATTGGTGAGATGATTATCACACTTGATAATGTGTCTAATTTGTTACACCTTCCTATCGACCAATTCTACACTTATGTCATTATAGACACAGATGGAGCGACAAAGGTGTTGGTAAATACCCTATTTGTTGATTATGATACAGTAGTCCCAAAAGCTAAACAATGTAGGGGTGGACACGTGTGTTTAATTTGGTTAAGAGAGGTTTATGAGAACACATCAAGTAACAGGCAATAGACCATTATTGCATGAGCATGTTCTGTTGCATTTAGTGGATAGTACCATTTTTACATATAAAAGTGTCACTTCAATCAGTGTGTCATACATGGGCTTGTTTATAGATTTTCACATAATTGGAGGATAAGCTTGGAGCAGAAGTTGCATTGATCCACATGTATGAACAATTAAGTGATGTTATCTATGCAAATATGAAGCAACTTACAGGGTATGCAACTTTATTGCAGGTTATTGTTTATGATAGTTTGATTGTATGAAACATCATTGCCTTTTTGTGGCAACATATGTTATACTTCATTGAATTTTGTGAACATGATATATTGTAAGGGTGAATTTGTGAGCACTTTCCAAGCATAGGCTTGAGACAAATGGTTCTTGATTGAACAAATGATGTCCCGCGGTTCATGAGGTATGAAGTTGGGAGATTGTCTGCACTTGCAACAGTTTGATCTCAACTTGATAATCTCGTATTAGTCGTATTTGATTTACCCCATACAACGATCACAACGAGGCTTGCCCTTTTGAGTGCATGTCATTATTTTCAAGGTATATTATGTTGGGCATATGCAGACAGTTGAACTTCCATGAACATGTCCTACGCCACTATGGGTATGTGCACAACATACCACATGATCCATCAATTATAAGAGATGAGAATCTATCAACAATAGAAGGAAATTGGCGGTGGTTATATTTTCAACAATATGTTATGCAAGATGTGGTTATTGCCTCTCATGCAAGAGTTTTTATTCCAAGATATATGGATTGGTTTTGTTGTGTATTACATTCATATATCATACACATGGTTGAGGATGAGCATCCAACAATGATACCGTCAAATGTGCATGTTGATGTTGGAGTTGGGGTGATGAAGATGACAATCATACAAAGCATCACACTCTAGTAAGACATATCATTTATTATTTACATGTTTGATATAATTGTAATTTATTTTTATTTTGTAGAATATATGTTGTTGCATAACCTTGACTCCATAGTTGATGGTTAACAAAGGTCATGTTGAGGGTACCCTTGTGAGGAATGGGACATACACAACCCTCATCTTTGCATGAGAAGCTACAGAAAAAGAAAAAGGATTGTGTACATTAGGAGGTCATGACATAGATGTATATGAAAATTTTATGTGGAGTAATTTATTGTTTATTAGACGTTTAGTTGTTTAATTTATTAATATGTTACGTACTTTGATTTTACGTACCTCATAATATTTATGTCCTACACTTTTGCATCAATTTTGCTTTCAGCACTTTATCCTATTACTTGATTAGGTGATGGAGCACCGCTTCCAATATCTGATGCCTGAAATAAATAATTTGAAGTTAATGATTTTCAATGTTTATAATTATAAAATAAAAGGCACAAATAAATATTTAAATATATTAATACCTCATTGAGAAAAGAGTGTTGAATCGAGACCATGCCCTCCCTGTATTTTCATTGGAACAATTGTTTTTTAAGATTGAAAAGTTAGGAAACGCACTAGTTTAAAGTTAAAGAACGTTGAGAATGGATGAGAATGAATTGTAGGTCTCTCTATTCTTTTCTTAATATATAGATAAACAGAAAACCCTCCAAAAATCAACTTCAAATAATTTCCAAACTATGCCAATTTGTAAATCGGATCAGATAACTTAGTTCCCTCCAGTTAATCAGTAATAAAAACAAATTATAAATGATGATACAAAGACACCGGCTAGAATCCTTCATTATTATTACAAGCAGAGCTTTTTTGATGTTAGATGCAATAAAAAGTTACCAGACCAAACACATTTTTTATTCAAAAGCAATATATTATTTACTTGGAAAATAATACACTTATTGAATTAATTGCTTATCATATCACATATCCCTATTTAATGTAATCAAATCATATATCTCACAATTCAAATAAAAAATAAGAAAACTCTCAAGGAATGATCATCGGAAGAAAACCAGTAAACAAACTCCTTGAAAGGCAACAAAGTAAATATCGCATGAGAATAATTGCATATAGTGGAATATAGAGAGAGCAAACGAGAAATGGTGATCCAATTCTCTTTAAAAACATTACAAGGTATTTACCACATCTAGTTGAACCAAACTGTTTAATATCTTTTTAATATCATCAAGATCCAACTACATATGTACACAAATTAAAGCATCATATGAGAAAAAAAGAACATGACCATTAGAATATTTATAATATCACAATTGTAACCTTTTTGGTTAATGTCAAAAGCACATATGCTTTAGCCTTTGCTACCAAAATTCTTGCTCGTTGCAACTCATCATTTAAAGGAACAATAGAATGTGGCTCTATAATACTTCCAATTCCTGATCCACTGCTAACAAATACTATCTTAAGGAATGGAATTTATGAGTATCTACTAGCTTTATTGACAAACATTATTTCATGAACAATAAGTTATCAAAGTTTTGTTGACAAATTTTATGCACCACCTGCCATCAACGTTATTCACTTCCTATTTGAATTGTTACAGAATCAATACAGAAAGAAACAATTATACGAAAAAGAAATACATGTAGAGTCAAAAGAATCTTACTAGGATTGAGGTTTCACTCCTTTTACTCCTGATTATGCTTTCTATTAGTTGTTTTACCTGAAGATAGGAAACAAATAATCATAATGGAATGTATAAAATGAACTCTTCTAAATTAAAATAAACATACATATATTGTATTCTGATAATATAAATAACCATAAGAATAATGAAAAGTCACAATACAAGGCATAAAAGATTTACTAATATATTTTACATAGTAAGTGTGTGAAAGAATGCATTGCAAAATAATCATGATGTTGAGAAGTGAATATATTTCACTGATATAGAACTGGTATATTTCATTGATATACAAAGCATATCCTAGCTGAATTTAATCCTTTATTTACAAATATCTTCCAGTACAGAGGAGCCTAGCAAAGAAACAAAGATGCCATTCAATTAGTGACTAAAAGAGCAAAAATTTGCTAGAAAGAATTACACAGCTGGCAATGAATGATATCTAGCTTCTCGCCAAATTGCAGAAGAAAATCAAGAGCAACACGACTAAAAAATGAAAATCGTTTGAAATCATCATGCTCGTCATCAAATTCTCCTCTCCAAAAGAACTTATCAAGATGGTGGGGCTCAATGAAATAAACAAGAAGACATGCACAGGTAAAGTGAAATTACTAAACCAAATAAAGTCAATCAATAAAATGAAAATATCTAATAGAATACCTTCAACAGTTCCAACCCATATTTTATTTTTGTATAATTCACTGTCAAAGTATGATTCAATGAGCACATCCAAAGCCTGAATGAATAATCAAATTATTTAGAGTACTGCAAGATGCCAACTACCAAGACTGCATCAACACGTTCAATTATTTTCTTAATGAAATAGCACACCCGTAAGTTGTAGACATGATCATATTGCATACAATCATATTTGGGAGTGTATTATACATGAATTGCAACTCACGATTCACATGGTTCAGACAATAGCACCAACACTCAAGCATATCAAAACTGAGCATTAGATCACAAACTGACTATTCTTTTGGCAAGTGAAGGATAAACCACAAGTTAAATTTAAAGGACATCTCTATTCTTCGCAGCAAAACCATTCACAATAGATTTCACAAATTAAGAACCACAGTAGATTTCCCACGACAAAGGCAATCCAGCAATAGATTTCGAAGACAAGGTTATAGAGCACAAACTTGAACAAACGATGGCGGACAGGAGTTTGAAATCCTTGCGAGGAGGCGGTGATGGCGGAAAGTGAAGGGCGGGAGAGTGAGGGTTATGTTTAGGCCGCGCTAGAGTGAGTGAAGGCAAGAGTGTTTCGTGGTAGGGTTTCGTGAACGTTAGGAGAGGGTTTGTGAAGAGTTTGCAGATAGAGAGAGAGAAGAGTTACGTTTGATTTCAAAATCCAATGGAAGGGTTTGTGAAGAATTAATTAATTGTATTCGGTTTCCAAGAGTCAAAAGGAGGTTTAAAAAAAAATTGGAAATAATGAGGAATGGTGCATGGAGGGAAGGAAAACACGAAGTGTTTATTTCGAAGGAGAATTGTGTCAATTCAAAATGACACGTTTTATAAGATAATTGTGACGATTACTAAAATGTCGTATTATACAGATACTTGTAATCGTCATATTAAAACCGTCACTTCATACACATTTTTTTGTAGTTCTGAAACGTAAATGAAATACTTCCTGAAATAACCTCTGACAATTGGCTTCCAAAATTGTCGTTCCAGAAAATTTCTAAATTCCTCATTCTAGAATAGGTATATTAGTGTTTCCAAATGTGCTTTCTAAAATTTTAAAAAATACCTTTTAGAAAATAATAACTGTGTTCCAAAATATGTTTTCGGAAAGTCTCTTTTATAGAATTCATAATTTGGAAGACAGTTATACGCCCATTAAAACAAAACCAGACAAAATTAAACTATTTATCCATACCTTCTTCGTGTACCCCAAGTTAGCCAACTTCAAATCACCACCACCAAAGTTCGTGGGAATACTTCAGCTTTTAACCTCAATGAAGAAAATCGGAAGCAAAAGAAAACTGTCAAAAAAGGATGAGAAGCTTTCAAATAAAATGCCAAAAGGTAAAGCGGGTATTTTAAAATTTTATGGTGAATGCAGTCAAGGCTGATTCTTACTGCACGTCCATACTTTCTTGTGCCACTTTCATAAGTTTTTGTATTCTAAAAATATCCTTTTTAATATTCCAGATTACATAATCCGGAAGTCTTTTTCTAAATCCAGAATTAGCTTCCAGATTATGTAATCCAGAAGCCTTTTGTGATTAGCTTCTGGATTACATAATCCGAAAGTATTTTCTATACATAAGATTAGCTTTCGGATTATGTGATCTGAAAGCTTTTTTTTTTTTCAGATGTGTGATTAGCTTCTGGATTACATAATCTGGAAGTCTTTTCTAAATATGAGATTGACTTCTGGATTATGTAATCTGAATATATTTTGGATTACATAATCCATAGGCTTATTATTTCAAATCCAAGAGGTGGAAAAAAAAGGACAAAATAATATTTTCATATTTAATATGGGGTGGCACAATAAGGTATGGAGGTGTAGGAAAAAAGAGTCTGCAGTCAATTATGAGGATATAGGATGCAAAAGCCCAATACATAGAAGAAAGAGTCTGCAGTCAATTATGAGGATATAGGATGCAAAAGCCCAATACATCTTTCTTTCTCCCAATATGGACCTCTTACGGCCCTGTCTATCTCATGCACAAACATTATTCTCTCTCTATATATATAATATGATGAATATTATTAGGATAAAATGGGTGGGTCCGATTTTAAGAAAAGAATTGGCCTTCATAATATCTTTAATTGGAGCTGGGTAGTTGATGAGTTTTTTAAATCTGCATCCGTATAAATCCTCCTTGTAAGACTCATAAAAATATATGAAGTAATATAGAATGAATAATAAAAATTTATGGAGTTTTTCAGAGTAATATAGAACCAATAGCCATAATAAAAATTTATCAAAAAATTGAAATTCATAATCTTACAATCGAGTTACCCAAGTGAACTAAAAATTACATAATTGTGAGTCACTCTAATGCATGAATATGACATATATGAAGAAGTTAACGTCAAATGTCGTGAATCTTGAGGTTTAGCTCGAGTCTCATCTTGAATGAATGTTTTAATATTAGACATGAATAATTTAGTATAGTTTGTTCATTAGGTGGGGTTAAGACGGTTTGTGTCTGTTGTCGATCTTTGATTGTGTCTGAATCTATTTAACTCTTCAAACTTGTCAACTCTACACACTTTCAAGCCCAGTCAACTTTACATGGATTCTATTTTTAATCATCTTATTAATATAAAATATTTCTTTTTACACTATTAAATACTATATAATTTATAAATTTTCAGTTTTTGTATTATCATTTAATTTACCCATTACAAATATGTTCCATAAGTTTTTTTAATCTACCTCTACGAAAAAGTAACCGGGGTTATAACTTATAATGTCACTTTGAACTTAATGAAAATTGTACTTACTCAATAATAATATTCAAAGAGTCATAATATTTACCATAATAGGCACTTTTTTAAAATACACGTGTTAAAAATGCTAATAAGTTTTATTAAAAGTAAACTGTATTTATAAGGACATATAAGATTTAATGAAAAGAGTAAGCGGCAAAATTCAAAGAGATGAATAGAAATTCAATATTATCCAATCATTCACTTGGGACTAACATTTAATGCTATTAATATATATTTATAGTGATTTTAATAGTTTTTTCATTATTTAATTTGCATTAAAGGTGTTTAAAATAAAATAAAATCACTTTAAACCACAAAACTAATAAAAAATAAGAACTAATTCAACTAAAAAAACAAATAATAGTACTTTCTATCGTGTGAATTTGTTATTGAAAATAATGTAGAGTGTCCTGTATAAACAATTTTTTTTTTAAAAATAGTCAAACATTAAATCTTATTTGAATTTGATATTATATTTAAAATAAAAATAAAACAAATCGAACCCCTTATGTTTGCTTCATAAAAATTAAATATTGCTTCATATAATATATATA
>Ga0123341_1001603_pt1 | contig 17378 bp, 7 predicted proteins | sample Turbeapinknodule_FD_89959 | JGI IMG/M metagenome (GOLD analysis project Ga0123341, IMG submission 89959) | Root nodule microbial communities of legume samples collected from Mexico - Turtle bean Mexico pink nodule | ecosystem: Host-associated > Plants > Roots > Nodule | place: Mexico: Nepantla...
TCCAAGCTGGGCCTGACAAATATCTACTCCCCAGCTTGAGGGGGTGTTAATATATTTAATTTTCTATTTTAAATTATTGGGCTTTGTTTGTTTGACCCAACTTTCCTTTTTCTGTTTCAGCTAAGTCTTAATCTTTTTCTTATATATACACCATGTATTTTACTCTCTAATAGACAAGTGAATAAAAGTTTATTTTATATTTATTTTTCTCTGTTCATCAAAACCTCTATTTCTTCATTACGATTACGTGCGATTACGTACGCTACATTAAAGCATCACATCAGACAATAAATATTCATCTTCATTTACTGCAATAGATATTAAGACCAAATGCATACTTATTTTGTATAATAAGTATTTAGTAAACTTTAGTTTTTTACTTAGGGTCGATTCAATTTTTGTATTTATTTTTTTTGTTTTTCTATTTCACAATGATACTCCCACTTATGTTTTGTGTCTTGCTAGAGTATTCAGTGCTCATGTTTACTTAACTCTGCATGAGGATCCATATGTGCTTTTATTTTATCAAAGTTTAACAACAACTTATGTGCATGATTTATCCAACTTTTGTTGTGTTTTTTTAATATTTGAGAAAAACATATTAGATTGCATTATTGGTTTTGTGACAGATATCAAAGTTAAGTCACACTTTAATTGTAATGATATGATTGATATACTCTTAAATAGAAAAAGTTATATATTGATTGTTAGTTATAACTTTTGACACAATGATCAACTCTCAATCCAACTAGTATTAAAGGTCACAAGTTTAATTTTAACAGAATAATCGCTAAAAAAAATGAGATTGTTGTAGATTTTTGTAAAAACCATGGAATCGATACTCTCAAATCAACCTTTACTCGTAAAATTTGAAATTCGATATTGCACCATTTTAGAAATTTGAAAATGGATTATGCACCATTTGGAAAAATAAAAAATCGAGCACCATTTACAAAAATACGAAAATGGATTATGCACTTGAAAAATTCGAAAATAAGTAAGCAAAACTCTCACAGATCTAATTTTTTTATACACTAACAAAGTTCACGTTCACGGATCTACAATTTTTTTGTCAAAATTCTCTTCTACAATTTCTTGGTTAAGATTCTCTTATACAACTTTTTGGTCAAAATTTGTCTACATCATTGCTAGCACTTTAAAGAAGAAACCCCATTAAAAAAATGCATGTAAAACTGTCCATAGTGTTTAATATATTTAATATTGATGGGATGGTGCAAAAGTAAAATTGCATTTGTATCTCTTCTGTCAAGTGTAATCATCACAAATTTTCTCACTTTTTTGAGAAGTAAAAAAACATCCTATCCCGCTCTTTCATCTATACCAACACCCTTAAACACATTGAATCAAACAAATACTTATCTCGCTCGGTACTCCTCATCTTACTTAGAAATAGACCACAAATGAAACAGAAATTGTTTAGTGATTTTTTTTTCAAGAATTTATGATGGTAGATGAACTTGAAATTCTACTTATCAAAAACTTTGTTGGTGTCTTCTTCTTTTAAGCTATCGATTAAGATCTTCATAGTAATTATTTTGATTGATTCTGTGACACACCTACGAACCAATTTGAATGTTTAGAAGAATTTAAATAAAGGATACACAAAATCTGTTCTTTATCAACTCTAAATTTTGAGAAAAAACTGGGTTAAGTCAAATCATACATTATTAATGGTTTTTGAAGTTTTGAAAAATTATTTGAATTTATAAGTTAAAATTCTATAACTGTCTTTATAACTCTTTAATCAGTGTATGTAATTAGTAAAACTGTCATAAATGTATACTTATCAGTATTATATTAGTATTAGTATTTTCAGATCATGTATCAACGGTTCCTGCAGTACAGTTTCCAAATAAAAGGCTACACCAAACACAATTTTCAAAATAATTTTAAAATAAATTATAATTAATAACTTACAAATAGTAATCAAGAAATTAAAATTTATTTATTAAAACACGTAAAAATGTAATTGATTTCATATTTTTTAATACATTCCATATAATTTCTAACATAGAGAACAACCGCGAACTTTGCCTCTCAATATTAAGATATGAGAAAAAAACCCATTGGCTACTTTCTACGCCACGGATCGCGATCCTTGTGCCCCTACTTTAAAGCACTCGCAACCGTTGATTTTCCTTTCCATCAACGGCTACGCGTTTCCCTTCTCATGTTTCAGAAAAAGCTTTTACAATTCCCGCGCATTCTTTTTCCTCGCCCTTGTGTATATATTCCCCAAATCACGTTTTCTCACTCGCCCACTTCAATTTCCCCTCACTTTCCCGAGAAATTAAAATTCCCAATTTTCCCACGCTTTCTCGTTCGATTTTCTCTTTGACATGGCTCGTACCAAGCAGACCGCTCGCAAGTCCACCGGTGGTAAGGCGCCACGTAAGCAGCTGGCGACGAAGGCTGCCCGGAAGTCCGCTCCGGCGACCGGTGGTGTGAAGAAGCCTCACAGGTTCCGTCCAGGGACTGTGGCATTGAGGGAAATCAGGAAGTACCAGAAAAGCACCGAGCTTCTCATCCGAAAGCTTCCGTTTCAGAGACTCGTGAGGGAAATTGCGCAGGACTTCAAGACTGATTTGAGGTTTCAGAGTAGCGCCGTTTCCGCGCTTCAAGAAGCTGCAGAAGCCTACCTCGTTGGATTGTTCGAGGACACCAACCTCTGCGCGATTCACGCGAAGAGGGTTACCATTATGCCCAAGGATATTCAGCTCGCTCGTAGAATTAGAGGCGAGAGGGCTTAGAGAGACTTGTAATGTTTAGCGGGTAGGGTTAGGGTTCTCCTTTCCAATGATGTGGTTGGGGCTTGGCCTCTGGCTTGGTTGTAAGAATGGTGTAATTGTTTCCGTTGAATTTGAATTGTGAATCTATTTTCTTTTAAATGATGAATCTTTATCTTTCTTTATCGATAACTAATGTGGTTCTTTATTTTATTTGTTTAAATTAAGCGCTGTTGTTTTTTGAAGTGGAATCTGCTACTTCTGAGATGTGAATCTTGTGGGACTGTTGAATTCTTGAAATTTTACCTGTGTGTTGATGTTGAACTATGAAGTGTCCCAAGATAGTGAAATATTGGTCAGAACGCATTCGGAGTTGAATGCTGTATGTTTTGTATGTTTCTGGATTTGTGGTAGGCATTGTTCTCTTAATCTCAATCTGAAGTTTGACAATAATGGCAGTGGGTTGTGTGTAAAATTGAGATTTTTTTGTGTGTGTCTCTCTCTGGTGTTGAAGATAAGGGCTAATCGAAAGTAAATTTCAGATGGATGAATGATTTAATTGTGTATATTTTGAATCTTTACTATTCTTTGAGAATCGAAACACTTGAACCCTATCTCTTGGTTTTCTGATTTGTCTGTCAAAATTTTGGTTTTCTGATTTGTCTGTCTAAATTTTGGTTTTAGTCAAAATTCTGTTGAAGAAAATTGTCTAATGAAGGCAGATTGGAAACTGAATGCAAAACCTTTCGATCTTGGAATTGGGATTGGCAACGTGAAGTGTGTTTGTGGAGATGATATTAAGGCAAATGTCACTTGCAGGCACAATTCTTCAAACTTTTGAAGTGGAGAATGCATATATTGCTTCAAATGGGAACTGTTCAAGAATAATACTGTTTGGGTTTGTGTTCATAATAACACTCGATACAACACCCTTCTAAAGTCACGAGGGTATACATTAAAAGATTGCTTCTTTTACCTAAAAAAATTACTTTTGTTATTTTTGAAATAGGTATTTATTTTCCTGAAAACAGTGGAATCCATGTATACACTGAATGCTTGAATGTTCTGATTGTCTTGTCTCAGAAAACTAGTTTGAATTTGTAGTTTACTTTTGAAGCCTCGTCTTCACTGTTACGCATGCTTATCGTTCAATATTGGCTTTTGAATTTCTCTGTAAAAGCAGTTATACGTCTAATAAAGTTTCTGTCTTTATGGGTAAGCCCTTGTCGTAATCCGTGAGTAGATCTATGAACAGATGCTTCTTGAGTTTGCATAAATATCTTTTTGCATTGGTTGTAATTAAAACTAGGTTTCAGATCAAATATAACTGTTTTAACGTATTTTGGAGGAAAAAAATTACAAATTACCAAGTAACTTAGATATCTCCATATAAAAAAATAAGTGAGTAATTTTGTAACTGAAATTCTTTCGTTAAAAAAACCATACTATTAATTTTTCAAGCATTAAAAATAGGATAACTAGTCCCTTAAATATATAAAAATGTTTTAAGTTAGTTTCTGAATATGAATAAAATATAAACTTAGGAATATTAATAGCTATTTGATTTTAGGAACTACTCATATTTTTATAATTTTAAATATTATATACGAAAAACCATAATATTTAATTAAAGTATTAATTGATGATTTATTTGATATTAAGGGTAGATAACCCCAACAACATTGAAATTCTCTGACAGTGTTTGTCATGAAAATTTTGTTTGAAGAAGTAAAATGATCTGAAGTGATAAATAGCTTTAGAAAAAGGAAAGTAGATAATGACAGCTTCTACAAATAAGGGCTTTTATTAAGGCTTTTACTTCTTTCTAAACTTTACAATTAAAGGTTGACTCTGTGAGGTTGTGAGACAACGTGATTCTGAACTTCATTCACTTTCGATATTAAACTTTGTGGCCGTGAAAAGCTCTCGTTGTCCACGCCATTTCTACACTACCCAGGTCCCATCTCTTCCATCTAGTCACATTCCCAACTCGGCATTCATCTCCTCCTACAAATAAATAATTCACTCTTTTCAAGTCACACTAAGAAATTGAAAAAAAAAACCAAATTTAGCATTTTTAATATCACTCTTTCCTAACTTCCTGCTCGATTCAGCTGTAATCTTTACTCTCACCGACTAATATCACGTGGGTTATTTTTCTTTTTCCTTTTTGTGTTTTCTGTTTTCAGATAGTTGTTGGTGATGGCTCTAGATGTGAGGTTAAGGAGATAAGAAGAAAAGGAATAGTGGTATGTTGTGTTGTGCTGTTATAGTTAATTTACTGATATGGGTACTTCTGCTGTTCAACTTCAATGATGATAGAAAGTTCAGTGTTAGAATTGATTGTATAACTATTCTGCAGAAATAAAATGGGACCTGCTATGTTGCCTGATGCAGCATTTGGATTATTTCCACGCTGTTCACTTGTTCCCAGGCACCCTTTGATCTGTAGAATAACTTCTGCTAGATTAATTAGAAAGAGGTGGGCTTATATAACTAAATTGTGTTTGTGATGTTTTTCAGTTACTTTCCACTTTATGTTACTGTTAATTTCTTTTTGCAGAAATTATTTCTTTGCTGACCAGAAGATCTCCAAATCAGCACACATTGTTTTTTCACACTCGGTAAGAAGTTGTGTACATAGCTTAGGATGGGTGTACCTGCTTCTATGAAAAAGTTTAGTTTGTGTTTATCAAGGAAGAAGATTAACTAACAAGGTTATAGTACTGTATAAAGATAGAAACTTTAGTAATGTTATAGCCTTTTTTTTGAGTTGGCTAAATAAAGTCACTGACATTTTTCGCAAAGGTTGGGTTTTGCTTTTCAGCTGTTTACTTGCAAGTTTTAGCAAACCCTTTGAACTTTGAAGTATTAGTTGGTTGAAATCCAGAACAGAATTAAATATTTACCATGAAGTAGTGTTACCTTACCTAAGCCAATGCTGATATGTTATAAAAATAGCCAATATTTTGAATAGGAATTCTTTATTTGGAATTCACCTTATCATCTTTCCTAGTTGCTTATGAACTTATCATTTGGCCTTTTCTTTTCTCTTCAACATACCTTTTTGCAACTTTTCTTTTGACACTTCAAACCATTTTCCTTGAATCTACAACTTGACTAGCTTTACCCAGTTGATATATTGTCTGGTAAATTACATATAATATAACGTACAAGTTATTCAGAGTTGTCTACACCACTTACTCATGGTTTTAAAGTATTATTTTTATTGCATGTGATTTTTCTGTTACACTTACGCATTTGAATTATACCTAGCGTCAAATAGGAAGAGTTGGTGGTGGAGTGGAGATGGATAACAGAATAAGGTGTTTTAAACTATGTTTTGATAGTGGGGGAGTGACCTATATAACTTTATTTCTATGACAGAAGGATTCGGATGACACATTAACAGACGTAGTTGTCGATCAAGACGATCTTTCAGGAAGAAGTGATGTTATAGGAATAGAAGATGAAATAGTGATAGCCAAAAAAGCTCTTTCAGAGGTGCAACACAGAGAAGAGGTTTTTGAGAAAGAGAGAGATCAATTACTTGAAGAACTTGCTCGTTCTGAGGCTAAAAATCAGGAATACATCAATACCATTTTACATGACAAGGAAGTAGCTATAGCAGAACTCAAGGCTGCGAAATCTCTTTTCCAGAAAAAGCTGGAGGACTCAGTGGAAGAGAAGTTCAGCTTGGAATCTAAGCTGGTCCTTGCAAAGCAAGATGCTGTTGATCTTGCTGTGCAGGTTGAAAAATTAGCAGAGGTTGCTTTCCAGCAGGCAACTTCTCATATACTAGAAGATGCTCAACTCAGAATTTCGTCTGCTGAAACCACAGCTGCTGAAGCAGCTCATCTGATTGAAAAGCAAATTAAGGATGCAACTGAGGGAACAATATCATCCATTGTGGAAAAATCAAGTCATGCTATAGAGAGGGCATTAGATGTGGCAGAGGAAGCAGGTGAACTTGCAAAGAGGTCCGTGGAGACATTTATAGATGGTACATCTGCATTTACTGAAGTTGCTGATGTCCAGGCAGAAAATATCAAGTTACAGGGAATAATTAGTGATATAGAATCTCAGTTGATGGTTGCAAGAAATGAGGCTGATAAACTGAATTTAGAGTTAGAGAACACCAGAGAGCAGTTACTGGCATTTGAACAAAGAGCTAATGATGCAGAGAAAGCTTTGCTTGACTTTCAGGAGTCAAGCAGTAAAAACAGACTCAAGCAGGAGGAGGAGATGAAGTCAATGTTGGACAAAGTGAAGAAAGATGTGGCAGAAAGAGCGAAGGCTATTTCCAAGGCTTTTAAGGCTGACTTGAAGAACATCAAGGCTACTGTTGAAGCTGCCAAAGAAGTGGTTCATAGTAAAGATTATGCCTACCTAAGAAGATGTGAAGCACTGCAGAGATCGTTAAAGGCATCAGAAGATACTTTGAAGACATGGAGACAGAGAGCTGAAATGGCTGAATCATTGCTATTGAAGGGAAGGCTACAAGATGAAGGGGATGAAGATTCTATCTATGTTGTTAATGGGGGACGGATAGATCTTTTGACGGATGTTGATTCTCAAAAATGGAAACTACTGAGTGATGGTCCTCGTAGAGAGATACCTCAGTGGATGGCAAGAAGGATTAACGCTGTCTCTCCCAAATTTCCACCAAAAAAAGTGGATGTTGCTGAAGCATTCACATCAAAATTCAGGTCCTTGGAGTTGCCTACAGCAGATGAAGTATGGTCCATTGCTCGAGAAAAGCCAAAGGACGGGGATGCTCTAGTTGAACATGTTTATGAAAGAGAAACAATTGAGAAGAAGCGGAAGGCATTGGAGCGTGCTCTTCAACGGAAGACTGTACAATGGCAAAGAGCTCCTGAACAAACAACATTAGGTGGTTTTAGTACATTTCTTGAAATTAAATATATAAATTGCTTCCGAAAAGATTTATTTTGTTTATGTGGTCCACTTATAGCATTTAAATTTTAACATAATTTCAATGCAGAGCCAGGAACAGGAACAGGACGTGAGATTGTGGTTAGTGAATTTGCTTACTTAATAATTTCACAGTTTTTTTGCTTAAAGGTGTATTAACCACAAATGCATTTTGATCCAATAACATGTGGTGATTATAATTATAAAATGTGTTTTACCCCCTTGTAGTATATAAAGAGTTTGCTGAGTTGTGTGTTTAGGTACGCATATAATGCATTGTTTATATTCTATTTTTTTTGTCAGCTCATTGTTTATATTCTAATAATGATATAATTAAAGATACAATGAGTGAAATTCTAGCTGTACAATCATTTCATATTTCCCTATTTACATAGAACCAATCATATCTTTAACAGCATGTAATTCTTGTGGTTATTCCATTTTAAGTGGTCTTTCATCTAACTTACTTTTACATGGTACTTTATCTTGTGTAAATTGAAGAAGTGTAGTATTATGCAGTACTATACATGTTGAAACACTAAAGCATTTAGTGATTGTGTACTACGTGCTGATGCTCATTGATTTGACCAAATTGCCTTTCATTTTGTTTCATCGCATGCATTGTTTTATTTGTATGTTTCTATCTGCTATTGTTCATCAGCTATTGTTATTTTATGTATTCTTTATGTGCATTTTCTGTTGTATGTATTTACCTATTAAAAGGGGAAGAAGTAAAAGAATTATTTTTGATGAATTTTCTTTTAACAAGTTTCAAGGTTTTAACTGGGAGAGCTGGAGAAGGCGCTGGTATCTGGAATTAGCAGCTAAAACAGCTGATTTATCTCATTGTGGCGTGACAGCAGTGTGGCTGCCACCACCAACACAATCTGTTGCTCCTCAAGGTGTTGCTTGCTTTCTTATGTATTATTTCACCAATATTGATATTTAGAATAGGAAAATTCATATTTCAGTTTATCTTTAAGATTAGTCTATCTTCTTTAATAAAGAAACTAAAAAATAAATGATGATATGATAGTCTCTGCTAAATCTATTATTGGGCCACTTGCATTTTCATGCTCCAGGTCCAGGTCCATAGTCCTGGTAGTGAGATGGTGTGTTGGAACTTAGAAGCCAACTTATTTGTGGTTACCTCTAGGCTTCATTGTCTTGAAAAATGTACATACGAAGGGATTGACCAGAAAAGACTAAGTGCAGCATCATAGTTGGAGCCACCAAAGTGTTGGCTCTTAGCAGATTGACATCTCAAATCAAGTACAAAATAAGACTTAAGTAGTGCTCGGCTTCGAACATAGGCTATGGGTAATCTCATTTTGCAAGTTGGTTTTGTTGGGATCAGTTTGACCCTAAGTCCAAATTCCAAGACTCTAAGACTTGAAGGGGCATCCTGTGATCATAGTAGAAGACCATATTTAATTTTTTTCCCTTTTTTATTGGGTTGTATATCTATTTATACAAGACCGAACAATCTGCATAATATGATTGCATGATCATAAGCATTCAGATTGTGTATTTATTTTATGTTCTGATTCCGATTAATTCATGCTAAGGCTGATGGTGTTCCAGTCATCAGCTGTTACTTTACCTTTAACTTTAAGTTTGTTTACTTATATCGAGTATAAGACTAGATTTTCTTCCACATTGAATGGTTGTTTTCAACTGAACCAAGTACAACATTTTAACTTAATTGGTATAAAAAATGTTACAACCTTTTCACAAACAAACAAGTAAGGTCTTTCCCGAAAAAATCCGTATTATTTATTTTTAGTGTTATTCTTATCCATATAATGCAATAATATGATAAATCTGTGACAGATGATGCATTCATAAACTGTAGAAACTATATGCAGGTTATATGCCTTCTGATCTTTACAACTTGAATTCTTCCTATGGTTCGGTGGAAGAGCTTAAATACTGTATAGAGGAAATGCATTCTCAAGATTTGCTGGTAAGTTGTGGTGCTAATTTTGAACCATTTTGAATACCTAACATGTATCTAGGCAACTAATCTCTTCAAATATTTATGGGGTTTAGGTGTCCAAAAGTGACTACTTCAAGTCCCCCCCTTAAATTTGAATAAAATTTACATTTCTTTTGGGGGTTAAATTATTCTGTTTAAATCACAAAAAAGGAAACTAATTGGTTATTGGAATTAATTAATTTTTTTAATTATTAAGTGCATGTTTGGATTAAAGTTGACAAACTTAATTTTGTAGTATTCATATTGCAAAATAAACTTGGTCTTGCTTTTATAAAACTGAGTTTTCATGTAAAATACAAGTGGTTGGACATACTTTTGAGGGTAACCAAGCATGTCAAAAAATTGATTTTGTTCTCCAAACTGAGTTCTCATGTAAAGTTAAGTGTTTGGACATACTTTTGAGGGTATCCAAACATGTAAAAAAAATGATTTTGTTCTCCAAACTGACTATAGAGCCATTCTTAACATGAATCCAAACATGCCCTAACTGGTAGTGAGAATGTAAAGTCATTTTATTTAAGATCACAGTTAAATTTTTGGGATAAACTGTATGGGCGTGATAGTAAATCAAGGTTGTCTTAAATGGCATACCCTTTTTTAGGACACTTAAAGGAAACAATTAAGTACCTTTTTATGACAACAAGAGAAATGCAAACATCAATCAGTTATTGCTGAATGCTGTAAGGAAATATTTTGATGATTTTATTGAGTTTCATTTCAACTTGTGAGGGTTTCACTGTTGCTCAAATGAATTTATATAGTTAAAGTTTTTCTATTGTAGTAATACTTATATTTCATATTTATAATTTTTTAAAGATTTTTCCTTTGTAAATAGGCCTTGGGAGATGTTGTACTTAACCATCGATGTGCACAGCAACAGGTAAATTATTGTTTAGCCTGAGTTGTTTTTATATTTGCTGAGAAAGGTTATCAAGCATTATTTGGGCCACTGATTAAAAGTTTGAAATTAGATATTGGGGTTGTTTAAACTGTTTTAAGAGCACAGTGTCAAGTCTTAAGCATACCTTTATTTTGTTAATTTTGTAATAAAGGTCCTGGTATACTAAAGTAATATTTAGTTATGGTATGAGATAGCTGTGAGTTTATGCTTTGTCTTCATTCCAAACTGCATGATGAGTGAGATTGAGCCATGAAAGGGTTTCATAATTCCTTGCTTTTATAGCATGGGATTTCAGGTCAGTACTTATTTTGTCATTTTTGTGATACCATAAGCCCCAGAATATACTGTGATCAACTGATCTGCCCTTGCTTCCTCCATTTTTCGTGGAGAAATTATTTCAGCACAAGTGGGTGTCCATGCTAAGTTCAAGTCACTCCTATGTGAGGCGTGTTAGAAATGTAAAATTATTCTAGTATTCTACCTAATAGCTCAAGCTTTTAGAAAAGTTGGCTTTTGACTATGTGGAATAAGATGCTACTCGATAGTCATCTATCCATCTGACCCAACTCTATGCATTGACTAAAAATTTCATTCACAATTTCAGTGCTCCAATGTTAACACCTAAGGCAAGAAAATTCTCTGAAAGCACTAGTCTTTGAATTCACTTTGTTCTAAAATGTGCCGAAATTTGTTAATTGTGGGTTGTCTTAGTCTGGAGATGCTAGGTTGCCTATGATTGTTTTGATCTTGGACTCGGTATTATTTAAATTTTATATCCAGCACTAGCATATGAAACATGGGGTAATCTTTTCAAAGGCACAGTTCATAATTCAGGCATCAGGTGGCTGTTATATAAATCAACAATTTTTATTTGTTTCAGAGTCCAAATGGTGTTTGGAACATTTTTGGTGGCAAGCTTGCATGGGGACCTGAAGCAATTGTATGTGATGATCCAAATTTTGAGGGGCGTGGAAATCCTTCAAGCGGTATATCTATACATCCTATGCAGATGATGCATTAGTTCAATTTTGTCTTTTGGATATGTAATTTTCAAGAGACTTTTGGAGTTGTTTCTTGTCATTCTAAATAAAACAAAGGTTGACCAAATTTGTGCGAGGAAAAATAGAAGAATCTCATGAAACCATTATTTTGTAATTAATCTGAGTATGTCCCACTTTCAAATCAAGGTTCCTAAAATGAGTACACTGTACTTGTGTCTTATTGAGATGAAAGTCTAAAATATGGCACATTTTCCTCACTAAGACTGCACAACACTTTACCAAACACTTCCACAATATAAGTCAACACAATGCTTTACCAGTTAGTACATTGATGATTAGGAGGTTTTATTTATCTAGACATTTTTAATGCTATTTGTAGGTGATATCTTCCATGCTGCACCCAATATTGATCATTCTCAGGATTTTGTAAGGAAAGATATCAAGGGGTGGTTGAACTGGCTTCGCAATGATATAGGTTTTGATGGATGGCGTCTTGACTTTGTTAGGTATCTTTTTGTCTGCTGAAGCATACTGAGGGTTTATGACAATTTCTTTACTAATTAAGTCTGTAGGTTTTACTGAAAAAATTTATGTTATCCACATTATTGATCTTTATTTATAATCAAGGACAAGGATTAAACAATGTAAGTAAGGTACATGGAAATTAAATTAAAAGGGATCCCTAATTTCTAGCTTTACAAGTTTCTATATTTACAGTAATGTAATCATACATTAACAAAGTCCTACTAAATTGCTCTTTTATCAATTGACCAAAAAAATTGGAATAAATTCCTAAGTAAATGCAATCAATCAGTCACTTGGCATAACCTTCACCACTCTTGTGATGTATGACAAGTCCATTTTAGTGTATGTTGCTTGATAAAGTCAGTTTTGATTTGCTATATTGCAGTTGATAAGAATCAATTCCTTTGTAGTCACTACAGCAATGTATTGCGAGAGCAAAGAAATAAACCGAGTGGCCTAGAATTCAATCCTTGCCTCTCTTACTAAATTTTCTGTAAATAAATTAAAGTAGCCTCTGGTTTCAGTATATAGGGTCAATCACATTTCAAGCCCAATGGATGATCTATCATGTAAAGTTGGTTTTGGTCCTTGCTTAATAGCTTAAGCTTTGAGGTGAAGTGTTTCTTTGACAAAACCTGGCCATTGGAAAATGCTAAAATAGAGTTTGTTGTAGTTGTAAACAGCATTCTTTTCATAATATAAAAGAATCAGAAGTATTTAAGAACATTGTTATAATTTTAGTTTGCTTACTGAAAATAGTGTAGTTAAAGAATAAAAATTGTCAATAGGAAATTCTTACCTTCATATCTCATATCAATGGTCTTACAAGCGATAAGAAGATACTTATTGAAGTATGCTCAAAGGAGCCTAACATCTGAAATGTTTTAGTAGTCTATCTTTACTATATACTTATACATTTTTAGCTTTTATCACATGGAACTTGAGAAGATAATCTGGTTCTTTTTTGTTTCTTAACTGACTTATTCTCATGTAAAATTTGATAACCCCTCATTTGCTGTCTGCAGAGGCTTCTCTGGCACATACGTAAAAGAATATATTGAAGCATCAAATCCTGTATTTGCCATTGGAGAATACTGGGACAGCTTGGGCTATGAACACGGAAGTTTGTGTTACAACCAAGGTTATAGTGCAATGGTTGCAGACTCATGTTATATTATATCTAATTAAAGGGACAAAACATGTTTAAATAAAAAAAGAACCTTTGTTTTTAGCTTAGCTGGAAAATATATGACATCCTTTACTAATTCATTTTTCCAACATTATGTTGGAGATGTGTAATGATTTTGGAAATGTTTGCAATGATTTTAATTTTACATGGAGAAAATGAATAGAAAATGTAGTGGTGCAGGTATCAGGGGAGTCTTAAATATTATTAGCAGTCCTGTAGGTCATCAGAGCATGATCTTTGTTCCAAGAACATGGCAGGTTGTAAACGGAAGTTATGCAAATTGAAACCAATAAATTTTAGTTTTACTACTTTTATTTGACCTTCTATGAGTAAATATATGTTATATCATAGGATGTGACACAATTTGAGCACTCATTTGCAAGAAGAATCAACTTGTAGACTTTGTATCTTTTAGGAAACTACACTACATATGACAGTTTGTGGAAGCGATAACATGGATTTACAACTATTTATTTGTTATCAACTTACTTCCCAGCTATGAAGACACAATATTTTTTATGTTACTAATATTGCTCGTTGAATATGGTGTTTAACTTGAAGATATTCTGCAGTATCACCATTTGTGTTCATACCAAATATGTGATATTCTATGCTTGTTTATTATCTGTTGGTTGCAATATATGAAACATTTCCAATATAACCAATTTTTATACTATTGTCTTACAAGCTATTCATGGTGCTTATAATGATTAGATCCTCATCGGCAACGGATAATCAATTGGATCAATGCAACTGGTGGTACTTCATCTGCATTTGATATAACGACAAAGGTACCCTATCCACAACAGTTAATGAGGTTTCTTGGTGACCTCATGTCCTTTTAAGTTTTATTGTCTAAATGAGCAAGACTTCTTTCTCACAAGGAGTTTTCAAACTTTGATATTTCAATTATTAGCAGCATGACTGTGATTTGACTGCTGTAGTATTTTTTCGTTTAGAAATTGTCTTAGCCAAGTTTTGATTGTTTTTGTCACCGGAGGAGGCAGGTGAATAATAAAAGCAAAAAGTTTTAGGCTATAACTTTGTATTATCTTGTTGCAAAATTGTTATTCTTTCTGTATGTAACCCTTTCTCAGGGGATACTTCATTCTGCTCTGCATAATGAATATTGGAGACTGATTGATCCTCAAGGGAAACCAACAGGAGTGATGGGATGGTGGCCTTCTCGTGCTGTTACATTCTTAGAGAACCATGATACTGGCTCCACACAGGTTTCAACTCTCTCTTTCCTTCTGATGAAGCATTTTTTTTTATCAGCAATAAGGATTGAATAACACGAATCACTTAAGAGGTGGTTCAACCCTTATACATACCTATATAATAGGACCCAATTTTTCTGGTCTTCCAAACCATCAAAAAGAGAGAGTAAAAAATAATCTACCACTATAAATCCCGTACAATCTCAAAACAAACCCATTACAATCTCATTGCAACCATAACAAGGGGCAAAATAGAACAACAGACCTTAGCTACCAACCCAACTACCAACCCAACAGTCCACAAAAACCAACAACCATCAAAATAGAGATACCTATCACCCTAAACTGGATCATGCCAATTAAATAGATTTCAAACACGATAAAGGAACCAGAAATGTACAAAACAGTTAGAAAAGAATTTGTTGTTAGTGATTATTGAATTACAAAGGTTTTCCCTTTTTGTATTGTTGCATTTATATTACCACCTTTTAAGCTTATGTTACCACCTAACCATGCTAGATAATGAGAAAAATGGATTTAATATTTCTTTTTACTTTCAGGGTCACTGGCCATTTCCACGGGATAAACTCATGCAAGGATATGCATATATTTTGACTCATCCCGGAACTGTAAGTCCTTAACAAAACAGCATCCAATACTTTCATTACACATACCTGTCATTGTCGAAGATAGTTCAATAGTATTTTCTTGAAAAAAATGAATGGTATATGTGATCACTTAAATTTAGTTTCTTGTTCTCAAGGACTAGGGAAGGAATTCAGGTAATGTGTTTGCTTGCACAAATATTTGAGTCCCCGTATTGTGTTTTTTTTTGCAGCCTGCAATATTTTATGACCATTTCTATGATTTTGGCATACATGATATGATAACTGAGTTGATTGAGGCTCGGAGGCGAGCCGGGATCCATTGCCGGAGCTCTATAAAGATATTCCATGCAAACAATGAAGGTTATGTTTCTCAGGTTGGTGATGCATTAGTATTGAAGCTAGGGCAGTTTGATTGGAATCCCTCCAAGGAGAACCAGTTGGAAGGGAGTTGGCAGAAGTTTGTAGACAAAGGACCAGACTACCAAGTGTGGTTGAGACAATAGATCAATGCCAATCTGTTTGTTTAAATTTGTCTTTTCTGTAATGGAAATGAAGAATAGATTCAATAAAGCACATATGAATGGAATAAAAAGAACAATCTTTTGTTTGTAATATATAGTCTAAGGTATTTGTTATCTGCTTCATATTTCATATCAGCTTGAGTCAAATGCCTTCATATAAGAACAATACTTTTTTATCTGCATATTAAGTTGCATTTGTTTACATATAGCCGTGTGTATTTATTCAACCAAGTGTTCTTACATTGCATCCTTGCAATTTTGTGAGTCCATGCATACTGTGTGTAGTTACAATTTTGTAGGCATAAATACTTGCAAAGACACAATGTGAAGCATGGTTTACTCTAAATATAGGAAATATAAGTATTTTTGATAACTTTTTTACAAAACTTTTCTCAATAGAAAAGCCTTAAAAAACTCTCAAATACACTTAGTTATGTATCTGATATACTCACAACATGATGTGCCATATACATAAGTTTGTGGGTTGGATATGGTAAACCCAAGTTATTTGAACTTAGTCATGGGTTGGTCCTCAACAATATTGGATTGTTTCTTCTTGCACCCCTATATTTTATGACCCCTATATTTTATGAAATATCCAAATTATCTTTGACAGTTTTGAGTGGTTCCAAAATATGAAGTGTTTAGTAAGCTAGAATAGGAGAAGACAAAAACAAGAGAAATTGGTGGGAGATTTGAATTCAAACCCAGGCGTCAAAGCTAGTCACATGACAAGTGTGATGACAATGTGAACAATGTATCTAACCTAGGTGTGCACGGTCTCATGTGCCCGACCTAGGGTTTAAGATGTGTCAAAATTGAGTCCAATTAAACATTAGGTAGGTTTAGAAATCCTAACCCTAACCATAGTCTAGTTGAAGAGAAATACAAGCCTAAAATCTATATTACTTGACCTAATTTTGTAGGTCAAATTATTTTACAAGATAAATGAAATACTAGTCTATAATTTTAATACTAGTCCCTGTTGAATTTCATTTTTCTTTGAGTCTTTTGCTCCTTGTTCTAGTTGTGCAATGTATACGAGGATTGTTGTGCACATCAACGATGGATATTTGCGGGCATATATTTACTGCATCTTGTGAGATGCACGATTTTTGCTAACAAAGAGTGTCGAATAAGCTGATGTTTGTATTTGGGGTTATTAAGTAATCTTAAGTTGTAAAATGGATATGTTTGGGGAGCAATTACAGTAGCCCAATTATATGAGCAATTTGTAGGTTATATCACATCGTTAGAGTGAATATTTTATCTTTGACATATTTACAAATGTTATCTCATGCAATTATACATGTTATGATACATTGATCTAAAATTGACATTGAATTAACATGAATATATGAATACTTTCTTGACATAATCAAAATTATATTAATGACTTCTTATACTTATAAACATGTGATTGGTTGATTATTTTTTTTGAAAAATCATATGCAAACTAAATCGTTTGTAACCGAATCAAATTTTATTTATAATAGTCAACATATTAATTTTGTGCAATATTTTATTTCAAAAAAGACTTTAATTTTTTGTTTTCATTGTAAATTCATTTTCTAAACCATCATATAATTAGATGATGTAAAATACGTAAAAATATGTTTTTTTTTTAAATAAAGTGGTAACAAATTTAAAATAAAATAATAAATGTGTAAAACTTAAAAGATAGAAGCATAAAATGTATGGAAAATAAGAAATTAAAAAATAAAAAATAAAA
>Ga0123341_1001604_pt1 | contig 17373 bp, 9 predicted proteins | sample Turbeapinknodule_FD_89959 | JGI IMG/M metagenome (GOLD analysis project Ga0123341, IMG submission 89959) | Root nodule microbial communities of legume samples collected from Mexico - Turtle bean Mexico pink nodule | ecosystem: Host-associated > Plants > Roots > Nodule | place: Mexico: Nepantla...
ATATATATATATATATATAATAACCTTACATAATGTGAAGTACCAATACTAATTAAGGGAGTTAAAAGAATCAAACAAAATAGGAGTTATAGATGAAATTTGTATAATTATAAAAATAAAATGAATATTTTTTTTTTTAAAAGTTTGAGAAGAAGAGTAGTGAGAGGAAGACATAATAAGTGTCTAACAATAAGAAATTGAAAAGTTAGGATGAAAGTTTGAAGTTAGATTGAAGAGTAGGCAGGTGTGATTAAAACAGGGATAAAAGGGATCACGAGAAGCTTGGATTTCTTTTGACAATTTTATTCCAAAGACTTGGGTTTGAATATTGCTTGATTCAAATGGCAACTTGGGATTCACTTTATTATTCAAGCCACCATAGTTCCATCTTAGAAAATTATATTTTAGTTAGAATATTTAGTTTTTGTGTTTAGTAATTTTTTAAATTTTGGATTTTTTATTAGAATAAATATGATTATTCAAATATCATCAAAATAGGTATAAAAGTGATGATATATTCACAATTCTACATCAAGTTTGATAGAAAAGATGTAGAAGAGAGTTGAAGCAATTTATGGTTTTTGGCGCCTGGATGATGGAAAGTTGAAAATAAAAGAAAAGAATTTGAGGGAGAGAGTGGGAAAGAGAAAATCAAAATCCACTTGTGTGTTGAAAATAGGATGTTTCGCTGTCTGGTCCCCGAGAGTAAATCTTGTTTATATCTTACAGAGGTTCTTGGATGAATTAATAATTGAATATGTGCATGAATGTCAGACATCCTTCAAAATGCAAACTAATCAAAGGAAACTATGGACATGTAACAAGCCTGTGATTTCATTCAATTCTGCCCCCTGCCTTCTCTCCTTAATTTACATCTTCAACTTTCAAATGTTTCTTCAACATCCTAACACCACCACTACACTTTCACTCAATGCTTTCTTCTTTCATCAACAATCACAAATGTTTCATCCAAAACTACCTAATACTAAACTCATAAGTGTCAATTTTATTTATTGTTAAAAATAGTTCAGAAATAATATTAAAAATATTTAAAGATTTCATACAAATTGATGAAGATAAATATGAATTAGTTTCTTTTTTTAGTAAGTTTTATGGGAAGGGTTGCATGCTTATGAATAAAGCTTGCATGTGAGTTTCTAGGATAAATATGATCTTTTGTTAGCTTAAAAGAGTATTTTATGTACATGTGTTAACCTTTGTTCTTTCTCATTCAAATGTGATGGTATAGAACTTTTGTTCCTGTGCTCTTTTCCATTCAAATGTATCTCTCCTCCTTAGTAAACACTATTCTCATCTACTAACATTCCATCTTCCTAGTTCTTTTATTATTATTATTATTTTGTTATTTGAGATGATATATATATATAATCTAGGGAACCTATGTTTAAGAGTTATTTCACCACATCATTCTTCTTCCCAAAAAGTCATTCCTAATCCTACTTTCCAATCCACAATATTATCAATTCAGTTACATTTTGTCATTTTCTCACATCCTCTCCTTGATTCATACTTAGACTACATAATGTCCTTCCACATACCTTTTTTTCCACTCCTAGTCTCCACTTCCATTTAGCTAGTGGGTCTATATTAAACTAATTTATGTCTTTGATACGCTGACTCTTCCTCTTCCTTTGGACTTACATATGTTTTTCCATTTAATTCAAGCTATTTTTTTTTCTTTTTGGACCCTAACCTCAAAGAAAGTTTCCTTGTATATTTTTAGTTGCTTGGCATACAACTATAGGTGCTTTAAAAAAAAGGTAAGTAGTACAATGATAAGACTGTGATTATAAATTTTTATAAGATAAATTTGGACTTCAAAATTTAAAAATCTACCCTTCTATATTGTAAGTTTAATTCTAACTTAGTGGTGGTGTGTCTGATAATTCTTATTGTGTAGTTTTGTTGTGGTAATAACTGAGTGAAGATAATGTGACAAATGCATATCTCTAAATCTAATTCAATATATATGCTTTCCAAAAATAAAATCAATTATCTATGATATTGATATTGGTCACATGAGATATAGTTATTGGATGAGAGTCACAAACTTACAATCTGATATACGTTTAGGGAATGAATACATCCATGAAACTATATGGATGATGTGTGAATTAAATGTATAAATTATGAAAATATTTTATTATATATATATGAGAGAGAGGGATTTCAAAACAGTAATCTATGATTTGTTTTGTTGTGTGTTTTGTGTTCTTAATTATGATTTAATTGTGATGATAATGTTTTACACATAAACAAATATTATAACAAATGAGAGTTTGCATGAAAGAATGAGTTGGTGTGAGAGAAAGATATTTATTTTATATTACACATTTTAATTAAATTTTTCTTAATGTACGTAAATTTCTTTGAAGTTTAAAATACAAAGTATAAGTATAGGAGTTTCTTGTGTGTGTTAGATATTCTCTCTCTAGTTTTTCATACTTATTATTAGAAACATGGTTACAAAAGTTGAATTTTGATTCTGATAAGGAATTCAGTGTGCTTAGATCTTGGTTACAGTTGAGAGTTAAGCAGGAAAAATAAATCCCCATGTGTGTGTATTTTGATTTCTACCAAATTTTAATGTCAAAAAGTTATTTGAATGGGATTTAAGCATGAATATTATCTGTTTGTCTTGTATTTCAAGGTAAAACTTTATCTCATTTCCAAACTTGTCATGTTTATCTAGATAAACTCAACTGATCGCTTAACACTTTTTAATTAATCCACGAATAAAATATAAATATACATATAAAGTGTAATGAAACATTTATAATTTTAAGGATTTTTTATTATATATTTATTTCAAAATTGTTCATTATAATTATAAAAGATGATGCACATTCATAAACTATTTTATTATTTTATTAATTTCGAATTTTTAATAAATTATTACAATTAAAATAAAATAAAATGAATTGGTGATTTACCAATTGTTGTGGTGACATAATTGGATGAGTATTGAGTGTCCGAGGAAACAAGTGTAGTAAACCCTAACAAGTAGCACCCTCTCTTGCACATGCTGAATCACGTTTCAGCCTAAGTTGGAACACATGGGTTTGTCCACGAAAACCTATAACCAGATACTACCTAACCTTCAGTAAATTTTGAGCATTTTCACTCTGCCATGGAGATCTTTGTCACATTTTTCTTCACTTTCTCTTACTTATTTAAAAACTTAAATAAATACTTTTTGGTATGCAGTCATAATATTTTTCTCTCTCTAAATTTTGAAAGAATTGTTTTTCCATTCTTTCACTTAATTGTAGGTTACTTAGGAAATTTAAAGATGGGTGTTATACCATTTATATTTGTTAATATGAACAAGTAACTAATGAAGAACTAATCTTCATAACAGTAGAAGTTGGCATTATATTCGATAACCGTATTAATAGTTATTATGAATATATTATATATGCATAAAGGTGTATAAATATTATTTTATGGAGTATTTTTTTCATTAACTTAATACTTTTTACTTATTTTTTACTCAATTATTTAACATTTTTACTTAAACGTTGAAACACCAACTCATCTCAATAAGCAGTATGACCTATAACTTCATTTAGAAAAAGAATATTTATACAAGGAGGAAATGCTCAATTAAACATTTTAAGCACAATAATTATACTGATTTTTAGAGAGAGTTAATTCTTAGTGTGAAGGTGTAACAATTTTTACTAAAAATATAATAAAGGTTGGATAAATGAAGAGATGCACTCATGATTATGATGAGATTATAATTTTTATTATGTGTGTATAATAACTATTTAAATTATAAATACAATAATTATGACGAGTATGAAGAGATGTGATTCAATATAAGTTTTAATGTAATGATTATAAAAAAATTTATAATATTTATTTTAGGTGTGTAATAATCCTTTAAATTATAAATACAAGGATGATAATGAATAAGGAGTGACGTACTCAATATGAGTTGTTAATGTAATGATAATTAAGAATGTGTAACTCTTATGACGGGTGTATAACAATCCTTTAAAACCATAATCATGTGAGGAAACCATATCATGTAAGAAAATTTTAAAATAGTTATAAGTTAGTTTGGATGACACAAACATCATCTATATTTTCAAACTTCTTAAATATGGGCTTGTATTGATAAATATACTTCCAATCAATATTGACTTCTTACTTTAACCTCATCCCTAAACATTGTTTCCCTAAACATTGTTTCCCTAAACATTGTTTCAAATGTAATGTTCAATGTATTTCTAATTGATACCTACTTTTGACCTCAACTTCATCACCAAGCATTATAGGAGATATTTGTAATTGGCATTGATATGCCACTTCAACCTCATTGTTAAGAATTGTTTGAGATAAAAATATATTATTAGATATACTTTTAATATTCACATTAATTGAACATTAACTAGTATTAAACGAAGTTATTTGATGACTTACCCATCAATCTTTAAAGTTAGACACGTCATGTAATACTGATACATGCCAAATTAGTCATTCAGAAAATGAGAATAAAGATTGTAACGAAAATATGAGTAAAGAACATACGTCAAATTAGTCATTCAGAAAATGAGAATAAAGATAAGTTGTGACAGAAATATGAGTAAAGAACACGCATGAACATCTTTTATAAAAAAACGGTTAAATGTATAATTTATTTATAAATAAATATGATTAAGGAACACGTATGAACATCTTTTATAAGAACGGTTAAACATAAAATTTATTCATAAATAATATGAATAAAAAACGCGTAGAAACAAATTTTTTTTTATGAAGAACGGTTTAACATATATTTTATTTATAAATAAATATTTTATAACAAAATAAAAAATATTTAATTATTTAATTTAGGTATTGAGAGTTACCTAAAGACTTTGACTAGAAAAAATTGAACAAATATTATTTTTTGGATTAAAAATTCTCTCATGATATTATTTTTCTCTAAATTTCAAAAAGAATGGTTTTACCCTTGTTATTTTTAATTGTGGGATTTGCCTCCTTTACTAGTTTACTTAATATATAAATATTTATTTGACTCATGAATATAATATTTAATGAATTGATTGGACTGTTTATTTTAGGATTATTGAAGATTTATAAGAAATGCAAATATTTAAACAAAAAAATTGATATAAATATTAAAAATTATTGAATAAAAGGAAGACAGTAAAAAAGTTGAATGATTAATTATAGACTGTTTGAGGATTCAATTAACCTAGGAATTTGACCATATTTAATTTGAGTAGAAAAAAATTGATTTAGATATAAGATATTGTGCACCAGAATTGAATCTGAGTTGGTATGTTTAATGAGTAATGGGATTTTGATTTTGAATTGTGAGTAGATTTGATAAAGTGATAAACGAAATAAAAAGTTTAGGAGAAAAGAGAGTTAAAGGTTTTAGACACAGAAGAGCATTGTTGGGTGTAGCAATTATGATGAAAGTTTAACAGAACAGAGTTACCACTTACTTCCTTAGGAACTCTACCATAACAGAACACACACCACCACTCATTATATCACATCACACTCTGATGCTATAACAAGAGTTAAAGCAGAGAGTTTGAGTTTTCTCCATATAAAAAAATCACGACACACACTTTCACACACATGGATAAACCACACCCTTTCAACCGTTTCCCTCTCCATTCATTTTCTCACCACAACAGACAAATATAAGTTTCATACATACACACACAGAGACACAACATAACCATTCTCACTCACTTTCCCACCTTCTCCGTTCACTCATCATCATGATGGAGGGCTACACGCTTCCCGCACCACCCACTGAAGAGGACGCGCCACCACCGTCATGGGGTAGGCCCAATTCACAAGAAGAGGACATTGCCATTGCCTTGGGTGCCCCTCTTACCTTTAAATCCATGCTTCAACAACAACCTCAGCCACAACAACCACAACTTGACTCCTTCTTCAACTTCAACATCAACTCTGCAACTTCCATTCCCTTTGTTCCTAGTATGGAATCTTTCCCCCCTCTAGACCCCTTCTCACCTTCACTTCCACCACCTCCTTTCTTCAACACCAACACCAACACCTTGCCCTTTGACCCGGGCTTTGACATGGGCCTCGAGACTGGGCTTCACTCTTCATGTCCCCCTCTTTTCTCCCAGCTTCAGCAGGGCTTCGAGTTTGGAGAACTGGAAGCGCTGACTGCACCTGGGAATGTTCCGTTTTTGGACGGAGCAAAAGGGGACAACCCTCTTGAGAGGGTGCAGCCGACCCTTTACAGGAAGAGGAGGGGAACGGCGGAGATTCCGGGGCTGGAGACGGTGAGGAGGAAGGGAGTAGTGCTGACGTGGATGGTTCAGGGCTGAATTATGAGTCTGATGAGAATGATAATGGAAATAATGGTTTGAAGGGGAGTGAGAATGGTGGAGATCACAAGGGGAAGAGAAAGGGGTTGCCTGCTAAAAATCTCATGGCGGAGAGGCGCCGCAGGAAGAAGCTCAATGATCGGTTGTACATGCTCAGGTCTGTTGTGCCCAAGATTAGCAAGGTATGAAAAGCAAAACAAAAGAAAAAGGCTAAACTTTTCGTAGATGATTATTAGTTGTTGTTGCTTATTGGTTTGTTTCAATGTTCATTTTTGTTGTTGTTTTGTTTTGGGGTTGAGTGATTATATAATCAAAGTAAAAATGGCACAAAGCCTATATTTTATTTTCAAGTATTTTTGGTGTTATTTTTTAGCCAAGATTGGAGTTTTACTTTGTTAATCTGAGTAATCGAAGTTTATATTAGATATTAATGTAATTTATTGAGGTGAAATTTGATTTTGATCGAAGAATTCCTCTGAAAGAATCTAATTTTGGGATTGTGCGTATGGAGAAATTTCAAATTTGTTTTTTAAAGAAGTGTTTCTGGAGATTTTTTTAAAAATATGACATTATTCTGGGGTTCTCTGTTTCTGGTTGTTGTCTCCTGTACTGTGAAATGTCATTTTGTGACTTATGTCTGGTGGAGAATCTGGTGTGGGGTTGTGCATGTTGATGACAGTTTTGAAGATTTTGTGGTTCGGAGGACTGTGTTGGTGTGATTGTTATTGCCACTGACTAGTTTATTGAGGTTGTGAAGACAAATTCACTTTTGTTAGGATCTTAGGAATGGTGCATGCTGATGTTCTTGCATTTGTTTGTAGATGGATAGGGAGGACTGTGTTGGTGTGATTGTTATTGCCACTGACTAGTTTATTGAGGTTGTGAAGACAAATTCATTTTTGTTAGGATCTTAGGAATGGTGCATGCTGATGTTCTTGCATTTGTTTGTAGATGGATAGGGCTTCAATACTGGGGGATGCAATTGACTACCTGAAGGAGTTGCTGCAACGGATTAATGATCTCCATAACGAACTGGAAATGACTCCGGCGGGCTCGTCGCTGCCACCATCTACTTCTACAAGCTTTCAGCCTCTAACACCCACCCTGCCAACCCTTCCCTGCAGGGTCAAGGAGGAACTGTATCCTGGCACCTTGCCAAGCCCTAAAAATCAAGCTGCAAAGGTAATTCTTTTATTGATTTAATTGAAGAATTGGTGATTGTACAAGGTTGAAATTGCAGCTTGTTGTTTGCAGACCATCTGAACTATGCTGCAATCGAAACTTTTAGAAAGAAATTTTTTAAATTTTTTGAAACTGAATGATGCACAGAAGTTTCTTAGTCAAGCAATCCTACACAACCGGGCCTAAATTTCTCTGGAAATCACACAGAAAAAATCAGGCTGATCTGATTGGGGCAAAAACTCTTTTCTTGGATAGTCCAACAAATTAATGTGTTTGGTTTAATTTCTTTTGGAGAAATAATTTGTTTTTCTTAGCTTCTTGATTGAACATGTGAGAAAAGCTATTATTTTCAACAAAGGCTTTTTCAATCTAATTTTCTGGCTCCCAAAGTAAATCTAATTTTCATTTAGGCTGATTGGTTGGGGCGGTTTCAAAATTTATACCCTTTTGTTGGAATGTTGTTAATTGACTTGAAAGAACTTGAATTGGTTCTATCATAGCTTGTGTGGTAATTTTGTTTTAAACCTACTTGTATGAATTGATATCTGAACTCTAACTAGTTTATCTGATATTTACATATCTTAGATTCATATAATTATAACATGACATAAACTTTTAAGTAATAACTAATTAGTATGTCTTGATGGCATGTGGTAGTGTGGAATGTGGACCCACAAGATGTAGTAATAGATCCTGGTGTAAACAATGGTATACTAGAAACTACAAAAAAGTGTTGGTGAATGCTCCAATTTCAGTCATGAAAGCAGAGAAAAATAGACACCCTTCCTCATACCTCCAGCACCCGTTCTACTGCTGCGTGTCTTCTTTCTCTTATTACAAGAAATGGATTCCCTGCAGTTGTATTCCTACCAGAATTTAATTGCATAATTGTTTTAAAGTGATTTTGGTGTTTCTGGTTTTATAGGTTGAAGTGAGAGTAAGAGAAGGGAGAGCTGTCAACATTCACATGTTTTGCACCCGCCGACCAGGCCTTTTGCTTTCTACCATGAGGGCTTTGGACAACCTTGGATTGGATGTACAGCAGGCTGTTATAAGCTGTTTCAACGGCTTTGCTTTAGATGTGTTTAAGGCTGAGGTATAATTGTCTCTCTTTGCCAAGCTTCACTTCAACATACCTATTAACTTACCTTTGCATTGTGATGCTTGTCATTGATATTTATTTGGGCATCTGCACATTATGCCAAATGACATCGATTGATCCAGGTAGCCAACCCTAGTTAGTAGTGGGGTGAAGCCTTGGTGGTGCCGCTGTAGTGGTTGTTGAAGCCACAAATTGCATATTCAGTATTGATTTCTGGTGCCTACATCTGTTTTGTCAGACAATTTCTTCTAAAGTTATGCAGACAATCTTGCTGCAAAAAGATTACTAACAATTTATGTTTGACTTTCTGAGTTGCATTTGATATTGGGCTGAATCTTGATATATATGATTATATGAATTTGAAGTTTTGGGATTGATGTAGTCTTTCTTGGTTCTTACCAGCAGTGCAGAGAAGGCCAGGATGTGCTTCCTGAGCAAATTAAAGCAGTGCTCTTGGATTCAGCAGGCTTTCATGGTATGATGTGATGGAAATGCTTGAGAAATTCTCCTTTATAGAGCAACCAACCGTAGTGGCTGGCTGTAGCTTGCAGTTTGTAAATGCATTGCTTCTTCTCCTTTGTAAAGGCCTACCTGTTTAGGCCAGATCAAATAGGTTAGTTGAATCTGTAGGTTGAGTTATCTTTGGTATTTTTTTTTCTCTGAATCGTTCTTTTGACAAATGCCAACTTGTGTTGTTTTCTTTATTATCGTGCTGTAATAAATCGTTTTATTTGTGTTCTATTATTTCCAAGTATTGTGATTCTCGTCTTTTTATCTTGTCTTTTTATCTTGAATATGAAGTACGGATACAATGGTGTGTTCGTGTCAGACACACATATCGGTGAAGTGTCTATTTAAAAAAAATATTTGTTTGGGTATGACAGTTCTAGTACGGTTTCAACACAATTTTAAAAAGAAAAAAGTACAGTGATATTTTAAAGATTCAAACTTATTGTATAAGTTTTTGTTATGATTATACAAATAAAGAACAAATTCTTTTGAACTAGGTATGAGATACATCTTTCTGTCACAAAGAAAAAATCCAACCATACTTATTCACATAAATTTTGGTTATCACATTTTAGAGATTACATGTGTTGAAATGTTTGGAAAAAATATTTTCTTATAGCTAACGAACCTTGTTCAAAATTTAGCTAGTAGGATAGACAAGGAAAATCAGAAAAAATGAACAGGGGATAGAACAGTATTTAAGAAAACCAGAAAAAAAGAACAGGGGATAGAACACAGTATTTGTGTTTGCTAACGCGTTAAGTAGGAGTAAACGTGGGTTGAGGAAACAATCAACAGTTCCTTTTTCTATTGTTTTTGAAGTGATTTTGTTCAAACAAGCATGCATTACGAGTAAATCATGTTAGAAGGACATGAGCAAACTAACAAAATATTTGAGTATATGTAATGAAATAATTAGTTCTTCCCTTTTAATTTGCATTATTCTCTACAATCTCTTTGCTTTGTTCTGCTATAAGAATTGAAAAACAGGATCCAGAAGATATATACATTTATCTTTCATGAAAAACAATTTTTTGCAGTACCCTTGGAAGAAGGGTGTGTGCAGTGATACAAGGGTCTTGCTTCTTAAGAAAGCAAAATTAGTATGGAAAACTGCATCCATTACGAAAACTGGTGCAGCAGAGAACATAACTGTGTTTGGAAAGTAAAAGAGAGCCCTCCACATCCATTTCAAAGCACCATCATTTCACTTAAATGCTCAAGAACTTGGTAACTTAATCAAACTCAAGGCTCCACCATCTTTCTCAAACTCTTTGAAGATGCTTGGATGAGAAAAGATATTATACCATTGTTAATATTTGTAAATAAATTCACTAGTGCTTGTCTTTCCATTAGTTTCCCAAAAAATATTCATTACCACTTCTCTTTTCTTTTTTGAGAAAGAAAATTCAAAAACCTCAAGATCAATATTAAAACTATAACTAAAATGACCTTTTATAATTTTTCTTTTGTACTTCTCTTAGTTTTCAGAATCTCCACGTATTTTTCCCAAAATTTCTATTATATCTCGAAGGATTTGCGTAAATACCGCAAATAAATCTTTAAAGAATATTACTACATTTCAAATTAGACTTAGACGTTGTAATTGAAGTTTTATCCACAAAACTTTATATAATTATAAAGTTTTCACATCTCACGTTGTAGAAAATTATTAATTAAGAGATTAGAGGCAACGACAAATAATTTTTAATGAAAGAGGTATGCATATGTACCATTATGAGATTAACATTTAATGTTTCGTGAAGGGTACATTAACGCATCTCTTTATTCATAAATGAATAGACGAAGCATTAAAGATTAAAATTTAAAGTGAAGATGCTCTATAAATATAAGATGATTTGCAATGACTCTTATTTCAACTAAATTCTTAGAGAAGTTTTTCTTTATTCTTAGAGAAGTTTTTCTTTTGATGGTAAAAGAGAGATAGCTCGAAAAAATAGTGTGGCCAAATCTTCATGAAAACATAGATCGTGTTCAAAACAACAAACTAGAAAAATGATTAAACTTTGTATTTGTTATAAGATGTCATCTTTCTGACTAGTGAAAAAAAGCTTTGTGATTATCACTCCCATTCCTTTAAAACCCTTAGTCATGAGTGAGTGGTTGCCTTAGTTAGGAGTAATTGCATTTCAAACAAAAGTTAGTGTCTTACTTAGGAGTGATTGCATTCCAAATAATACTTAATGTCTTAGTCAAGAGTGGTCATGTTCCAAATAATACTTAGTGGGTTAGGCAAGACTAACTCCATTTTAAACAATACTCGGGTTGTTTAGCCAGGAGTGACTACATTCCAAACAACACTCGAGTTTTTAGTCATGAGTGGATGCGTGTTCAAATAATAAATAGGTTGTTTTAGCTAGGAATGTTTGAGGTTCAAATAATACTCATTTGTATTTTTCGCATTATTAGTCTACTTAATGAAACTTGATTACGTTGATCAAGAATTTGATGTAGTCTACTGATTATAGACAAACTTGTATAAAAATACCTTGGTTAAAATCTTTACTTATTTCCTTAAATTGCATGTTATTGCTTCTCACCTAACTTGTGAAGGGGAAGTTTTTCACAAAATAAGCTTAAGAAATTTAGATAGTGTGTCTATCAAATGTATAGGTACGTCTAGCTATTCTCATAAAATGTTATCCTTAAGAAAATTACTTGACAGATTGCAAGTCAAAGTTTAAACTATTGTCTGACTACAAATAATCAAACAATACATTATGAATATTTTTTTAAAAAATTAAACATAATTCAACGTCTCTTCTTGTGTTTTTGGCCCGGTTTCACAAATGGACACTTGCATAGGATAACAAATGACACTAGGGACACATGGCAATTGATATGAGTTGATTTGAGAATTGCACATATTTTTAGAGGTTTCACTTAGATTAAGAATTGGATTAACATTTAGGATGATGACTTAGTGAGGATTGTCACTGGTCACTTACTTAACCAAGTGGTTAAGTAAGTGTGAAGATTCTCTTCAAAGAGCAAAGGAAAAATACTCACGCAAAGGAAAATATGCAAGTGGAAATAAGAACTCAAAATAAAGTAGAATTGGCGAAAATGCAAGACATGGAATTAGAGAAGAAGAAATGAAAACTTAGATGCTTGTAGTTGTTCATGGAGGTGGAGGAATGGAGGAGGTCACGACACTTGGAGGAGACAATTCCAAGATAAGTGATGAAGAGAGTTGCCACTTGAAGCATCTTGCCAAGATAAGACTCATAATTTTAGACACTTAGAAAATCACTCACGCAGAGTTTCTTTACTCAAAATATGTTGTGATTCACAAGAGGGGGTGTCAACCTATTTATAGTGATAGGTGCCATGTGATTAAGGCATGGAGAGAAATTTGAAATTCAAAATAAGGTAGCTTAACTCCTAAAAATGTGCCACTAATTATGGATTTAGAAAGGGTCACGCTTCTCACATTTAAGCATGTGCTTAATGTGAAAAGTGTGACTAGGGGCTGCACATGGGAGACATTCTAGATGTTAGGGTTTCTCTATGGACCATGAACAAACCCAATTTTTATGCTTTTTAACACCTCCTTTTAAAAAGATTAAAATAAAGAATAGTTGGTATCCTAGCCCATGTTATGATGTTATGCTCTTGATGATCTTCTGAGGGATAGTGGGGCCTTGTGTCCTAGCTTGAGATGTTTGACATAGTCTTGAATAGTATTTTTTTTTCTCTTGGTCATCTTCTTGTAAAGTTGGGCTAGTTTAGATGGTGATGCTCATTTCATGGTTACATCAACAATGAACCTATGGAGTCAATCAAATTTGTACTTAAAAAGGTAAGGAATCTTCCAATTTCCTCCTTGGTCATGGAAATCTTCACTGCAATAAATACTTCATCGACAGAGGAAGATGTACAAACAAAGCCAAACACCCATGAAGTGCTTATCTTTGACAAAAGGAGCATAAGGTTTTCGGTGGAGAAGACAAAAAACTTGGCAAAGGTTCAAGCAACAAGGAAATTCAAAATGGGACTAGATAAATTGTGGCATGATTGTGGTGAATTCCAAAATTCATTTGCCATGTTTTCATGTTCTTTTTCATGCAAACATGCACACCAAAAATTTGGGATGTACATCACTCTTGTCTACACCTTGGAATAAGTATTTAAGGTCTATGACGAAATGTATGGAGAACTCGGGAAAGAAGACTATTGGCTAACTTACACAGAACCAATATTAGGTTCAAACCAAAAAAAAAATGAAAAGAATTTCAAAGGGTTGACAAAGTAAAGAAAAATAAAGACTAAAATAGACATTAGGGAACAACAAAGTCATATGAAAAATTGTTCTTACAATCACACACCTAGTCACATCGAACAAATATGTCCCAACATTGCTCAAGCATCCATTTCACATCATTAATTTTTGGTTCTTGTGAGAGGAAACATCAGGGATATTTGAAACCAATTAGCTATGAGCATTACGTATAAGAGACTAAGACATTACCTCTAACACAAAACTTTAAGGCAATGAGTTTGTGGATCTTCTTTCGTATATGTTGGTCATTCCTACTTAATGTGGAACACAAACCCACACTTAGAATCCTAACAATCTCCCTTTCAAGTGTGATTTTCTTCTACATTGGTATTTCCCCTCAAGCAATAATGATGGCCCACTTGTACCCTCTTTTTTCTCACAACGAGATGCACTTACCTTAAGCCTTTGTTAAGAAGACTTTCTGTACAAGGAATCCTCAAATTCAGGATTCTTCAACCGCTCACGCGTTCATTCCATGTTTACCAAACCTAATGTAAGACCATCTAGCCACTAAAATTTCTCTAGTCTTGTAAAAATTGTACAAAGTAGTGTAGGCTTTATCTTGGGCCTTATTTGGGCTTGTACTTGAAACATGTATTAGGCTTATTTTCATAGGCCATGTATTAGACCAATTAAAGTAGGCTGTAAATAAAAAAAAAGTCTAGCTAGAGTTACAATTAGGCCTCCTTTGACCTAATTCAACTCTAGACCATCTAGGGTGCACAAATAAATTACTAGAGTGCAAATAAAAAGCATTGAATGGCAAGAAATGCATGAAGGTTCACATGTCATCCCATAAATGGATATGATTCCCATCAATGCCAAAACACGACATCTCTTCATGGGAATGGGGAGGATTCTCTCCAATTAGAGGATGACACTTGTCAACTTCTAAATTGAGAGAATTTGCTCCAATAAGAGGAAGCCAATTGTCACCATGAGAGTGGAGAGTTTTAAGGGTTAAAACTTGTACCTTGTTTGCCCTTAGCACTATAAATACAAGTGCTAGCCCTCTTATAAATTATCTTAGAATTGATAAAGAAATGTTGGCCAAGTTTGTGCACAATTTGTCTTCTTTGCTCACTCTTTGTTAACACTAGTTTTGTGTCTAACTTAGAATCACTTAGGAGTTGACCTCACCTCTTCTAAGTCTCTATATTCACCAACCAAGTTCATCTTCTCCATTTAGTTTTATTCATCCATTTAAACCACTTAAAGCATCCGTCAAACCGCAACATAAAAAAAATTGCAAAGAGCTACATGGATTCAAGATAGACTACATCATTTGGTATTTAGAGAAAAGTTTTGGTCCAAACTAAGTGTTCTCCACCTTTTTTTTCTTCTTAATTTTTTTTATGGTGTCTTCATTTTTTTTTACATGTCATGAATTTGTGTTGGGTCATTTCATCAAATACATTGTGTTCAATGTGTTTCTAATTGGTTCAAATCATCCATTCTATCTTGAATCATCCAAACATGTGTTTTAGGTTTCATACTTATGCTACTATGTGTGCTTTTGTTTTTGTTGAGTCTTGTTTCATCTTTATTTGGTTAAATATCTATTTTGGTATTTTAATTTGAGTTTTAAATCTAATCCATGTTGTACAAGTCATGTTCATTCCATATATGTCATAAACTTCTAGTAGTACTTTGTTTCATTTTAATTTCTTGACTTTGTGAGTCTACCACAAAGTATTGTGTAATTTGATTTGTTTTGGCTCTTTGCATGCTTTTCCATTTATGAATTTTAGTCTCTTGGCTTTTTATTAAACCATTAACAAGTTCTTTAGTGTCAGGTTTCCATTATGTCATGATTTATCATAATCTTCTTTCAATTCCATAGGTTTCTCTCTCTTTGTTGTTTCCTATTTTTTGGTATAGGTTAAAAAACATTACTGTAAGTTATATACATGTTCAAATGGTGTAAAATTTTATATGTCAGAACTTCAATATGTTGATGTTCTCATTTTAAAAAGGAACGTCCAAATCCGCATTACACAAAAATTGATAAATGATAAAAATTAAGGTGTTAGTGCTGAAAAAACTGCGAAATTTGCTCCCAATCTTGAATTTACTAGGATTAATTCATGCGTATTTTGAGTTGAAAATGTTTGAGAACATTACCTATTGTGTTAGAAATCTGTGGTAAATATTTTGGGGGAAAAATCAATCTAGAAAAATTTAAATAATTTCTTGAATCAGTCCTACTAGAATCACTCTTAGTGAAATTTTTGTTTTGAAATCTATTGTAGTGGTACTCCTAGGTTTCCAATTTATGTGCTCATTGTTTTTCCATATTTATTTGTAGATTTTGTGCCTTCAAAACACTCCTTATTTTTGTCATATTAATTCCAATTCGAGTTTAAGAATTTTTAATTGAGCTTTTCTTGATTTTACTTGTTGGTTTCTTTAAGTGAAATTCTTCTCAAGTGAGTTTTGAACTTGGAAGTTGTGAAGCTAAAATTCCTATTTGATGTTTTATGATTAAGACATAAATCAAGGGCCTACTTGGAGGGAGATACAAGTGAAGAATCAAGACAACTTTGAAAGAAAGAAGAGTTGCAAAGGGAAGGAGTATAAAAAAAATAATTATTGTATTTGTGGCATTGTATCACAGAACCTTTGAGTTCATTTTGTTTTCAATTTATTTCTTTCTTTTGTTGTTTGTGAAAATGATCTCAAAGCAGTCAAATTAAGAACATTGTAATATTTAATATGCGCATTAGAAAGGGAAAGTGTGTCAAAGGGCTCAAAGTGTCACTTGCACTTTCACATAGGACACATCTAGTTTATTTTTTTTCTCATATGTTTCTTGCTTCTTTTTTTATTTCTTTCTTGCTTAATTTCTTATGTTGTTTTATTTTTAAGTCTCCGTGATACTTAGGAAACTTTTCTCCATTTGTAGAAAACCTTTTTTTGGTTACTAGAAAGCCTTGCACACACCACATTTAGGGAAAAATTGCTTTGAAGTTTCTTTTGAGGAAAATGGGTGAAGCCTATTTAGGAAAACTCTCGCTAGGAATAATATTGGTATTTATGTGGTCCAAGTGATTTACTACTCTTTCATGGGAGTGAATTAAGTGAAAACTTGACTCGTTGACCTTGATAGAAACTTCCCACCTTCAAAAAAACCACTTTGTGAAAACTTTTAACACTAGTTTTTGGATCGAATTTTTGCGAAAACCTTTTTCTTTATAATTCAAGATGAGTGATCATAACAATGCATCTAATGTACAAGGAAGAAATAGGGAACAAGAAGAGGTTTTTGGGTGGAGAGAGGAGATTAGGTTTGTATAAGAAAGTTTGAAAAAACAAATAGAAAAATGTTCCGGCAGGTTGACCTAGATACGTCTTTGTGCGCAACCTTGCCCGTCAGCTAAGGACACCTTCCCTCTGGCAACCTGTGAACACCTGCAAAGAAGGACAAATGGGCGCCCTAGCGGCCGTTTGCACTCCGGCGCTCAAGTCAGCTAGCAAGAAACACCAAAACTCTGCACCTCCGTATCGGAACACCGTGGATGGTGCTCTGAAGGTGGTCAAAAGAACTATGTATTGTGTCTATTTCTCCCTCTGGCAAACAACCTTTCTCTAGTCCCTTGTGCATAGCCTCAAGACTCGAGCAAGCAACTAGAGTGTATTCTGGGAAAATTTGTGAAAAGTTCGAACCCTGTTTCCAACATTCAAGGTTCTATTTAAACGCCTCTAGCATTTAAAGCGTCTTAAAGCGCATTTAATTATCAAACGTTCAGCGCCTTTAAGACGTTTAAAACCGCCTGAAACATTTAAAGTACCTTAAAACACTCGAAACGTAAACTTTAATTACCTTTAAATAGCTTTAATTACCTTATACCTGACAAATGGATGTTGCTGTTCTGACTTGGCTATTATTACACGTGGAGGGCCTCACAGCACCGTGACCCAAC
>Ga0123341_1001605_pt1 | contig 17372 bp, 9 predicted proteins | sample Turbeapinknodule_FD_89959 | JGI IMG/M metagenome (GOLD analysis project Ga0123341, IMG submission 89959) | Root nodule microbial communities of legume samples collected from Mexico - Turtle bean Mexico pink nodule | ecosystem: Host-associated > Plants > Roots > Nodule | place: Mexico: Nepantla...
GATCTAAATAAATGAGGATAATACAATAATATTAACAAATTATTGTTAGAATAAATTTTAAATTATTCTTATATCACATCATCAAGAAATGAATTTTAAGTTTAACTTAATCTTAAATTTAAATAATCAATTTGAAAGTGTATGGAAAATATTAAACACATACCACAATTTCTTATTTAATGTTTTAGTCATTTTTTTTATATCGCTTAAACTATTTGTAGAATATTGATTATCAGTATTACTTTATAAATACTATTGATTTTGAGTGATTTATTTTAATAAAAAAAAACTCAAAAGTTCCTGGAAATAAAATGAAGGCGTTCATGTAATGAATGTGATGAGATTTTAGAAAATGATAATAAACATTTTTTTTTAAACTTTATTGGATCTGAAAAGGGGTGAAATGAAACCCTATAACAAAAAGGAGTAGAAAAGCATGATGAAGTAGTATTGGTTTAATCACCTTTAATGGATATGGACATCACGTGCATTACTACAGACAATAATTGGTATTATTTGGTGGACAGTTTTGAATGGGAACATGATCATAGTCTCATCACTAGTAGTCCAAGTTATTTTTTGCAGTGCACAAAAATGGGCTTGGTCAAAACCAGGAGAGAAAGTGGAGAGTATGATAGATGAGAGATGAATAAAAGAGGTTGGTATGCATTATGCATTATGCATTATGCATCATTCCATCTTTGATGCAAACCAGAATCTTTTTTCATGAAATGGTTAGCACAGATAGAACCAATGAAAGCAAAGACAAACAATTGTGAATTGTGAGTTTGTGAGACTTCCAAATTGCCTCAACAACACAACCACTCCCATCCGACACAGGCAACCCCACTTTCTGAAAAATAAAATTGAAAAGAAAGAGAAACCTTTGCATGTCTGAGAGAGGCTTCAAATGAAAGAAGGGATAGAAAGGGACATGGTTGAGTGGGGTGATGGGGCCTCACTTACCAAAACTTCCATTACTGTGCTCTCCATCTACACCAAGCCATAATCAAGTGCTTCCTAACTTTTTCCCAAAGGAGGGATTAGGGCATCTTCATTCACAATTCAAAATAAACAATCACTACAGACACCCTTTTTCATTTTGACTTTTCTATCATCTTCAATGATAACAAACTCTCTTGTTTGCTACATTCAAACCATGCTCACTTCTTCATAAATGAATGTCATTCAGACCACCAATTTATTTGTCTGTAGTTTTTATGATTATAAATAAATAAAAATAATGAATGCATATAATTTTTTCTAAAAAGGTAATGATTGCATATTTTAAATCAGGGTTAGTTGTTTTTAACCTAGAATAGAGGGGTCCATTATGTCCTTGAGCATGATGAAAATTCATGGTAAATGAGTATTTTGGTTATGTTTATTGATGGGATAATGGAGCCAGGTCCATTGTGAAAGAGTGAAACGGGCCTGTATCCTTTCTTTTTGGTTGCACGTGTGTGTCTCTATTCTAAGTTTTGGAAGCTAATAACTACTCCTCACACCTCATACATTATTAACATTATTGGGCCTTTTCATTTCCTGTTTCTAACCTATGTGTTTTTAATGGACCCAAACATTCAAACTTTCTTGTTTTGTTTTCAATCATTCTTCAATCATCAAGAGATCCTTTCTTTAGCGGGTAGCATGTCACGCAGGAATATCAAGGGCCAAAAAATTTGGATAATACTATTTTTTACTATGATGCAATGTAACTTCACTGCTATTAACCTATTATTCATTTCTTATCAATTCACATTTTTCAGGCCAAATAAATTCTTTCTGTTATATTTTCAACAAAACCAAAATTTGACAACCAATATAATTCTTGGCAACCCTAATATTAGAATATTATAATAATATAAATAAATTAAATAAAAGTTATCATTTGCTTACAGTGATTTTATATTTAATAATTTTTTGGTATGAATGCATCATTCTAAGTGAATAAAATGTTAAATATTTAAAAAAGTGTGTATGAAAAGAGATACATATTTAACAGTTTATTACCTCCAACAAAATTAAAATGAATTTGGAGACCAAGAAATTTCGAAGCAAATATCATAATCAATAAGAAAATGACAAATAAGTTATTAGTTTTGAATTAAAAAACATCTAAAATCAATACATATTATAATAACTAATTAACTTTAGCTTGCTATCATATATAGCATTTCTTCATGTAAAATTATTTTCTCATTCATGTTTTTATCAAAATAATATGTTTATAATCTCTCATCCTCCTCATATGCAAAGATTTGAGGGAAAAGCTACATAAAATGGTGGTGTTTTATATATTATCAAAATATTTTATTTTTAGTTGATGTAAGATCTTTAACACATCCCATCATGTCGATTTGTCAATCTGAGACTATATATTTATGAGTGATTTGAGAACTGATGGTCTGATAAATCAAATAAACTATAGTTAGAATATACTATAGAAGACTCTAATCTCATATCAAATAATGGATTTTAAACCTAACTTAATTTTACAAAATTAATTATAAGATAAAGTTTGAAAGCGTGGTTATGAAAACATATTTTGAATAGATGTTGAATTGAGATAAATGAGAAATAGGGTAAAGAATCAAGGTTAACATACCTGAACAATTATGAATTATTAATAAGTTTTAAAATTTGTAGAAGTTTAAGATTTACTGTTTCTTTCTCCTATTTTTAATATTTTGCTTGGCCCATTTGTGATCGAAACCTCTTAGCCCAGTTCAGCCCCTTCATCCTAAAATTATACCTCATGGAGCTCTCCTGGTTCATCGTACAAAAAAACACAAGTATACCAAAAAGATTGTTCTCAAACTTCAAATAATAGAATAAAAATCCAAACATTTGGCATTATTGAGCAGTTGGAAGGATAAAGGAAAGGGCAAAACCTGGTTTTCCTGAGTTGTTGAGTGCAGATGGACTGTTCTATTACTTACTCAAAAGAAGTAAATAACATCATGAAATTAGGAGTGAAGGGTTGGTTTTAATATATTTTATTTAAGATCATCAAATAACACCAAAGTCCCTCACAACTTTCTTCTGTAATTAATTGTCTTGTTGAGTAGGTCATGGTGGACAAAACTAGGCACCCTGTGACTTTGGGCTACGAAATCAAAATCTTTAATTGATGAATTCCACTGCCGGGTAAGAAATATGCAGAGATGTTGATGACCAACCGCATGAAAATCTTTATTCATCCAGTGCACTCCTTTGGAATCTTATTTTTAATAATAAAAGGGTCAAACCAAATTTAACTTGATTAAAACATGATTACAAGTTTTCTCACGGGAAGGGAAAAAGATGGTCCTTATAAGCCTCCTGGCAGGGCTTTTCACTTGCAGCCATGGCTTTGAATTGTTATGACATGCTGGTGCTTCTGTTTTTGATAGTGAACACGAGCTTTTATGCAAATGTTGATGGTCAGAAAAACGGGTTAGGAGCCTCTTTCATCTTTGGAGATTCATTGGTGGATGCTGGAAACAATAACTATTTGTCAACTCTTTCCAAGGCAAACATCGCTCCCAATGGAATTGATTTCAAGGCCTCGGGGGGAAACCCCACTGGCCGCTACACCAATGGAAGAACCATTGGTGATATAGTTGGTAACTTTCCCTTCTTTCTCACATATCATGCAGAATTTGCTCTAACACATATGTCTTTTAATTTCTTATGTTAATATAAAAAATTAGAAATGTCAGTATAGTGTTAAGAGAAGAGAAATATTGAAAGTAATTTCATTAAACTTCACGAACAAAGAGTGTTTTTTGCATCAATGTTGCACCACTTTCTTTATGACTAATGTCGTTCAAGAATGAACAGAAAAAACATTTTTCATTTCTTTTCTTAACATAATGTCTTGGTGTTTGCATTTTAATATTTTTCAGGAGAGGAATTGGGACAACCAAATTATGCCGTACCATTTTTAGCACCAAATGCAACAGGGAAAAACATACTGAGTGGAGTGAACTATGCTTCGGGAGGGGGAGGGATAATGAATGCTACTGGAAGAATATTTGTGAGTATTTTTTTTCTCCGCTGTTCATTTTGTTTAATAATTAAGGAATATAATTGTTTGTTGTGAATGCTTTTGTTTTCAGGTGAATAGAATAGGAATGGATGTTCAAATAGATTACTTCAGCATAACAAGAAAACAAATTGACAAACTGCTGGGTGAATCAAAAGCAAAAGAGTACATAATGAAGAAATCGATTTTCTCTATCACTGTTGGGGCAAATGATTTTCTCAACAATTACCTTCTCCCAGTTCTCTCCATCGGAGCCAGAATTTCTCAAAGTCCAGATTCTTTCATAGATGACATGATTACTCACTTCAGGGCCCAACTTACGGTAACCACCACAATTTAAATTTAACACCAAAATCTATAATTGAGATTAATTTAAGTGACGTGGATTGAATGGCAGAGACTGTACGAAATGGATGGTCGAAAGTTTGTGATAGGAAACGTTGGGCCAATAGGGTGCATACCTTACCAGAAGACGATAAACCAGCTGAACGAAGATGAGTGTGTGGACTTGGCCAACAAACTGGCGCTTCAATACAATGGTCGATTGAAGGATTTGGTCGCTGAGCTAAACGACAACCTACCCGGCGCCACCTTCGTCCTTGCCAATGTCTACGATTTAGTCTCGGACGTGATAAAAAATTATAAGAAATACGGTAAATAACTAGTTTCATTTTAATTGCTATTGTATTGAAGTTGTTTGAGAAATAAAAAAATGTATAGCATAAAAGTTTGTTGATAGGAAATAAAAATGCAGGATTCAGAACAGCAAGTAGAGCTTGCTGCGGAAATGGGGGCCAATTCGCAGGGATAATTCCATGTGGGCCTACTTCGAGTATGTGCAGTGATAGGTACAAGCACGTGTTCTGGGATCCTTATCATCCAAGCGAAGCTGCAAACCTAATCCTGGCTAAGCAGCTACTTGACGGAGACAACAGATACATATCTCCTGTCAATCTTAGGCAGCTCAGGGATCTTTGATCTTTCATCTTTCATCTTCCACCTTCTCTTATTCTTCTCTTCTTTTCCGTACCTCTCTTTCTCTACCACTACACAATTACACACACCCTTTTACTTTTCCTTTTCTTCTGCCTCCCTTCATTATTTACTGCAATCCACATAAACGTAATTTACGACCGTGATTTCCCCTTTTCTTTTGTTATTATTATATCTATGCTGTGATTCTGAGTTTTAATTACGTTGACGTGTTACCAAACAACGCTTTACCATCGCTTGACGTGGCAAAATTTTTGTTTTCTTGATGCTCACCATCTTGCAATAAGTTTATTTGTATTTTCCACAACTTCCGCGCCTTGGTAGTTTAAAAAGTCGTCTAACCGAACCAACCTATGACTCGCATTATTATCAATCTATTTTTTCTTTTTTGAATTTTATATAATAGTTACCACTCCACTTCATCCATCCATCGCCCAAAGAGTTCCACTCACTCATTTAATCGTAAATTTATACGTGCTTCATACTTATGATGCTAACCTATTTAGCTAGTTAATTTCTACAAATTATTATTAAAAGAAAAATTGCAGTTTGACTTGTGGTTTTTTTGTACCACCGACGTTGTAAATTAGTTTAACCTACGAAGTAGGCAGTTGTGGAAGAAGGAGGTGGGTGAAGAGCTGCCATGTAGAAGGAGTGTTGCCAAAATTAAAAATAACAGACCTATAGGCAAAGTGCTATAAATACCATAAAATTGCCTACATTGTAAAATTGAGGACCACAATTTTAGGGATATACAAGTGACTCAATAATGACATAAGAGTTACACTAATAAATCTTTTAGGTCGGTTTTACTTTTAAAAAAAAGTTAAAATGATATTGTATTATAACATTTCTTATTAACTCTTTTTGCAAACCAAAACTTTGACGATTTTGTATTTTTTTTATCGATATTCTTAGTTTTTGAAGAATTTTCTAGTTATTTGATGGACTTTAAAAAAACGATGATAAGATTAATTGAAACTGGTCTCTTGATGAATTTCTGAAGTGTTTGGTGAGAATTAACTAGCCTTAGTATGTTTTTCACAACTCACTTCTTGGTTGATGGGTGGTGGAGTCATACTTTACCACTTCTCTTCAAAAAGATTCTTCCATTTCACCTCTAAATTCTTCTAAGTTATCAAGGTTTGTGTTAGTTTCCAAGTTTGCTTGCACAGAGCTTGACTAATAATTCCTCCACTTATTTTGTCTTTTGTTGCACGAATTTTCGGGCAAGGCAGAGGAAAGACACATAATAGTTCAATGAATGGGATATGTCCCTCAAATTCCATTAAGTTGATGTTTATTAACCATTTTTATATACGTTCTATGCTACAATCTATACGTTGATGAGATTGATTAGGTGGTTGTTTTGGGGTGATTCTAGATTAATATATGTGATGATTGTGATGGAAATTAACGAATATATGTGATTTGGTGAAGTGACAAAAGAAACTTCTTGGCTTGAAAATTTGTTGTATGTCACGAGCATGTGTAGGAAAGGAAAGTCTTGGAATCTTTTTCAATATGCCTATTCCATGTGTTTGAAGATCAAGATTCTAATAATTTTTAAAATTAACCAAGTTTAATATATAATTCGTGAATTACGATGCCTTAAGTGTAGAAATTGAAGAAACCAAAGTAATTAAGGAACTTGATTAAAGTAATTAAAACGAATAATAGATCTTGACTGTAAAACCTTATGTAGACGAGTAATTTGAATGAGTAAATAGTTAGAGTGAGGGAGGTACTTTAATATGTTGGAAAAGTTTAGTAAATCTAGAATAAGGTTTAAGAACAATAAAAATGGTAAATAGTTAAAAAGGAAAACCATCTTTTTTGTAATTAGGTAGTGATGTCCGAATGCAAAGACGAAACCAACTGGGCCATTAAAAGATGATATATGTATACATTTTCATTTTATATTTTGAAATTAAATAATGATAAAATTTAATAATGTGTATACATAATATAATATATTCATATTAAAATTAATTTATATTTATTACAATTATTATGAAGATGATATTGTTTTTTTTTTTTACATAAATGCACTTATTTTCTTTTTTGTAGTTTTTCAAGTAGAGATATATCATTTGTTTACTAACCTTTTGAGGTTCGAGATTCAGTAACATCATTCCTTAGTGCTTTCTTTGCATCTTTCTTTAGTTTAGTTTTAGAATATTGATTACGATGTTTTTATTTTATTAAAATATATCGATTCAAATATGTTAGTATACAAACCTTAAAGAAGGAAACAATATTATCTTTTTTAATTATATATTTCTTAATTTTAATGCATAATAATCAATTTAAAATCAATTAATTAAATTATTCTGCGCTATCATTAAAAAATAACACGTCATTTTTTAATAATATACTTGGCATTACTTTTTCTTAAGAGTTTAGTAGTAACACATAATTTTTAATTAATTTTTTTAATATTTTATGAGCTTGAGGTACCTATTTTATTAGAAGAGTTGGTGAAATTCCTCAAAGATTGTAATTTTTGGTTTATGTACGTACCTTTTTGAGAAATTTAATGTTGTCCTAGATGCTGTAAGCAAAAAGAATATTCAAATATCAATATTAATGGATGGAGAATTAGAATTAAATAAAGATGAGAATTATAATATTTTCTTACAACATGAGAATTATAATTTTTTTATGGTAATGGTTGTTTTTTTTTTACCAGCAATGGATGAATTAAATTAAGGAGATACTTTTGGAGTGTCTCAACCCTTATACAAGATCGTACATCAAACAAACAGAGCAAACAGATTACAGATAATTATTTATCACCACAACAAGCACCCAAACTGAATCACATATAACTCTGCTCATCCTGTTTTTTGCTCCATGAAATTTTGTGCAAACACCTTCTTTTCCCATCCTAGAGCACTGCATCGCATATACAACCCACTCCTCCCTATACAATTGTATGGTGCCTTACATAATCTATGAGTGCTATTATTCTCCCAAAACTACCGTCCTAAACCAACATTTTCACAATGGTTTTCCGTCACGCACAACAAAAAAGAATACAATGTTACCACACCAATCTGACATGAATTTTGAGCTTAAATTTAACTTATAAACAAGTCGTAACGATCAAATGATTTTTAGATAAATATCAATTGTTTGAAATTTTATTCTCAACATCTATAGTATCAATGTTTTATTAGAACCTTAAGGAAACAAACAAATCTAATAGAGACAAAAACACTTTAAAGATTCAAATCAAAACTTTCTTATCAAGCGTTTAAGCTATGAAAATTGAAGATTCTCGTTGAAGATTAAGAAATATCAAGTGTTAGATAAACCAAAACTGCAATGGTCATCTTCCAAACCTATGAGTTCAAGTTGAATATGAAGAGCACAACTGCAATATACAATTATTTCAATTATACATTAATGTTACAATATTTCTCGTGGGTGAGTGATAATCTTTATAATTCTTTATATGGTGGAGTATAACAGTGAACTTGAATAGTGCTAACTTGAATAGTGCTATCTGTGACAATGTCTTTTCCTTTTAAGAGTTTTCAATCTTAAGGGAAAATTAAAAAGATATATAATCTTGAGTGATTTGTATACTCATCAGAATCATAAATGGTTTGTGTATTTATTTATAATCAATTGATTCTTTAATGAAACCTCTTAAAAATAATCTTTTTGAAGAAGGAATAACCAGTAAATTTGTTTGAAGTAATATAAATTTATTTTGTTGTAGTTCTATACCACAAGTTCATATTATATTCTAACTCTTTTTTAAAGTCAATTGTTATAGTAAATTCTTATTCCATTTTAAAGTTAAATAATCTCGTTGATATAAATTAATTTAAAAATAAATTAAATAAAGTCCATAAGATTTATGATGTAACCTAGCAATTATTATATTGTGTACAATTATATATTGATCTAGACATTTAATGTTTTACTATTTTTAATTTATTGTATGTAGATGTTTATGCAGCTCCAACAACACGATCTTAAATGTCATGAATTTTGTGTTTAAGACTTTGAAATAAAGTAAATAAGTTATAGTAGTTTTTTTTTTTTTAAAACGTTAATTATGTAAATTTTGTGGGGAGGAATGTGTATCTGGAATTTTGTTTTAAGACTTGTAAATACAAGTAAATAAGTTATATTAGTTTTTTTGTAAAACTTTAGTCATGTAAATCTTTGTGGTGAGTACTTTGAATCTGATATTGAATAATTTGTAGCGGATTGATATATATATTTATTTTTATTTTTTTAATAGTGAAATCTCTATTAGTACGCTAGTTAGATTATCTAGGATATGACACTACGTTCCCCAATATCTCTCTTTTATATCCTCGATCATTCAATAAAATTAATTACTTTAAGAAATAATTTCTAACTACTCCAATGTCAATGCGTATTTGTTTTTTCATTTTTATTCTGCTAAGTTTTATTGTTGGTTGAAGTAAATTAGTACAGATATGAATTTTGACTACAAATTACCTAAGTCATAATTTTCAGATATCGGGCACATATTGATATGATACTAAATTAGTTGGTCTCCACTAGGTTTTCTTAACCATTTTGGTGCAAGTAAAATCTTGGCACGAGATACAACATTATTTTTGGCTAAAAACATAAAAACAAAATGAATGCAGGCTTGAAAGGCCAAAGTTGACCGAGATCTACGTTCAGACATGTTGGCATTGAATTGTAAAAGGGGATATATTTATTTTGTGAGAATGATGATTAATAATTGTTGTTGTAGGAGGAAAAACACGTACCCCACTTGAAGAGGAGAAGCGTGCAAAGAAGCAATTTGATTTTTGAGGGAGCGAAAGAGAATCATGTGCGTGCAGAAAAGGCCAAAAAGAGGTGATTACAGGTCTGAAGCCATGGCATGACTAGGGAGACGCAAGGCAAAGATGCAAAAAATGTCAGTGATTATTATTATTATGGATAAACACAACAAACACAAACACAGGCGCTGTGCGTCGAGAGAGAGAGAGAGGATGATAGCGATGGTGGGTGTTTTGGGTGCTCCGAGAAAGAAACAAGGGTCACCACTTTCCAAGTTTCCAAGTTTTGTTTGGGGGAGTGACAGCGACCCATGATTCTTTCTCTCTCAAGGAAGGGAGTTGTGTACAGATAATTTTGAAATGCGCGTGCCTCTTCCGCTCCTTCTATCACCGACAACCACCGGTCTGTCGCTGACAGGTGTCTCTCCCCCTCCTACCCCACCGGACAGGAACACCACCGTCTGATCGCTATCAAACGGTGAGCACAGTGGTGCTTGTGCAGTTGCGGAAACCACACTGTTTGGTAATGGCTACAGTGAAGCGCAAAATCCGGTGGAAGATAGAAAGAATGGGTACGGAGGAGGAATCTGATGCGGACATGACGCGTCCGAAATCAGAGGGAAGACCCAATTATTGCTCCCCACGCTGCCCGACACTCATAATTCTGTCGCTTCTGTCCCCACCCACTCCCTTCTCCCCCTCTCTCTCACTGTCTCTATCTCATGCTATTCCTATTCCTATTCCTGTTCCTGTTCCTATTCCTATTCCATCATCTACAACACATTTTATTTTACCCGCCTTCCCCTTCAATTTTTGCACCACTCCCCAACTAAACCATACCAAAATCGCCCTTCCTCTGGCCCACCCATCGCACAATCAAAGTTAGGTTTCCAAATTGAAATTCTCCGTCAGCTCAGCGACTAATAACATCTGCATGTCCCTTGCAAAATGAAATTATTCTTATCGTATATGCATTTCTACATGTGCTGGAATGGCATTTCCCGAAATGAATTGGGTTACGTTTGCCTAACTAGACGGAAAATTTTGGAAGCTAAAACGAATAGAGTGTGACATTATCCATAGTTGTTAATAGCAACAAAAATCGAACTTCGAGGCATACAGACAGGAAGATGGGGTAGGTCATTAGCGTAGGGCCTAGGAGCTCTACGTCAAACCCGATTGAATAAGGAAAAGACAGGAGAAACGAATATATGCATATAATATTAGAAGATGGCATGATTAGCTTGAGAAGTTGGAAGAAGAGGTAATGGTGAAGGAAATCTATGTTTATTTATTTTTTAATGAAAAACAGTTGGGTAGTTTTGCATTCCATAATTATTACTCGTAGCTCAAAGGCAGAATGCATTATGCATGCATCTAAGTGGCCCTGCAAGCACTATAATACCGGACAAGATAATGCTTGAGCTACTTTATGTATAGTTGTAATTAATTAAGTCGTCCTAAGAAGAAAACAAAATAGTTTGATTGATTGGATTGGATTGGGGGAGAGAGATAGGGGTTTGTGTAAATTGTGTGTGTGGGTTGGTGGTGTGTGTGGGTGCAGAAGGCGCAGCCCTATTAGCCGACCCAAATAGAGAGAGGGTGTTCTGGAGCCGACTGAAATGTCGTGCTTAACAGAACACTGTAAAGCTGATCCCACTCTGCCTCATATAAGCCTCAGAAGATGTCTCTGTTTCCACCACAGATATTCTCTCTGACTCTCTTTCCTTTCTCCTCTCATTTCCTTTCCATCCCCTGTCTCTCTCCTTCCCCATAAAACCCCACCACATTCACCCTTCAACACCCCAACTCAACCCTTCTTCACTCACTACCCCCCACTCACTACCTAACCCCACATTCATCTTCACAAACCAAACCCACCACTCTACTCTTTTCCTTATTGCACAACATGCCATCGTCCAACTCCGGCGAGAGCCGCCGATCGGCCAAGCCCCAGAGCTCTGCCGGAGCGCCGCCACCGCCGGAGCAAGAGAACCTCCCCTGCCCCCGTTGCGAGTCCACCAACACCAAGTTCTGCTACTACAACAACTACAACTACTCCCAGCCGCGCCACTTCTGCAAGTCCTGTCGCCGGTACTGGACCCATGGCGGCACACTCCGCGACATCCCCGTCGGCGGTGGCAGCCGCAAGAACGCCAAGCGCTCCCGCACCCACCACACTGCCACATCCTCCTCCTCCTCCACCATGACGTCACCTCAGGAGCACGCTTTACCCGCATTGGCCCCTGTCCCAACGACCCAAGGAGGGTCCATGCACTTCATGGACGGTGACGTTAATAAACAGAATAACGTTAATGTTTGCGGGAGCTTCACTTCGTTGCTGAACAACACCCAGGGCAACAATGGGTTTCTCGCCCTCGGCGGGTTTGGGCTTGGGCTTGGACACGGGTTCGAGGACATGGGCTTTGGGATTGGCAGGTCTGGCTGGGGCTTCCCCGGAATGGTGGATGGTGCCAACATTGGCGGCGCCGTTCCGTCTTCTGGATTGAGCACGTGGCAGTTAGAGAGTGGCGAAGGTGGGTTTGTTAGTGGAGACTGTTTCTCGTGGCCTGGGCTTGCAATTTCCACACCGGGGAATGGTCTCAAATGAAATGCATCTTTTTATTTTTTGGTTTTTTTTTTTTCTGGCTTGGGTGCAATGGTGGGTGTGTTTATGGTTCGAGTTTACGGTTACTTTTTCCTGGGTATAATCATCTGTGAAATTTGAACTACAACTATGACTTTCTTTACTATTTTATTTTATTTTTCTTACTTTTATTCCTTTAAATGGTCCAGTACTGTGTATGTCTACTGGCTTACTGTTAATTTTGGCTAAGCTGTGTGATTCAATTAGTGGCTGACTTCATTAGTGTTTTTTACTCTCTGGGTTTTCTAAACATGTCTGAAATTGGATTGATTTTCAAGCGAAATTCAAGCAGCCAATGCTACATGGATGTTTTATAAGGAAAGCATTATACCGTTATTGATTTCTTGTAAATACCAGATAAACGGAAGACACCAATTTCTTATCTAACGGTTGTCCTTTCTTGTTGGAAGAAGGGAAAATAATAGTATCACATTATCGGCTTAAACTTGTTAAGATTATAGATTTAATGAGTTTCCATAAACTTGGTAATTCTTAATAAACTTTGGAAGAAATATTTGAAATCTGTTTGTGTAAGTTTTGAGGCAGTTGAAACGAGAAGGAACCGCAAGCATTTGCTTTATTAGTAGGGAATGTGTAGGGAGGGAGGGGTGTAACTTTGCAGTGTATTTTGACTGTTTTGCTTTCCTAAAGTGTAGCTGAAAAATCTCTTTGTTTGCCTTGTCTTGTTTTGTTTGTTTTTTCAACTTTAGGACACTACTAAAGTTGCTTTTGTTTTCTTTGACAAACTTCTATCTTCAATTCTAAGTTTGGCTTTGGGGGTGCCTGGAAAAACGGCTACATATTAGCATGGGGAAGGGAAAAGAAAAAGAAAACAAAAAATTATTTTTCATGACTGAGTTTGATTGAGCGCTATTGTGTGCAGTGACCTACTCTGAGTTGCCTTGGGCTTCGAAGGCCTTCTTGACATGATTCAAGCACTTTTAAATGCTAAGCATAATTGGTTCTTTCTCGATAGAAGTCATTCCTCATTTTCTGTTGCTTAATTAGTCTTGGTGCTGATCTTGGAGCTTAAAGTGCTTAGAAAAACAATTTCTACTGTTTATTTTGACCAGACTAAAATTTCAGTAAGTATCAGAAGAGAAAGAGGAGATTCATTTTCGACATAAATGATTTTCGAGAGAATTGGTATTTGTTGAAAAAACAATGTTCTCAAAATAACTAAGTGTATCGTTCTATACTATGTTTTGATAAAAAAAAATAAAACCCGAAACATAATCTTACATTCGAAATAATTGTATTGATAGAGATGCATTAAAAATTGCGTGGACAGAAACAGTTGTGAAAATAGATAGTCGACCCAGTGACTTCTGTACTGTTGGATGATTAAATCGTTTGCTCTAAAAAAATTATGTACAGAGAAAATTGAAGAAAATCAACATTATAAATTAGTATTTGCTATGGTTTCATCCTAGGATTATATATGGTATTTAATCATTGGGTTTGATCAGTAGTCAGTGTTAATTTAGCTTTAACCAGCAGTTAGTTTTAGTTTACTTTTGGTTTAGCTTTTATATTTAGATGTTAATGCACACGTAACTAGAATTATTCATATTTTTATTGTCTACTATTCTGAATGATTATTAGAATTTACTTGTCGTACATATATATTGTATCATCGATTTAAATTTATTTTAATTATAGATTGAAAATTGAACAAAAAAAATTAATATTTAAAAAATCTAAATCTAACGTAGTAACGTAGATGTTCAAATTGATTTGAATTACTAGTTGAGAGATACACCAAACAAAAGTAATATTAAAAAAATGAATATACTACATTGATTACAGCGTAAAGTGATAGTGTATTGGGATTCTTCTATATCATTATGACTTAAATCAATCTTATATGTACTTCTTTACAATGGTTCAAGCTATTATCAATGTACGAGGGCTTTCCAATGTAATTTTTGAGCAAATTTTGGTTTGTATATAATAATACATTACATTGTAACTCTAGTTAATGTTATATGTTACATTTTTTGCTATGAGTTTTGATTGATGTAACTTTTTTATTAATTTTTTTACATCAATGACATTTACATAGTGTATTTAAAATGTCAAAAATAACTTATGTTTAAAGTTTTTTAGTAGTAAGATAAATATGTTGTTTGGATATAAAAATTTAAAAATTTATGAAAGTAATTTAATTACTTAAAATAGTAGAATTTTATATGTTTTTGATGGATAATATAAAATAATATTATCTTTTTAATAGATGTTAATTATTTTTTTTTATCAACATCAACAATATTTTTCAACTAAGTTTAAACACATTTTTTTTTCAATTAACATCAACATATAACATATATTATGTATGATTATTTTTTAGTTTGGGTTGTTTATTTCATTTATAGGGTATGTAAGTTAGAACTATTTTTTCACTTTGATATTTTTTTATGTTGGTTAAAACTATTTTTCACTTGATATTTATGTTAGTTTTCCTAACTAATGTTAATAGATTATTTCTTTTTTTTATGTAAACCAAATTTGTTTTAATTAAAATTTATAGTGATTATTTTTTTCTTGATATGGCTGAAGTAGTAATGTTTGTATTTAGTGGTAATTGAATTATTTTATCTAAAAAATTTAAATTTAATAAATTAAACTGTTTTCTTTAAATAAATATTTTAAAAAATTAAAGAATTTAAAATAAAAACAAATCAAATTTAATGTATATATATTTTAAAAAATTATAATTTTTCTATTGAAGCTGGTATTTTCTTAAGAATAAAAGAATTATTTTTAATTTGCATCACCTAAGATGAGTGTAGCCCCCTTAAATAAAAACACTGAACCAGCAGTCCCCTTCATTTTCCTCTTTTCTTTTTCAGGCTTTCTCTCTCTATTCCTCTTTTTTTCTTCTTTCTTCATTTTTTTCTCTCATAATTCATTTATTTCAAAATCTGATCACGCCATGCTATAGTTGATGGGTTATGGTACATTTCTACCCAATCAGATTTTCAAATAGAACAAATTCATTTTTATCCTAAAGATTCCTTATTCTTTGTTTTTTTCTATGATTTAGTCATCATCTTGATGTGGACAGTTGAGAAAAGTGTTTCTCTCAACTTCTTTTACCATATACTAAAATTTGGTAATATTTGGATAACTTGCTATAGACTCTTAAATTCTGGAGTGGTTCCTTGTTTGAGGTAAAATTTCCATGAGTGAAATTTCAGGTAAGAGAAACTAACTTTAACTTTCAATAGTATCCTAGGCTAGAAGATTTGAATGTGGAGGAGACGTGATCCCAAGTTTCAATTTCTCTTGTAAGGATGTTAGTTGATAAAATTGTTTGATTTTATGTTGTGTGAATATGCATAAATATTATATTTTGATAGTTTGAAAGTTAAATATTGTTTTTGATGTTGAAATTTTTTTAAAATGGTATGAATTTTTAAATGTTATGTGATTGAATTATATGTATTATATATGAATGATGAAAATTGTATGAAATTAATGTCATACATTTGTGATAATGTATGAGTTGTTATTTGATAACATTAAGTATGAAAAAACTATGTTTAACAAAGTTTTTTTTTAGCTTAAGTGATGATCTAAGTCATATAAACTAATATATCAGGTGGTGAGAAGCTGAGAGGGAGCTCATACACATCGGGTCCCGTTGTAGACACTCGGTATTGGATGTTTGAACCTACCTGATCATTTCTTTTGGATTCGCTAGTAATCTTTGGATCAAGTGTTAGTCTTTAGTATGAGTATACTTAATGAGTCTTCCGGAAGACGAAGTAAGATTGAATTGAAATCCAATAATTATGATTGAAAATAGTTCCATGTGTGATCTATTTGAATGATGAAATTAGTATTGAAATTTTATATGACAACATTTAAAAAAAATGTTTATAAATGATTAATTTGATTGATTCTTTTTGCATGAATTAAATATGTTATGAAATTTCTTTTCATTAACTTACCCTTAATTTTCTTGTTGTGTAGTGAACTACGATAACTATACGAATAAATGATCATACCGGTGTCGAAAGGTATAGAGGACTTTGGGATGTACTTTTGAACTTTAGTTAATATTTATATTTTTATAAGTTATAATTTTGTAATAGAAATATTTTGAAAAAACTCTAATTACATATATAAAAATCGATACAATATAGTTAGATATTTTCGGGAGTGATAATAACTATTGTGCATTTGGTTCTCCGATTGTAATTTTCTGAATTGTTTTTCATGTAACAAATATTTGAATTAGTAAAAAGATAGATATTAAAAAAAATGATGTTGAGTAGCGTGTCGGCAAGCCATCGAATTGCTGAACTTTCAAAGTTGTAAACTGGTGAAGTCTATTTTTGTGCAATGATCTTCTGTTACCATCAATTACTTTTTTTCTCATTCATGCAGTAATATTTCTAAATTTCCCACATCAGATATTCTACCTGTTGGTCTTACTGCATGCCACACCTATTATTGTCTTTCTAGATTGCTATTTAAAAAACAATGTCACCTAAAATAGTTGCAAATGACATTGCTTCTGTTCATACTGCACAACTACTGTTTTCCTTCATTTCAAACATAACAGGCATGATTTTAACTGTTTAGTAGACAAATGAAAGATAATAATTCAAAACAAAAAATTAATAAATTATTACTTCTTTTGACTTACTATTCTTATAAAATTTATATTTTTATCACATTTCATGAAATTTATAAGAGTTTGCCTGTGTTCAATAATATAGAAGTTATGATGTCAATTTTTGTGACATGATAGAAATTTTCGGGCCAATATTTCCTTTTAGGTTAATTGAGTGGACATAGAGAATATTTGGATTTAGATTTGAATTTAATAAGTTAATCAGTTAATTTTATAAACAACAAAGATTGTTTGACATTATCAAGAGAAAAAATATTTATTTGAAACCTCTTATAA
>Ga0123341_1001606_pt1 | contig 17369 bp, 12 predicted proteins | sample Turbeapinknodule_FD_89959 | JGI IMG/M metagenome (GOLD analysis project Ga0123341, IMG submission 89959) | Root nodule microbial communities of legume samples collected from Mexico - Turtle bean Mexico pink nodule | ecosystem: Host-associated > Plants > Roots > Nodule | place: Mexico: Nepantla...
AATTAATATTATAACATTTATCATATATAGACAGATATGTTTCTTTTTCATTTTTTTCTTAACAATTTATTAAAATATCAAATGTCCACTTTGTCATTTATCTTTTAGGTATTTTCTTATTTAAATTTTCCTACTTAGAAAACAAAACTAAGTATAAAAATTTAAAAGAATATTAAAGACATTTTTATATGATTTCTATAATTTAAAAAAAGAATATATATGAAAAGCTACAAAAATATTTCAAATTATTTTTTTAATACTGTGCAATTATGATGAAAGAGTAATATTAGCATACACACAATGTATATATATTTTTTCATATCATGATATCCTTTAATCCACCTTGAACATAACATAAAATAACATTATCTAACAATTATTTGGTGTGCATCAACATTGAAATAGTATACGAGTCTGTCAGACTCTTTTTCTATCGCACTCTTATTTAACTGTTACAGCTTATCATATCTTATCGCATCCTAAGATCTCATAAAAGTAGCATGTCTCATGTTGCATGATATTGGGTGAGTTTGTCTGCTTATTTTTAAACAACTGTTTTTTAATGAAATAAGCAGAACACCTACTTCTTCTGTGTTTGTTTAATCTGTTTATTTCCAAAATAAGCATTTTTCTGCTTTTTTTAAATAAACAAATCCTACCTGTTTCTAAAGAAGTGATTATTTAAAAAAATGCTTATTTTAGAAACACTTACTTATAGTTTGAACAAACTGGCTCATTTTTTCCAATAGTTTCCCTTTTAGTGTTTCAAAATGATACTTTTTATTGTTCCCTTAATTAATTAATACCCTCCTTTTCAATCAATTATATGGCGGTACTCAGTTATTCTATGAAATATACCATACTAAAAATAATAATAATAATAATAATAATAACAACAATTTATGCATTCAGTTATTTAATTTTTAATTATATATACACTTTCATATCCTTTCATCCATATTATATGTATCAACTGGTTGATTAATTATACCAAAAACTTCCAATCCAATCATGGAACTTGGCAACTTTCAGTTTTGAACTCCCCCAACTTTTGACTCTTGCTCTTTAGCTTTCAACTAATTATACCAAATGAAGCCATTAACTTGGAGAAAGCAAACTTGCATACCTGATTAAAATGTTGCTGAAGCTTTTCATTAGCAAAATTGATGCAAAATTGCTCAAAACTGTGGAAGTGAATATAATAGGATCAACCAAAAGAATCAAGTCAACAAAGTTACAAATTAAAATAAAAGCAACAGAAAGTACAATTTAATAATCAAAAACTCAACAGGGAAAATAAATCAATAGATGGTACAAGTCAACCTCAAATCTCAGCAGCACAATTCATTTTTTCTATCAGTGGAAGTGCTAACATTTACAAGAGTGTTATATACAAGTGGTGAAGTATTCACAAAACACTAAGAAAGGTATTCACAATTCATGTTTTCAACCAGGATATATTTCAATAATTCAAATTCACAGTTAACCCACTCACTTCAACTTACCACCGCGCATATAACCTAAAAAAATTAAATATACTCCAAGAGATAGTTAATTCACAACAGATTACCTATTATACTTAAAACATTCAAAACCATATATATCCAAGACTCCAATTTGCATCTGGGAATTGATATCTTGGCCCACAGAACTATTGATCTTATCAACAAGCCTGGTAGGGTATCAAATAATTAGTATTCACCGTAATATGCGCATGATAGAATATGTTGATCAATTCTGCATTGAACATAAGCATACCAATCAAATAAACGAGCATAGACAGTTTTTGCCAAAGTATCCCGGCCAGCAACAGCAGCATTACAATCAAGAGCTTTGACAATATTTCCTTCTCGAGTTTGTATTGAACGTGTACATAATGTTGCAAGCAGTAGGTTCAAATCACACCTAGATATGGAAAATTTGTAGACATTCCATTAAGTTTAACATAAAGGACAAAAGGTGAAAACTTACATAAAATCATGTCTAGTCATTACAAGTCAAGGAAAATAACCAAGTAACCAACCATCCATCTCATTCTGCTATTTTTTATCTTTTTCTCAAAGATAAATGATAATTCAGCAACCTGTTCAGCGAAAATCCAATCTCTCACAGACTAGGGAAACCAAAGCTAATTAATCTAAAGCTTCGTCTCCTTCTACATACAAATTCAGAAAACTTAATACTAACTATCTTAGCAAAGCCAATACCCAACAGTAGTTGAAAACTGTATTCACTATACACCTCGGCATTTCATAGTCATTGCACTAATGAGCAGTTCTAAAAAACTTTATTAACCATTGACTTTCCATCAGGTTTATACACTGTTCATGCACCCTACATAGTCATATTATCAGAATCTTACGTACACAAATATCATGAACATTTAAAAAATAAATCAACTTGAAAGCCAAATGCAAATGAGAGAAATGTAGTTAATTAAGCCAAGTTAAATAATGTTCCTAACAAAAATCTGCTACCTGAAAAGATTGGCAGCCATCTGCAAATGAAATCTTGATTTATCATCTTTTAATACTGATGAATCATGCTCTTTACCAGGAGAAAATTCAATGTTTCCCAAATGTAAAATTGCAGCTAAGGTGCAAAATATGGCTTCCTGACAATAAAAAGAAAGGATAACTGTAAGAAAAAGGGTAGCATATAAACAAAACTAACCAAGATAGCATAGAACAAAGCAAACACTAGCAGATAGCATCATCAAACCTGATCCTCGTGACTTATGCCAACAATATCCATTGCTCTCCGCGTCTTCATGTACTCTTCAGCACTGTTTATGCCCTCTAATTCATAGACTTTACTTTGATTCAAATAGTGGAAGTGACTTGGATGTTTCAACTTATACTTCTCTACATCCTAAAAAGAAGGCATTCCAATAAAAAAGTATAACAATAATATGATATACTGAAAACAGTAACCAGCACATGCACCTGTATGCTGGATATTAACACGTAAAGATATAATTGCATAAATACTTCACCATGGACTGCATACCCTTTCGGATGCACACAATTGATAAAAGCAGTGATAATTTCGTTCTGGATCCGTTATCTGCACTACTCGTGATCTTTCTAGTAAGTAAGTTCTGATTGCAGCACCAGATATTCTACCATTTGAATCAAACTGAATTTCAACAAACTTCCCAAAACGGCTGCATTGAGAACAGAAATAATGAGGCAATGACCAAGAAAGAACTTCAATAAAATAAGATATTATCTCACAAAACTGACAAACTTAAGTAGTATTCTTCCACTTTACCCACTTAAACCTCAGACTTTAATCTCAAATATCAATATCACAATTCCTATTTTCAGTCCTTCTGAATCTACTTCCCAGGAAATACACAAGGGAATAAAATTCTACGATGTCACAGAATTCTCTTCTCACTTGCATATTTTGAGATTCTATGCAACAATGGTGCAGTCTGTGGGTGTAATCAAGTGAAACTGAGCAGAGCCAAGCACTAGGCTTAACTTACCAAAAAATTGGGTGGCTCAAACTTGGCTTATTTATTTTAATGAGCCTCACTAAAGTTGGACTTGGCTTGTTTTAAGAATAATAAAACTTTGATTTTTCTTTTTGACTCATTTATAACATAAATTTTTAATGTGAAAAAATTCCTTCAATTATTTTTAACTTATCAATTTATTAAGCAGAACATTTTAGTACTAAATAATAATCTAAACACAAAATGTACTAAAATGTGGTATGATATTGTCAAAATCAAATCTATGTAATTATAATATTTTATGATACACACACACATGAACTATTCATGATGTAGACCTTGTAAAGTTGGGCTTAGCACATTAAAATAGCCATGCCTAATATCAAGCTTGAGTTGATTATTTAATAAATTATGTAAGCTTGGTTGATCATTCATTGATTCGTTCAAATAGCTTAGCTTATCTATACCCCTGGTGCAGTCCCCATTCACTATGCTAGTAAAGTCAGGCTTTATATAACTGGCATTCCATGAAATGGCCCTTATTAGGTACATAACTATGTTTCTATGAAGTCAACTATAGTTTTGGGTGGATGGACGGTAGAAAAAAGAGACAAGATTGTGCCTTTAAATAGCATGCTTTAGTTAATTAAAAGATAAGAAAATATCACAAGACAGACCAAAGAAAAATTATATGCTTCTTTCTTAAATAAAAGTGCAAAGTGAAATACTACAAACTATAGAGAACCAAGTTCACCTTGAATTGTCATTCCTGACAGTCCTTGCATTGCCAAATGCCTCCAAGAGTGGATTCGACTGAATCAAGCAAAAAGTTTAATCAGCATTCCTTATTGATGGCTAAATGGAAGTTAGAAGAAAAATAATTCTCAACGTGATCAATTGAGTTCAAAAATAGCCTACTTCAAGAACTTGTTGTTCAACTGTTCTGTCATCACCAGCAGCACGCCCACCAACAAAGGTAAGATATTGCATAATCAATTTTGTAATCTCAGTTTTCCCAGCACCACTTTCACCACTAACCAAGATAGATTGGCTTTGACCTCCATTCATCATAGCTCTATATCATGCCCAACAAAAAACTCACTACTTGCAACATGAAAAGGCAAGGAGTAAATATGACAAAAAAAACAAGCAATGAACAAGACCAAATACATACTAACCGATAAGAAGCATCAGCAACAGCATATACATGCGGACTAAGCTCACCAAATGGAGCTCCCTTATACTGCTCCATCATATGGATATCATACAGATGAGGAAGCTTTGTGAATGGGTTTACAGCTATTAAAATGCTCCCTGTATAAGTCTAAGAGAGAAAAACAAGTCATCGAAAAAGCATAAAATAGTACACAATGCAATGTGAAGGATAGGCGTAATAGTCACCACAAAATGTGTGTTGGTGAATAAATAAATACATACATACATATAAATCACATTGATATATTAAGTAAATGCTACTACTTATGTATTGATTTTTTATCAGTATTGGCTCCCTGAACAAGTGTTGCACCTCAAATAAAATACTGGAAAAGCCCTCATAAATGAAAACACTGATTATTTACCTTCATACATTAATATATGGTGGCAACAAAAACACATATGTCAGCTTATCACATTTATTCATATTCAAATACCAGAAAATTTGAAAGTGGCCAGGAACAATAGTTCCATACCCAAATGCAATTTGGACAGGAATAATGAGAGTTTAATTGCCATGAATTGTCAATGTAAAAAACCTTATACTACTGTTCAATCAAAAATCATCACTGAGGTGAATTATAAAAGAGTTATTTTAAATATATGACCAATCAGTGCTAAAAATGTTAGTTATTGCGAAACATGGCAAACGTATTATATGTGACAACTTGTAACTGAATGATCGTGTGCGAGTGTATAAACTAATTACCATAAACAGCAATACATGATTAGGTGACAATGTAAAATACTTTACACTCAATGCATTTCAATTAAAATGTAATGAAAAATCCTACATTGGAAGCATTGTACAGAAAATTGGATATCATTTCACTAACGTGCTAATCCCCTAATGCCAACTCGGCTCACCAAACGCCATTGGACCTTTTCGATTTCACACAGCTCAATAACACAACTATAGACTCGTGTTCATCGCGTCAGCGAACAGATGAAGATTAAGAACATTAAAAAACCCTAACTGTCCATCTAGTCACCAAAAAACCACTTCACTAAAACTCACATAGATATCATTCAGCGCATATCTTCTGCGGAGATTGTACAACACCCCTGGCTCATTCAAGTAAGCCAACCTCGTCATGTCTTCGACACCTCCATGCTCATCTTCGTCCGCGTCCCTGGGAAACACGTTCTCCGAAAGTGCAATAACCTGCAGCAACATCAACACACCTCACAACTTCTTGATCCAAATAATGCACCGGCATTCACAACTGCAAGCAGCGGAAATTAGGCAGAAACAAAACCCTGACCTTCTTGCCAGAATCGGTGGCAACGGTAACATTCTTTCCCGAAGATCCGAGTACTTCAGCAGGAATCCAAGCGAAGTCTCTGTCGTGAACCCAAACCTTAGTGCCATGGCGCAGATTCATGATTGGTGCCTGCAATGGGGAAATGAAGGAAGGGGAACAAGAAGTGGAACAAGAAGTGGAAAGTGAAACCCTAGAGAGAAGGTGGAGAATGAGAGGTTCTAACAGGCACGAGGTTGAAGTAGTTTTCTTCTGTTCTGTTATGCTGAAAATTGTGGTTCCCGCCCCCGCCCTACCAGGTGTGGACTATGAGTCAAAAATGGCGAAACTGTACGGTATTTATATCGTATTCGACACGTCACCACCGTACCCAGTTTTTGGCTTTTGGTTTTCTTCCTCTTTTCACTCGCGGTTTCGCTTTACCGTATCATCCGCTTCTTTCTTTTTGGATATATCTGCCATGGCTGCACCAAATTACGTTACACTTTTAAATTAAAATTAAATCGATTCTTATTATCTCACTAGTAACTTACGTTTTTAAGCATTAATGAAATTTATTTCACCACGATCATGTTTTTAGATTCTACTTCTTATAGAATTTGAATTCAACATCTTAACTTTCAGAATTTCTCTTACAATTGAACCTTTGTAATATTTTTTTAACAGCCATGATTTTTTAAAATTAATAAAAATAAACAACGCGAAATAAATCAATATTTTGATAGTTTATGTGTTTTTCAATAATTTACAATTTAAAATTCATATTGACAGTGCGTAGCGTATATATTAAAAAAATACTTACAAAATTGTTATAATTATCACAGTAGATTTATTCTGTTATCTCGTGATGTCGTGATACACTGAAACGGACACTCATACAACACGGATATGAAGATACATAAAAATTTTAAAATGTAGGACATGGGGATATGGATTTATATATTATATAATTATGAATTATATAAATTAACAATAAAAATTTATGTGTACAAGTATGTTATAGATTATTTTTTGAAGGGGAAAGATGTTTTTCATAACTGGTTCACAATGTTTTGTTTCTTAGTTTTATAATCATAATAACAATTTATACAATAAAATCTAAATTTTAATAAAATTAATGTATTTTTCCTTTTTAAAATTGTGTTAGAACCGTATTAGAATTGGACACTTCACGGATACGTGTCCTACAGGTGTTATACGAGTGTTGGTATCCAACACGAGTATCGGTCACCAACACGCCATTTAAGAGGAGTGTCCGAGCTTCATAGGTGATGACAGAATAAACATTTTTTTATTTAAGAAACAAAATAAAATGTTAAATTATTTTTATTATAGATGTCGTATAAAATTTCTTGGAATACAGAGATACATTATTATACTTTTACGACTTTTACACATGTGTATAGCTTACCCCCTCAAAGCTCAATACAAGTATTTAAACCGACTGTAAAAAAGTCAAAGATACTTTTTACATACGATTGTGATGTATATAAAGTAAATTTAATGAAGAAAAAGAGTTACAGTTTTTATAAGTTTTCAATATAATTTACTATTTATACTTTTTTTTATAACGTTAATTAAAATACTCCAATAAACACAGTCTTCCACCGTACACTAAACTTTTCTCTATTTTGAAAAATTATTTCAAAAGTAAAACAAATCGAAGCAAATGGCATTGGCATCAACGTATAAAGGAAGCAAAGGACAATTTTCTTCTCTTTGCTTTACGCTTCAATCCTTTATTAATTTTAACCTTTTACTCCACTTGTTATTAGTTCGGTAAGAGATAAAATCATTGAAATAAAAATTCATAAGTTTTCAATACAATTTTTATTTACTATAAAAGTTCAGCATCAATTCATAATTTTTTACCCAAATTTATTCGCTAAATTACTATATATTCACTATCGGTCCGTATATATTGTTTATAAGCTTTAGTATGATTCTTGATAATATAATTTATGGTTGAAGTTGTCATTCACATAAGTTTATTTTGTTTACACAAACGTAATTGAGTTAAATTACGAAAAAAAAAAATACATTCCATCCTTTAAGAAAAGTTAGACGAATAACTTGCATGGAAACATCCTTGAGTATTTGACAAACTGTCCATTAATCAAACGATAAAAGAATATAATTTGGTGTTCCCTTTCCCTTTGGCATGTATTAGGAAAAAATATTATAACTTATAGTTAATAAATCATATTTTTTTTAAAGTAACAAAGTATAACACTTACAAAACTAACTTTAACTTGAAAAGAAATGAATTTGTTTTCTTTTTTGTTATTTCCTTTTAAAAATAGTAATAGAAAGATACCACCAAATCCTCAAGCCTTAATAAAACATTTAGTTGCATCATCGCTTTCCAAAGAAAAATCAATAACATTGACATCTACATTTAAATAAGAGAGTAGTAACATAACATCCTTTAATCTTAAATCATTAATCCTTTAAGATTACACAACGGAGGAAACTTATTTGAGCTAATTGAAATGTGAGCCATTGTATGTTTTTCATTATTAACATAATAGTATTATCATTTAAATGACCTTTGAATGAAGGTAGTAGTTAGTGCAGTGTAGATAAATGTTAGGCATTAAACCAAAAGATTACTAGAGTGATTTTTTCCTAGTTTATCCAGAAGGACCATATTGCATACAAAATATTTGACATATTTCCTCTGTGGCTTAAATATACATTGATTCTGAAAGTGGTCACACGCTGTTTTGAGATATTACTTCTCCAAATTTGAGGAAGAGTTGGGCATCAGAGGTGCTGATGGAGGGACAGTTGACCAAGTGTGGAGCTTTGAGATTGGCATATTCGTCCTTGTAGGATTGCGTTTTAGCAGATGGCCGTGAAGGAGGTATGAGTACTTGCATTGTTGGGACTGATTCTTTTGGTGGCACTAAACTTCCAAGCACACGCGTCACCTCGTGCATTGTGGGTCTATCCACTGGTTGCTTCTTGGTGCACAAAAGAGCAAGCTGAAAAACTTTTTTTACTGCTATCATTTCCTTGCATGTGGCACTAATATCTGGATCAACGGTTTCCATTACAGCATCACTAGCTGTCTTGGACAAAATCTAAGCAAATAAAGGGAATTAGATGTTGGAATATGAAAATTATGTCAGCAAATGAGCTAGTGTATGCCATAAATTATCAAGGTAACACACCAAAGGGTAACACTACTCAGTTGATTAATGCTAGAATATGTATCATGTCTGTTAAGGTAAGATCGTGTTCAGCTGTGTAGGACCATACAAAACTATGGCTTTACGTCAAATATAAAAAAATATAACTAGATTTTTTTGGTGTTTAACTATCTCAAAGGTCATGATGGGGGCAAAATAGATAACAGACAAGAATTGTTTAAAATGAATAGAAGAGTTACCAGATGATGAAGGTTTGATTCGTTTTCCACAGCTTTCCTCCCAGTTAGCAGCTCAAGTAATACAATACCGTAGCTATACACATCAGATTTCTCAGTGAGTCGAGAAGTTCTAGAATACTCAGGGTCTATGTAGCCAATTGTGCCCATTATGTAAGTTGAAGTGTGGGATTTAGAGGGGCATAGACTCTTTGCAATGCCAAAATCGGTGAGATGGGGCTCAAAGTCTTTATCTAGTAATATATTAGATGATTTCACATCCCTGTGAATGATACGTGGACAGCAATCATGGTGTAGATAAGCTAGCCCTTGGGCTGATCCAAGAGCTATTTTAAGACGAACATCCCAATCAAGCCTTTTCCTCTTGGAAGGTCCTGAAAAAATGTGCATAAATAAAATCGTTGCTAAGATTGAAAATTTGTACAGCAAAGCATGCAACATTATCAACATCTTTCAAGCAAAAGTTTCAACTTACCATGTAGAAGATCCAACAGACTGCCATTTTCCATGTAATCATAAATGAGGAGGTTTCCAAATGGAGACAAAGAGTAGCCTTGGAGACTGACCAGATTCCTGTGCCTAATGCTGCCAACTGTCTCAAGCTCAGTCTCAAACTCTTTCAAGCATTGGGGGTAGTGGGAATATAGCTTCTTGATAGCCACTGGATTGCAATTCTTGAGAATACATTTGTAAACTGTACTTGATGCACCATACCCAATTATATACTTCTCACTTAGGTTTTCAGTGATCCTCATTATATCATCATATACATGAAGTGCCATATTCATGTGAAGAATCACTAGTTTGGGAGGTGAGTAATTAACTGCCAAGAAGGAGAAATCAGTAGATTATCATCTTCATTTTCTATAAGCACAGTTAAGATAAAGTACCTGGTTTGTCAAAAGATCCGTCAGGGAAAGGGGCTGGATTGTGTGGTCTGCAAGCTGCAAAGAGTACCATGAACAGAATCACAAGGGTACCTAGAGCAATTCCTAGGATAGCTGCCTTAGACAAGTTAACTGCATGATCAAAAAGCATGTTAGCTCATTATGCACATACAAACCATTACTTAGTTCTAGAAGGAATGATGTCATAGGAAGAACAAAGCACCTACTGTAATAGCCTCACCAAATCATTTTGAATGAATTACACTATCATTGTGGAAAATATAAACAAACATGTGAAACTGTTTTACTCTTCAAATGCTTCTATTTTAACAAGTTCAACATGGTATCATTGTGACCCACCCCTTTTTTCAAAATAAAATGTCATCACTCCCATATTATTTGTGCAAGTGCTTCTGATTTTGGCAACACTAAACTCGGGTAAGACCCAATTTCTCAGAGGATATATTTTTAAAAAATGCTTTAGAAGTCAAGTTTTTGGAGGACTTGACTTCTAAAAGGGGCATTTTTTTTCATTTTATAAGAAGAAATTTGTACATTCCTTTCGATTAATGGAGGAAAAATTACATAAGAAAAACAATTACGAAAAAAATCTACAACTAAAAATAACTTGGAACAAGATAAACTTTTGTCTACAGACTATCTTTTGAAGTAATCAAGGGTCCAGATCACACCAGTCATAACAAAAACAATATCCACATATCAGGAATCTAATAAAGAAATTGTATCAGACAAAAGTAGCAACCTAGACAACCTCAAGCACAAAACCATACAAACAAAACATAGATGGAAAGATCTTTTGAGGGAGGAACTAGAGATTTTTTGGTGCTTATAGAACCATACAGCAAAACATAGATGGAAGGGGACATATTCTTCCATCTTAGAACATTAACAATCCCTTATCTTACCCAACCTATTCTCACAAGCATAACAACCAAAAATAACACGGGAAAATCTTTTGAGGAACTAGAGATTTTTGAATTCTTCTATAAACCATACAACAAAAATGGGGGGGAGTAACATGGTATTCCTGCTAGGAAGTTCAGCTGACCTCGCTCGGTAGGGTGATACCCTCGACAAGATGAATCTAGCCAATAGCCACATAGACCAGGGTTTCCAATGAAACTGCAAATAAAAAATGTGACATCAATCAATCCACGTATCCAAAAGAACATGCTGATGGAAAGCTACATTGAGTTGAAAAATAGAAGCAAAAGAGACAAAAGGTTCAGCAGGAAATGACCTAACCTATCAGGGGAAAACCTGGAAAAATTGTTGCTTGTGGGAATAACACCAACTAAATTGTTGTAAGATACATTACTACAAATAATTTAGTCAATCAATAACCAATTTGTTAGGTAAAAGTTATATGATATTTCCAGAGAATTATAATGCCAAATTGTTCCAAAATAAAATCAGAAGAAACTGAACTTACATCAAAGAAAGACTAAGGCAATTTACAAGCGAAGACACATCCCCGGATAATTTGTTCTTTTCTAGTCTCCTATAGAATTTCAAACCAAGAGATTTGATTAAAACATGTAAGAACCGCAGCAAAATTATCTGTCGATCGTGATTTGCCAATGAAAATTTACAAAATAAACACAAGATCGAACAAATTAGCTGAGTCTATTCAAGCCATTAAAGAAGCTGAGCTCAACACTCAATCAAATCTAATGAATATAGATTTCTAAGCATAGTTCTTGAGGAATTCGTCCAAAAAAGATAGCATATATTGCAACTTTTTATGTATTTCAACCATTCAAAAAATCAGTAGAATTCAAGGAAAGTGGTTCACTGGCAAAAGAGATTTGCCAAGTCTATAAAATATCATCAACTTATATTAACAAACACTTAAGAAATATAAAACAAACACTGAATAAGGAAAAAAAGGAGCTTACAAATATATCATGTTCTGAAGCTGACTAAGTTCTTCAGGGATCAAGCCAGAGAGTTGATTATTTGAAAGATCACTGAAGTACAGAATCGTGAAAATAGTCAGCACAAAACTAACACAATCTTATCTACTAAGGAGAACGGCAACATGAATATACAAACGTTATTTGATCAGTTACACAATCTCAGGGATATTATTCAGTAGGAATAATAGTCAGTAAAAAAAAAAAACAAAAGACTTCTGTTATATTTTCATCTGAAAGTTGACTGACTTACATATCCATGACACTTCTCAGATTACCAAATTCTGCCGGAATAAAGCCTGTTAAATGATTTCTGCTCAGGTTCCTAGCAAAATTATTACTCGCAGTCAGTAAATAATAAAATTCAAGATTTCAAAAATAACTAGCTGAAACACTCACAACTTCAGAAGATGTTCCAAATCACCAATGGAAGAAGGAATGGAACCAACTATATTATTCTTTGATATATCCCTGGAAGGAAATATCTATTAGAATGAAATCAGGGAGATAGATATATGGAGACATATTAAACTAATCATACTTACAGTGTATCCAAATTTCCGATCCGTGAAAGTTCAATTGGAATTGACCCTTGAAGATTGTTTGAAGAAAGATTCCTAAGGATAGCCATCACAATGTCTTGAAGGAATCAGAACTAGTTAAGAAAAGAAGTAATACGTTTAACTTTGAACTGTTAAGAATTTCATGCGTACTACCTTAGGGCCAAGAGAACTAATCACAGTAGAACTAATTATGACAAGATCAAACAAATTTGGCCGATAAATAAAGTCAAGGTAAAACTTACAGATAGGTCATACTCTCCAAGCTTTGTAAAGATGAGGGAATTGTTCCACTCAGCTTATTCCCATGCACATTGCTGATACATAACAATCAAAAGTCCATCACCTAAATGTAACAAAAAAATCCTTCTTACATAGTATATACAAGGATTACTGCTTACAGGCTGTTCAGGTTTTTACATGAGCTGAGATTACTAGGAATTGGACCCTCTAGGTTGTTATTGGCAACATTTCTGCAAGAACAATGTGTTAGTGATAAAGTTACTCAACAATCAACAAAATCTATACTTCATATAACAACACTCACAAGTCAAACAGATCAGTAAGCTTTCCAAGCTCAGGCGGGATATGTCCACTTAAATGGTTATCATTCAATTCCCTGCACAGAAAGGTGAATCATTATAGGACGAATTTAACCCAAGTTGCACCTCTTGTAAACTAATGACTAAAGCATCTTACAAATAGTGAAGCTTTGTCATATTTCCGAGCTCTGGGGGGATGAGACCAGTCAGCTTGTTTCCATGCAAATACCTTCAAACGTTACCATAAATTTTATCCAATGAGCCTAAATATTTTCTGATTTTTTTATGCACGCGCTTTTGTGCAAAATCAAACTGAAGATTTAAATTTCAAATTACTAACATACACTTACAATTTTTCTGTGTAGGTCAAATTTCCCAATATATGAGGGATTGGCCCACTTAGCAAGTTACAACTCAAATCTCTATAGGAATATTGAAAGAGATATTAGTAAAGAGCAAAAATTTCAAGTCAACAAAGACCTTCATAAAGGTTGTCAATCCAATGCTTACAAGACAGCAAGGGCTTGCATCAGACCAATAACAGATGGGATATGACCTGAGAGCTTATTGCCTTGCAATGACCTACCAAATTCAAATAAGTTTTTAGGAGTTTCTTAAATAAGTAAAGTGGAAGACCGCATCATTCTTTTTAAAAACTTCTGACAGATAACACAATACATACAGAGTTGCTACTTGCAGGAAACCAATATTGAATGGTATCTCTCCAGATAGCTTGTTGTAGGATAAATCCCTGACATTAATAGAACATATCAATAAGAAAAGAGAAAACATGGTGAGACAAAGTCTGTGATACAGATACAGTTAGATATACATACAAGACCTGGAAAGCAGTACAATTGCCTATGTTTTCGGGAATACTGCCTGTCAAGCTATTGTTTCTCACGTCACTGCAAAATGGAAGGATGAAGATAATTACTTCGCTACCAAACCAAGTAAATATATACTTTCAAGACATGAAATAAAAAGAGAGTCAGTGTAGTAACTTACAAATACCACAGCCCAGTTAACTGGCATATGTCTGGAGAAAGTGAACCCATCAAATTGTTACCTCGCAAGCCACTGTCATAGGAAAAGGGAACACACAAAGATTGACACCAAGAACACATCACAGATTTCATCGCATAAGTCAATTAAATGATGGATTTCATTGAATATACAATATACTCACAGATATTGCAAAACTTCATTCCAGTATATAAGTCTTGGTATCTCCCCACTGAGATTATTCTGTGCGAGGTCTCTGGAAGAGAACCAATTTTCAAAAATCAATAAATACTAAAGTCATCCTTTAGACGAAAAAGAGAAAATGGAAAACTAACTTACAGAATCTTCAAGTTAGGAACCTGAGAGAGAGTTGAAGGAATTGGTCCAATTAGCTGATTATTTTTCAAGATTCTGAGAGCAGATTAAAAAGAAGGGCGAAAATACTTGTCATAACCATATCATAGCCTAGGCAAATAAATACACCAATGAAAGGGAAACCCTCAGAAGAACTTACAGATTTTCCAGTTGTTTCATCTTTGAAATTGAAAACGGTATATCTCCCCGAATCTCATTGAAAGACAAGTCTCTGACAACACAGTAAAAGGAAAAAGTACCCCCTTTATGACATTTTCACTCGGCAGTCAAAACTATCAATAGAATTCAGTTCTTCGGGTATGAAACATACACGTTTTTCAGAGAGGAACAGTCGCCAAGCTCATCAGGTATCTGGCCAGATAAACGGTTTTCCTTGAGATCGCTGTTTAAACAACACATACATAGAAAAAGGCATTGGTTTACATAGCCTCGAGTATGAGAAATGTCAATGAAACCAAGAGTCCAAATAGAGTTAAAATGTGAAGTAGTAATACATAGAGACCAAGCTGCTAAGCCTCCCTAATGCAGGTGAAATTTCGCCCTCAAGATTCAATCCTGAAAGATTCCTGAAAAAAAAAAAAAGAGAGAAAATGAAAAGAATATCCTTATTGAATCGCAGAATCGCATATACTACTCAAGAACAATAAGAGTGGTACTTACAGTGCAACCACATTGTAAGTGACATTATCACACGTAACCCCTCTCCAGAGACAATAATCTGAAGAAGGTGTGTCAGTCCAGTCAAACAGAACGTTATCCACATCCCTCAACGACTTCTTCATCTCCCACAACGTTGCTCCTTCAATTCAAACATCCACATTGAGCTTGTAAACCAGAGGAACAAAAGAAAACCACAGTGTTCGGTTAGAGAGAAGGCCTCACCGTCTTGAGAATTCACCGAATCCAAACAAAGGAGAAGAACCAGAAGGAGTCCAATCCAAAATGCCATAACAGCTTCAAATGCTAGCACCACGGGAGAGAAGGCTTTGAGATATTCAGAATAGAACTCATTCAAACGATGTGATGGGATGACATGCTTTTTTCTGGTTTTGAAGGGTGAGTTGCAGAAGAAGCAGTGCTTTGTGCAATCACGTCACATCACCCTGGCAAATAGACCTCTCTCTCTCTTTATTACATTGCAGGGTAGAATTAGTAGTGGCGATAACACTGATATTAATAGAGTGATGTGAAGTGAATAAATTAATGGAATAAAGTTAAAACTATCTGGCAGCGGTTCTGCTACAACCTGCAACACTGTACCATAGTCTCTATCTACGTACCAAGCAGGGAGGTCCAGCTTTCTCTCTCTCTCCTTGTTTGTTTTCTCTCTCTTAACTTAACTACACTGTCTGGTGGTAGCTGTAGTGGGATCTTATTCAGCTATTGCAAATTATGCCATATCATGGTCTTAATTGACGTGGGAAAGGGTCGCTTTCAGTGTGTGTTCTTGTGTTGTGAGAGTAATGCAAGGCAAGGAGATCCATTTGAAATGAGGTGACAAAGACACCTTTCTCTTTACCGTTCACTCTTTCTCTGTCAATCTCCTAACACTGCCTCTTTCTATGATTATTTGACTTTGTCTGTTTCTCTCCATCAATGCTTTGTTCTTTATTATTTGGAAGGAGCTATCTTTGTTTACTCCCTTTGTTAAATACTACTGCAATGTAATATCTTCTTCTACTACACCTTCTGAAAGTTTTGTTTGGATCAAAAGGGTTTATTGCTAAACACATGAAACTCGTTAAAGTTTATGGCTTTTTCATTAACTTTCACTGATAGTGAATAAAGTGTTCAAGTATATTAACGTTTAAAAAAAGGGAGAAGGGTGAATCTGTGAATGGGGAAGTGTGATTTGTCTGAAAAAAGGTACGTGATCTAAGATTTAAAAGAAATCGTAGTATTTTGTATTATAGCAACGTACAATGTAAATGATTGTGTGAGTTGGAGCATGTAAATTATACTATGGCGACGGTGACGTCTCTATCTATCTTAATGGCTTCTTTGATATGAAAAAATCCCATGAAAATGAACACACGAGTTCTTCTTAGATCCGCAAAAATTGTGTGGGTAACCAGGGCCAACGAGAATAGTGCTTTTGATATTTAGATGTCTTGTTTTTTGTTCGGAACAGAACAAGACAGTGAGAATTGAAACTTGACTTCAGCCTTTGGTCGCATTGCTTTTTATGAATTAGGGACAAAGTAATAGATGAAGGTTTTTATATTTAATATTTTAAATGGAAAAATATTTTCTATTCAATATAAATATGTAGTTTTCATTAAATCAACAAGATAACCAGTGAATTTTTCTAGCAATTATCAATCGTAAAATTTCTTACTACACAGGTAAAAGGCGATAAATATTTGTTACCCACCATAATCAAATCATAGGCAAGATAATAAATAAATAAAAATACTACCTAATTAAGAGTTTAATATTATTGAAGATTTAGAACCATTTTTTTTCTTAAAACGTTAAAGAAATTAAGGATAAAAAATTTAATTAATTCACTAAAAAAAATCATGGAATAAAAATTAATTTTTAGAGAAAAAAAATAATTAATTGTTATAATAACTAAATTATATATTATTTTATAAACTACAAAAATTAAATTTTTAAATTAAATTTTATTATTATTAAATTATTTTTCAATTGATGTCTAGTTACAATCAAGATTTTTTTCTACCAATTTAAATTAATTTACAAACCAAAATTTTTTTATTCTCTAAAAT
>Ga0123341_1001607_pt1 | contig 17366 bp, 13 predicted proteins | sample Turbeapinknodule_FD_89959 | JGI IMG/M metagenome (GOLD analysis project Ga0123341, IMG submission 89959) | Root nodule microbial communities of legume samples collected from Mexico - Turtle bean Mexico pink nodule | ecosystem: Host-associated > Plants > Roots > Nodule | place: Mexico: Nepantla...
ATTCAATAAATACTAAGGATCTTGTCTTTTTAAAATTGAAGATGAATTTTTTTCTTTGTAAAATTAAAAATAGATAATAGTAGGTAAAAAGAAATTAAAATAGTAAGGAAATATATTAAAGTATAAAAGATAGTAATGTCAATAATTAAATAACTTACAACCTAGTTGAAGTAGTTTAGCTTATAAAATAGAAAATCTTCCCTTGAACTATTTTGAGATATTTTACAAAAGAAGTTACTGAAATTAAGTTACTAACTAGTTTATGGATATTTCTAATGATACTCTCTCTCCGAAGATTAAGTGTAAGCTAAACTCGAAAGAGATTCTTTGGTCACTGCAGAACTAGTTTAAGAGAAAGAAAGCTGAACTCTGAAAAAGTTTTTTACTCCGAATTCAAACTCAACCAAAACTGTTGTTTTGCTGACGAATTTATGGTCTAACAAGGACAGTCCTAACATAATTAAAATTCAAGTGTTGTGGTAAAAGTTATACAGGTCATGATTTAATTTTATACTCTGTTTTGTGTAATATTAGAAAACAAGTTTTGGAGTAAAATTTTAACTCTTAACATTACTGGTGAGTCTCTCCACGCTTAAGCTAGGAGATTGTACCCTTAGAATTCAGTTTCTGACGTAAATAGTTTGGTCAGTAAAACTCTGAGATTACAGAGTCCTAACCTCAATCCCAAAAGACGTCTTTGTAGAGGTATTTTGAGGCCAAAATAGGTAGCTTGACCATAATAGGTCCTGTTGTGAACAACTTATTTATGCTACAGTTTTTACTGTTTTCTTTTAGTATAGTAACTCTAGTATTTCCTGACATTTTCCACTGTTCCCTTATATGCAGATAAAACGAGAAATATCAACAATGAAACTTATTAGACACCCAAATGTCATACGTATGTATGAGGTTAGAAGGCAGTAAATGATTGCATCCAAATACATGACATTTTGTATAATTTTTTCTGTTCTCATATTTTCCCTATCTTTCAGTCTTTCCTAACTTCATTATAAATGACTAATCCTTGCGTAGGTAATGGCTAGCAAAACAAAGATATACATTGTATTGGAATTCGTGACTGGTGGAGAGTTGTTTGACAAAATTGTAAGACAGTTTTTGTCTTTACTGTAAGCTTCTGAAGGTCTGAGTCCTTCGTATTATCTCGATCTTTATTTGTGTTTTTGTTGCTATTAACTTGAGCCAGGCACGCAGCGGGAGGTTGAAAGAAGATGGAGCAAGAAAATATTTTCAACAGCTTATATGTGCTGTGGATTACTGCCATAGTAGAGGTGTTTTTCATAGAGACCTAAAGGTCTGTAACTCTTGCACCCTTCACATTTTTCCTTTTGATTCCCTTTTCAAAGAGGGAGTGCTGGTGCAGGGCTAAAAAATATGGATTTCTGAATTCAGAGAATATTCAGTGAAAGAATTTATATTTAAAAGAAGGGATGTATTTACTCAACCACGAGAGTGTGAGTGTGTGTTGTGAAGAGAGGGTAGAAAATTAACGTGTTCCTTTGTTTTATCTGCTAAAGCCTGAGAATTTGTTGCTGGATGCTAATGGAGTGCTTAAAGTATCAGATTTTGGATTGAGTGCATTGCCTCAACAAGTTCGGGTGAGGACATTGACTAATTTTTGAAAAAAGTGATAATATAATTACTTCTAATTGGAAACTGATTATCTTATTGATAATAGGAAGATGGGCTACTTCACACAACATGCGGTACGCCAAATTATGTTGCTCCAGAGGTATCGGCTTTTGCTGCTTGTTACCATTACATTTTATCTCATAATCTTTTATTTTTTTTTCTTTTATCACTACTTCCTTATCATCTAGGTGATTCACAACAAAGGTTATGATGGTGCAAAGGCAGATCTATGGTCATGTGGTGTTATTCTCTTTGTTTTAATGGCAGGCTATCTGCCCTTTGAAGAAACCAATCTAACGGCTTTATATAAAAAGGTGATTTTGATTGACTCCATATCCATTTCTTTTTGTTCACCTGACTGAACCCGATTCATATTATTCTGATGTTTCTGTTTGAGAGCATAACAACCTGATTTTTCTCAAACATGTATTATCATTATAATCTTTGTGATTATAATCAATAAGAGTTGAAGCAGTTTATGAACTAATTACTAAAGGAATTCTTACAATGCATGTGTGCTCATTATTCTAGTTTGTTTTCTTTGATAAATGAGGTACCTTCTATGAATTCAGTAATTAGCATGATTTATTTAATGTCGTGAAGCTGTATAGAAAACTCACCATATTGACTTTTGTGAATTAAAATGACCTTAGCATTTTTTGTTAACGCCAACTACTAGTCCTACTATGTTTTCTACAAACCTGCGGATTACTGCGGAAATTACTAAGTTGAAGCCTGTTCTGAAAAAATGTAAAGTAAATTGTGCTGTTCATATATGTTTTCTGTTTCATGACAGTCCTCATGTGTTTCTTTTTCGTCTATTTTGTTTTTCCTATTTCCTGTGACAGATTTACAAGGCTGAGTTCACGAGTCCTCCATGGTTCTCTTCAAGTGCCAAGAAACTAATCAACAGAATACTTGATCCAAATCCTGCCACTGTATGCCCTTTTGTTTTCTTTGCTTATTTACTTATGATCTGCTACTAAGCTGGTGTCTTACAAATATTCTTATTTTTCCCTCCATCTTACCAAATAAGTGAAACAACCTTTATCTGTTTTTATTTTAATGATACGTAACAGAGGATTACAATTGCTGAGGTCATTGAGAATGATTGGTTCAAGAAGGGATATAAGCCTCCCGTATTTGAACAGGCTAGTATTAGTCTTGATGATGTAAATTCTATTTTCAGCGAATCTATGGTAAGTCTTTGGTTTTGCTGTGAAGCCTGATTAAATTTTGTTTACCAAAACTTGGATTCAGACCTCTATCTCAATATTGACTGCGGTACACAGGATTCGCAAAATCTTGTAGTTGAGAGGCGTGAAGAGGGGCATGCAGCACCAGTGACAATGAATGCCTTTGAGCTTATATCTAAATCTCAAGGTCTCAACCTTAGTAGTCTATTTGAGAAGCAAATGGTATGTGTATCTTGATAAGTAAATGATTTGTATACATTTTTCTTATTGCAACTTGGCATCATAGAAACCTGACTTGGAATATAAAAAAATAAAAAGAAATAAAAAGAATTGTCCTGTGAGGGATCACAAGTACTATTTTCATTTACTTTTATTTTCTGTTTCACGTACCATCATGTTATGCTATTTGTTTATTATAAGTTGCTGAATCAAGCATGCAAGTTCTTAAATATAATGGTTAAGGCTAGTTGTATTTTTTAGGGACTTGTTAAAAGGGAAACACGATTCACGTCCAAATGTTCAGCAGATGAAATAATTTCAAAAATTGAGGAAGCTGCAGGACCCCTGGGTTTTGATGTTAAGAAGAACAACTGTAAGGTAAAAAATGTATACTGTATGACTTGTCTATTTAGCTAATAACTTGATACACACATCGAAGCTAATTTTTACTTTCTAGAACTAATGACTTGACAATAAGTTCCCCATTCTGATTGTTTATCTTATTCTGCACCTCAGTTAAAGATTCAAGGGGAAAAGACTGGGCGGAAAGGTCATCTATCTGTAGCCACTGAGGTATATGTTTTCAAAGTATTCTTTCATGATATGGATGACCTTCATATTAATTTGATTGTACTCAGGACTCGTGACTATTTCTAATGCTTTAAGTGTCGCTTCTCAGATCTTAGAGGTAGCCCCTTCGCTATACATGGTTGAGCTGCGTAAGTCTGAAGGAGATACTCTGGAATTTCACAAGGTAAGTTTAATGCACGAAATATGTGTGTTAATGTAAAACAAATTTTCATTTTCATTAGCTTGCTTGGACTAAGTTGTCTTTCTTTGTAGTTCTACAAGAATCTTGCTACTGGGCTGAAAGATATTGTTTGGAAAGCTGAGCCTATCGATGAAGGAAAACATGGTTAGTTTTCTATCAATCTTGATATTTGAGTTGACACAATTAGGATTTTAGCAATTTTACTAATTATTATTAGTGGGGTGACATGTTGATTTGATCGTTTTTGTATATCTTTGTTCGATTCTTTGGTAATGTTTCATTATTTGTGGTTTCGTAAATATTATTATTAGCATGTTTCAAATGATGGGAGGAGGTTAATATTGCTGATCAGTGATTATTTTTGTCTGCTATTAATTTGTTCGAGTTGCCGAAAGGCTAGTATGAAGTTTATAAGTTTGTTTTGGCTGATAAAAATATATGAAAGGGTTTCAAAATATACTAAATAATATTTGAGTTTTCTGGTTTAGCCACTTAACCGATGGTCGAATCATTGACTTGTAGATTCGGCCTTATGGTGAAGTCGATTCCTGATTTGGAGTTATACAAATAAGTTTCATAGTTCTTGTTTTCTGCAATGGTTTTTCCCCCATTAATTTGGACTTGTTATGTAATATCATTTTCAATTTCTATGACCAGATGCCAATCCATCAAAATAATTATCAACCAAAATTTCATCTCCGTACGAAGTACATTCAGTAGTTGTGTTATTAGGTAAGGGTGCTCATTGGAGGATTCTGTGATGGACTCTTCTCCTCATCAGTAAAAATTCCCTTTATTTGAATTGCATATCAGTAACTTTGATTTTTGTGCTGTTACAAACTTTATAAGTGCAAAAGGGAAAACTAAGCTTGCTAAAGATTTCTAATGTTTGTTTAAATGACGATTTGCTTATGTAAATTAGCTTTTATTTGAACCATATATCGATGACTTTTTTTGTGCTTTCACAAATGCAAAGGCGAAATCTAGGCCAACGAAAGATTACTGGTATTTGTTTACATGACCAATTGCTTGTGTGAACGACTTATGGAGTTTCTGCAAGAGAAGTCTCTTATATTATCATTGAGTTTTTAAATCAAAGGATTACCACATCCATGTTTTTAATCCTAAAATAGCCTCTTTATAAAAGAGTTGAGCTTAGCATTGCATCAAATAAATTATTTCAGTAATTAATTATTGATATGATTTGCTATAATTAGAAGAATATATGTTCATCAACAAGGAAGGTTAAAATTGGCGGTAATTCAAATTTCGCAAACTTTTCGTCCCAACATTGTGTGTTGTTGAAGAAGTTAATAAATTTGTTTTTCTTTTTCTAATTAAGTACTAACTTGAAACGAGTGGAAAAAAACCCTTTGAAGAAACTTTGAAAGATAACTACAACTATGATAAAAAAACATTTAGATTAAAAAGAAAGGATAAAATCACAATTCTTTTAACTGGTTTACTCGAACTACATTCAATTTTCTATAGTCAATTTGACTTTAGGATTTTACTATTAACAAGATTGTATTATACTTATACCTTAATTCATCAATGAGACTCTAACCTCTAGTAAAGATTTTGGGATGCAAAATAGATTTTTAAAAGCCGTATCTAATTGTTTTACTTAAGAGATCCATCTAGTTCTCCGTTAGGGAATATGTTACACTAACTAAGGTAGAAACATGAAGAACAATGAAGAACAAAGAAAAGAGAAATTTGTCTGCAAGTTTTTTGAATTAAAAAAAATAGAGAAAAGTTGTTATTTCTATTTGCAAACAACTATTTAAAGGTTCATCTGATAATAGGCCTTAGTCTAAGACAAAATTAAGGCAATTTCTTCCTGTACCATATTATTTATGACATGCACCTATTCATTGCTGATTAAAAAATAATAATTTATGACATGCACCCAAAACAAAATTTAAAAATCAACATTGCCCTTGATTTTATTTTTTCTTACGGATGCACAAAATACATTCTGGATTTCAAAATTTGAAATGTCATTTTCGTATTTCATTTAAGCTTTCGGATGGTCATATCCAGAAGTAACGAAAGTAAGTTATGAGTTCTGGATTTTTATATCCGCAATGGTGTACTGTAAATGGTGCTGAGCATTGAGATCCGTAACTAGTTTATATTTGCTTACAGATCTTGACATTCAGAAGGTCATTTATGTTGTCCAGGTAAGCTTCTGGATGGTGAAATCCGAAAGTGACATATTAGTTCTGGATTTGTATATCTAGAATTTTATGATTTGACTTACGTATATGAATATAAGGAGGGCAAAACTTTTAAATCATTAAGGACAAAATGAACATTTCATATCAGTTTGTTGGGTAGGTCTGAATTGATATGATGCAGGGAGAATCAGTCCAAAATTAAAAGGCTAAGGTCCAATGGAAGCCCAAACGAAAATTACAAAGACAATACACTGAAAAGGGACACCAGACCCAATACAAAAAATAAAGATATAGGTTCTTCTTGCACCCACCGGGTGCTAAAATTTCCATTAGACCCTTAACAAAAAAAAACCCTCAAGCAACCCCATCATCTCTTCTCTTCTCTGCTTTCTCCATGTACCAGTCCCACCATCCAAAACTCAGCTGCATAAATGTAAACAGTAGACAATATCTTCTTCTGAGAGTAACAAACAATATTGACAAACAGGTTAAAATACAAAATTATGTTAAGAATTCTATGGTTCAAAATTATGTTAGAATACCCTTACCTGCTTATGAGTAGAGCAATGTTTACCGAAACAAATACTTCATTGGCCCCTAATTGAAAGAGACGCACACCTTTACCACTAGTTACCCATTTACCTAAATTATGTTCCCCTCTTAAATAGCCATGGCCAACTCAATCCTCAAACTAGTGCAGAGTCCTCAAATTTTGAACTTGTCTTCTGTAAAGTGGACAAGCAAGAGCCTTTACATACAAAAGCATGCCCATATGATTCATTTTCATGAAACTTTAGCATTTTTTCTTGCTGATTTGGACCATGCCACCTAAACCCTCATTAAAGAGCATGATCCTTATGATGTATATATAAGTGGCTTCTATCATCTAGGAGACACATCAACAAGTCTACTTGCTCCTCAACTTCAAGCGCAAGTTCTTATCAAGGTGAAAAATCTTGCAAAATGGCTAATGAAGATAAGGTGAATACTCAACTTATCTTGGGTTCACATTCTTAAAATAAAAAACTTGTTTGAAATAGTTGTGAAAATTAAATTATTTCAGTAATATATTATTATCAGAATGAATTTTTGTTTGAATAAATTTATTAAAAAATTACTTAAGAAAATTAACTTTGCTTGAAAGTTTAAAAAAAAAAAAGACTTTTTTATAAGGATTGTTATGGGAATCTGTTATGCAGTGATATCCATTTTGAGCCAATCAAATTTGCAACATATCCATACGTGTCATGCCGCAATGGTATGACATCTCCATGATAGCACACGCTTTACCTCATCCCTTCTTCTCTCTCTCTCTCTATATGCCTCACTCTCTCTTCACTCTCCGCCATGCTCCCAGCCGCCGGAGCCGTCGCGTTACACTCTTCTCTTTGCTCCTCCCCTTCTGAGAAACCATACTCTCCTCTAAGAACAAACCTTCTTCTTGTGGCACCCAAACCCAAAAGCATCCTCCAAAACCACCCACTTTATCCCCCAACCCACGCCAAACTCTCCCTTGAATTCAAAGAGAAAATTCTCTGCCTTGAGGTAATGGGTATTGATGCAGGCAAAGCAATCTGCCAAAACCCTGATCTCCGTACAGCTACCATGGAATCCATTCAATCCATCATCACCTTCCTTTTCTCCAATGGCATTCTGGAAAAGGACCTGCCCAGAATCTTTGGCATGTGCCCCAAGGTTCTCACCGCTGACATCAAAACTGATCTCTCCCCAGTTTTTGATTTCATCTTGAATGAACTCAAAGTTCCCGAACATAGCTTCAGGAGGGTGGTCAATAAGTGCCCAAGATTGCTTGCATCCAGTGTGAAAGATCAGCTTAGGCCAGCTTTGGTTTACCTAAGGAGACTTGGATTCAAGGATTTGGGGGCCTTGGCTTATCAAGATTCTGTTCTCTTGGTGTCTAATGTAGAACACACCCTCATCCCTAAACTTAAATTTCTGGAGACTTTGGGACTTTCCAAGGATGAGATTAGGAGTATGGTGTTGAGATGTCCAGCACTGCTCACTTTCAGTATAGAAAATAATTTTCAGCCAAAGTATGAGTATTTAACTGGGGAAATGGGGAGAAAATTGGAGGAGCTGAAGGAGTTTCCTCAGTACTTTGCTTTTAGTTTGGAGAACAGGATAAAACCTAGACACATGGAGGTTGTGCAGAGTGGGATCACTTTACCTTTGTCAGTGATGCTTAAAAGCAATGATGAAGAATTTAGGGAGTTGTTAAAGCAGGGGGGTGGTTGACTATAGTGGAAGCATTCCATTAAATGTATTTATTTCTGTGAATGCAAAGTTTTCCAGTGAAGTTGAACTGTTTGATAAATTGTTTATATGCCTTGTATTTTCGACTCCTCATGCGAAGTTACTGATATGTATACTTAGTTAAGTTGCCGTCTCAAATCTCTGGCTGCGTTTTTATATTATCGAGTATATTGATAATACTGAGAAGCAAAGGTGAATGAAGTTTGAAGTAAAGTAATTTCATATTTTATCAATGGAACTCGGAAACTTTATCATCTAGGTTAGCAGTTAGAAAAACAGTTTCTGCAAGAATGGAATTTTAATAAAGTGTCAAAAGATTGAAGATCATCAACAAAGAACATATTACATGATGTAGGAGTTATAAGTTTCATATTTTCCTACCATTAGCCAGTATGTGTAAGAGTTGAAATTTAAATTCAGGTTGCAGTACGAGGCTTTGTTCATACCAGTAACTATACGAGATGCTTGGAATATTTCAATTTCATTATTTGACCATATCTAAACACAGCAAGAAATCTATGAAGTAGGAAAAAAGGCTAAGGAATCTGAGTACTAAGGATAAGATTATCTAGCCCAAAGAGTTCTGATAACTCTTGATTTGTTCCTACTTTCATGCCTAATTGTATCCTCTAAATGTTGCTTTTGTTCTTACCTGTTTTCAGTAGAGATTTGTATTTTTCATGGTAATAGATGTTTTAGTATAAACTGTAGTAATTCTGTTCTTTTTTAAATAAATTTCTACATTCTTCTACTTTGCATAGTATTCACTGATTTGTGTTTTTCATTGTAGAGAACATTTTCGGTTGATATTGAATGAAACAGATTTTTGAAATTTGGAGATGCAAATAAGATATTTAAAGCATGAAGTTTAGAATCCAGTGAAAGAAAAATAAAAATAAAAAACTGCAGCAGATGAAGAGTTTGGTAGAGTTGTATATAGGGGTAAAATTGTAATTTCATTTTGTCCAGCTGTTTAGGCCCATGATTTTGCTTGTTTCAGAATTGTAAATAGGCATTATGTGGTGTAGAAGATACAGGAGATAGCAAATACAATTCCTATTTAATACAGTTTTCAGTTTTGTTAGTTAAATTCTGTTTTGTGCTTCTTTCGATTCTGTCTTTTAGAATTCTGCACTTTCTTCTTCTCTTATCCGGTTCATCTTCTTCTACTGTTCCATGCTTTCTGATTCTTGCTTCTTACAATGATGTTCTTCTACGCATACAACTTCAATGAGGAGAAAAAAAACTCTAGAAGTAAAGAATGCCAATCATGACCATGTTCAAGATGGCTTCTACTGTTGTAATCTTTTAGTATTCAAGTCTTGATTTAGAATTGTTTGCTTTGAACATACAAACCTATTTTCTTCATAAAACAAATAATTTAGATTTGATTTCCTAGCATCCAAGGGTGAAGAAAGATTGACTGTGGTTATTGATTGATATTCTAATAATACTTCTATATTAGTATTTTCTTCTCCTGTTTGTACCCATTTGGCTTTTTAATTCTGTTTTCTGGTTAATACATTTGTTTCAGTTCAGTTTTAATACATGTTCACTGTCATTTCATTTTCAATTCCTAATGATGCACGAGTATTCTTCAAGTTTACTGTTTCAGTTAGCTTTCTGAGTTTTAATTTCATTTACTGCTTTATGTTTCTTTTCATATACACATTCACCTGAATCTTCCAATTTCTATTTCAATTGCAGTACTAATCACATAGTCTTTCAATTTTCCAGAATTGGTAGTTAATTAGGTTTTTAGTTAATTCAGTTTTGTTAGTTTTTTCAGTTTTTGATAGATTTCCAGTTTTCATTGTTTTGTTTCAGATCAGATTAATTAGGTTTTACAGTTGTTACTGTTAACATAGTTTAGTCAATTTTTCATCATTGCTGACCTAGGTCTACCTCTATATTGCACTTGTAAAGGAGGACTTAGTTGGTTGAAAGCATACACCACAGTGGTTGTTAAGTTCAAACGTAAATGGGCTGCAGTTGACGAGATCTGAATGGAATAAGATTCCAAAAGAATTAAAAAGAGATTATTTCTTGATTTCATGATGTTGGGAACAAAAGGTGAAAAGGTTAAGTAATTTCATATTTATCAATGGAACTGACACGTTTGGATTAATTTGAAAATTTGAGTTACATTTGTAACTGAGTTTGCAAAATTAAGTCCAACACTTTTTTGTACAAAATTATGTTCAGGCAAAATTTTAATGTATAAATATATTTTAAAGATAATCAAACATTTTGTGAAACTAAATTTTTTCTCTAATCAAAATTTGAATTGGAACACTCCAAACTAAAAACCACATATGGTGGAAGTTTTATCATCTAGGTCAAAAGGTCAGAAAAAAAACTCTGCAAGAATGGAATTTAATCAAGAGACCAACAACAGAAAATATTACATGTAGATGATGTGGGTGTAAGAGGTTTCATATTTTCCTGAGTAGCCAATATGTGTAAACATGGAAATTCCGGAAATATTTCAATTTTATAATTTGACCATGTGTAGACACACCAAGAAATATCTGGCGAAGGAAAAGGGGCTAAAGGAATCTAAGAGCATGTGATGATAACTGATAAGCTTATCCAGCAGAAAGAGCTGAAAAGGAAGATGGGCTGTTGTTTTGTTGATGAGATCTGAATGGAATAAGGTTCCAAAAGAATAACAAAAGGCTAATTTATTGGTTTCATGTCATCATATACAAATCAAGTACTGAAACCAACCAAATAACTTCTTGTTAACTACTTCCAAAATAATACCTACAAAAGCGTCAAACAACTTACGATACAAACACAAAACAGTAGATCCATGATCCACCAGTCAACAGTTTGTACAAACGGACATGCTGCTTTCAAATTTCATGTACATCTTGTGTATTTGCTGCATGGACATGATCACTTCAGTCATTCAAAATGTTTGCCCACGAGCTCTAAACCAAAATTGAGTTATCAGGAATTGTAGTCACCTTCTGTTTAGAAGGAAACGTCTTCAGAAATGAATGCAGTCCATGCATCCTGTTCCAAAGAAGATATGAAATTAATTTCTGTGTTGATCCTTAGCCTATATTTTTTTGTCTATGCAACAAGTAATAGGTTTTATGCATATATGACACATATTTCACGTACCTGAAGAATGGAGAAAGCCTTCTCTGCTATATACTTTTGTAGGGGTGTTGCTCCTCTTTGCTGCAGTTTGTCAGGGTGGAGGCATAATCTTGCTTTCTGGTAGGCCTTCTTCACTTGTGAACTTTCTATTAGGTTTGGAAGAGGAACAGCATACCAGCCACTCTCAGGCCATAATATCTTTTATTGAAAACATAAAATAATGTCAATTCTCCAGTTGTTTTCATGCTTAGAAAGGGGTATAAAACTACAGAAGATTCAATAAATTGTCAATACTAATATATCAGCAACAGAAAACGTTACATCATCCAGTGTTGACAGGAGTAGCCGAATGTCAGTTTCCTTGCCAGATGACCACAATCTTATATCTCTGTCCAACTTCTCTGTTTCTGCCTGTCCCTTCGATAGAAACAACAGAACAATCCATATAAATCTGTGTTCTAAGATAAATGAAATGGAACTAAAGGAAAATCCTACTATGATTCAGAGTCACGTATTTTACAAAGCTGGAAGTTTCGGCTGCTTGAGAACATAAGAAGACTTGTAAATTTTGACAGGAAGGGAGTTGCAGTCTGATTAAACTCTTACTCATTTCTAATCACAGTTTTCTTATCACAACCTGTAAATATATTATACAACTTGATCGAATATTTATGATTTCTTTCTATGACCATGTATTTTTATCAATTTCTGAAATGATATTATCTGATGGAAATGATTTCATCAATATTTAACGTAGTTTTTTTTATATTTTTCTAATTTAACATTTCTATCTAAAACTATAGGCAATACGGACAAATCTAAAAATTGAGGTAGTGTCATTACAAGCTTTGTATCAGGAATATAATGCATACGTTTATTTAGTTACTCATAAGCAATGCTTATCCAATATAACATACTACCTTCGAAGATTTAACGTTTCCCGTTTCATCACTATGGCATTCATCTGCATCAGACCTTCCTGCATTATATCGAGCATATTTGAATTAGTTTATTTCTGAGATAATTTTCCTAAAAATAATGAAAGTATTCTTTTAAAGATAAGCTGAAGAAAGCAAGCATAAAATTTATTTGTCTGGTTAAGACAATCACCTTCCACCGCTGTGGTTTGTTCATTGTTTTCATTTCTCAAGCTTGATTCTTCATCAGAATTTCGTGATTGAAACCTCTCCTTGGCCCATGCTATTGCTTCATCAATGTCTGCTGTTCCACAACTTTCCTCTCTGAAATTGGAGTTTACCTCTATGACATAGGAGCTCATAACTTCATCATCGTCCTGTTCTATAACCAGTTCTGGAAGGATATAATCACGACCTGAAGATTTTGCCTCAGGTTCTTGACAAAGCCCAGAGACAGCAGAAAACGGGGAACTGAGTTCCCAGTCATCAGCGGATACCTTCATGCTTTGGTATGAATTGGATTCGAGACTAATTGTCTCTGGTGAGGAGACTCTTCGTGAGAATCCCAAATGAGGACTCTTGAAGCTCTCCTTGTACTCATTATCCTGACAATGAATTTCAAATGACTGATTATTGAAGGGAAAAAGTGGCCCCCCTTGTTTAATTGGGTGTTCCCCAGGCATCATAGTGGTTGAGTTCCATCTGCATGGGACATTGATTGGCCTGAAACAATCACTGAGAAACCTCTGAGTTCCCATAACTAGGCTACGATAGTTTCACAAGGCATTAAATCAATGTTTCTAAAAATGGTTTGTGACTGCAATTGTGTTTACAACATCAATCTTTTCAGGATCAATTGCAACTGAGTCAATCACATTAGTTCATAATTTTTCACAATATTAAGGAATGCCACAGCTGTTGCCATAACTGCAATTAAAACACTTGCATTAAATCTTCTATACACTTCTGCTAAAAAACCCTGCATATTGTGGGAAAAAAATCTTTCTAGCTGGAGAAGACAGCAAAAACCAAGGACAAACAACTACTTGGCCCAAAGGAAAGGTGAACACTACAAAAAAATAGGCTACCTACCTCAGTTTCATAAGTCAGTGAAGTATACTTTTCAAACAAGTTAATTCGTCTACTAAACGTTCAACATCTTTGAAGTCATATTTATTTCAAAGTTTAGGTCCCAAATTTACTGAAAGAAAAATCCTAGCAATACATTTTCTATATTACACTCCTTTTAACTCTTTCAATATTACTGAGAGAAATTTAATCAATAAAAGAGAGTTTGTTACCATGAAGAAATTAGCCTGTAGTCTAGTACTACAAAATCTTTATAATTCCAATTATACAATTTATAATAATAAATCAATACATTTAACTATATATCATTTAAAAATGAATAATGATCCAAGATGATTCCTAGACCACTGATAATTTCATCTGGTATCGAACACTTTCTTCTGAAAAACCAAAATCAAACTCCAATCGCAAATAGAGCTAATCATAGAGGGCAAAATGGTCAATTCAGAACGTAACTGACCCACTCTCGAAACAGTTAGTTGGTTGGGATTTCATTTCAGTACCTGAGCTTAGAAGCAAAGGCAGATAATGCCACGTCATCACCGATAGCCGGCCGGAGAGGGCTCAGCTCCTCGGAACTCAGCGCCGACGACGAATTCGACTTCGATTTCGCCTTCGACTGCGGCCCCGACCGCTCCCGCGACCGCCGGTCATCGTCCGACCCAAATATGTCGCTGTAAAACGCCTCGTTCTTCGCTGGAATCCGGAACACCGGCAAGCTCCGGCCGCCCTTCGCATTCGCCGGAGAAGAGAATTCCGGCGGTCGGAAAACCTCCTCGTAGAAGGAATTGGACCTGGAGAACTTGTGCGCGAGGAGGCTCCTCGGCGGGCCTCCGAAGACGTCGGCGAAGTCGTCAGGGTCGAGGGTTTCCGCCTCGGCGGTGGCGGCGAAGAAGATGGAGCGGCGAGTGCGGGAGGCGGAACGGTCCTCCATGGATCGGCGGCGAGGAAGCCCCGTGGTGAGTCCCATTCGCATTCTCCAAGACTCGTCCATTTTCCGGCGAGGTTGTTTTACCAGAATATTTGACTAGAAGAAACAAAGTGTGGGTTGCGCTTATATATAGAGTTGAGGAACATAAAACAAAAGATAATGAAAAAAAAAAACAGTTTTGTGAAAAAAGCCACTGATTGACTTTTACCCTTTTTCTTTCAGCTTTACTTATTTTCTAATAATCAACAACTTCATCATCTACAGTTACTGCCATTGATTGCGTTCCTCTAATCACAATTAAATCTTACAAGATTGTTTCAACTTCCATTTCAAAAGATCTGGTTCAAACACAAACATTCACCCTAAATCTAACTATACATATTTTTGTTCTACAAATATTTACTTTTCTTTATTTAGTGTATTGAAACTACATAAACCATTGTTTGTAAGACTATTGGGTATAGCAAAAGAAAGTGTGTTTACCTTAACTTCTAAGTGGTATAAGACTATTGGGTATAGCAAAAGAAAGTTGATTGGTAAGTATATTTGATTTGAGAATTAGATATGAATGAAGATAAAAAAAAGTGTCCGTAGTGGGTTAAGTAATGGTTAAGAAAGGATGGTTGTTTAATAGTTTGGGGTTGGCATTATTGTGGTGTTGTTTGATGAATGATAAATTTTTGGTTTGTGTGAATGATTAGTGATAAGTGATGGGAAATGCATAGTGGAATAATGTGGAATAGGGCTAGAGTTGGTTTGATTACCTGGAAAGATGCATAGGCTGGAATTGGAAGTCCCCACAGACATCATCATGCTGGTGCTGGCTATGTTTGATTTTCCCTCCTCCTTTTCATTATGCTTTTATTTTTCTTTTTGGGTGGGGGCAAGTGGTTTTGTTCTATGCCACTGTCCACCCTTTTGCTTGTCCTCATGCAATGTGGGTTTGTAGAGCCATATTTCAAGATTCAGGCAAAAGAATAAGAAGATAAAATTCATTTATGGAATCTACTGTGTGTATGTATGTACATCTTCGGATACTGTCACTCTCTAATACTTTGCTTTCATTTGAGGGAATTTGATGAAAGTGTCAGAACCATGGATTTACCTGTATGGCTCAAGATAAAGTTGCCAACGGGGCAGGTGAGGGAAAGGATGATTGGTACCTCACAAGGCTACACTGCATGCCCTAAATTCATTTCTCATCACACCCTTTTCTGCCTTACTCTTACTTTAAACTTCCATTTAGAGATCATAATCAATGCAATTCAGGTGACACTATCATACGCCAACACAGAGGCCTAATCATTCTTAGGTTTTTCATTTCTCTATTTTATTTCATTTTGCTCACATAACCTAACCACAAGGAAGAACATAGTCACACAGAATTGTGGTGCTAAAAATAAACAACATGGATCCCCATTCTCCACTGTTAAGTACTGATTAGCAATAAGACCAGTTTGTTAATTGTTTTAATATGAGTTGAGTTAGCCAATTTATTGGACCACAAAACATGGTTTAACTCTATTATGTAGTGGTCCAAAAACATGATTCAGAGGTGAAGTGAGTTAACTCTACTGTTTAGTGTGGTAGGTAAAGTGGGAACAAGTCTAATTAAAAACTCATGATTTTGGATAATCATGGATCAATGGAATTAGCCCTGGGTCCATTAGATATTGCTGTTCACTGATAGAGTGCTTTTGTCAATCTGTCCTGAAGTGCATGCCATTCATAAGAAGCTATCAGGTGTGTTTTTCCAGCCTATACAACAACACATTCATAACTTCATAACAATAATAATAATAATATATGGGTATTTTGCACGTCAATTTTTTAGATCACTTTATTACTTTTCAATACTTACAATTAGATTGATTACAAATTAAGGTGACCCCGTGCAAGTATAATAATAATGTTAAAGGTGATATAACACAAAGTAACCAATGTGGTGCAACTGTCAATTCCAGCAACATTAATTAATTCTTCCGCAAACCATGTTTGTTCCCTTCCTCATTGTATTCAGATTTGGAAGAAGTTTTGTTTCTCTTCATTTTGTAATCATCCTACTTGTTCTATCTTCACAATCTGTTTCACTTTTCCCAGGAAATTCTGCATGCTCAATTCCAATCTGGCACTAAGCTCTTCTCTCAATTGCTCAGAAAGAAAACTCTATTAGGCAAGCTGAACATCTGGGTTAACTGATGTGAAACTATTTAACCTAACCATTAAGTTTGAGTCTTAAATATACAACTTCATTAACTAGTTCTATAGAAAGTTTTGTTGTTTAAAATTATCTTTGCTTAATAGTTATCTAATTGGACTTAAACATATAGAAAATATTTGTAATTAACATGTGAGATTTTGTGTGAAAGACGTGTTCAAGAACAATAAATGTGTTTGATCTATGTAGATGTATCCGATACTATGTCATTACATATTCATTATGTGTCTGTGTCCGTGTCCGTGATACGTAAAAAACTAGAAAATAAGACCGTGTTAGAACTTCATATGCTATACCAAAAAGACCATTGTAGTTCAAAGAATTTATAATTATATCTGTTTATTTTTTGAATTTGAAAAGATTAGCAAATGAATTTAAAAGGGTTTCAATATTATAATTAGATTTTTTGTATGTTGTATTTATTTCTTCTGTTTGTGTGGGTACTAGCTATGTTATTACATAGTATATTCCTTGGTTATTCTAAACACTCTAAAAGAGCATGGGGATATATTGATAGAACACCAATGTCTGTATTCTATAAAGACAGGGAAGAAATGCCACAAGGAATAAAAACAAAGGCATGCCATGCATGCTTTGTATAAATAGTCTTTTCACAGAACACGCCTTTCATCTCCACCAATTGCCATTAATGCACAAGTGATATTATGAGTGTGCATACGTATTTCAAAAATTACATCTTCAAAACTGGAAAGATTATAATACATTACAAGAAAATTATAAAATAAAAATCAATTTTAGAATAAAAATAATTAATTGTTATAGTGATTAAATTAAAAATTATTTTA
>Ga0123341_1001608_pt1 | contig 17365 bp, 24 predicted proteins | sample Turbeapinknodule_FD_89959 | JGI IMG/M metagenome (GOLD analysis project Ga0123341, IMG submission 89959) | Root nodule microbial communities of legume samples collected from Mexico - Turtle bean Mexico pink nodule | ecosystem: Host-associated > Plants > Roots > Nodule | place: Mexico: Nepantla...
ACTATGTCATTGAGAGGTGCGGCAATTGTACCAAAGTCTTTCACAAACCTTCTATAAAAAGAAGCAAGGCCATGAAAGCTTCGTACATCGTTCACATTGGTGGGTGTTGGCCAATGTTGAATTGCCACAACCTCTATTTGATCTACATGCACCCCTTTACTACTTACAACAAACCCAAGGAATTATATATGATCAAGCGCAAACATGCATTTTAGCAAGATTAGCATACAAATTTTCTTTCCCCAGGGTTTCCAAAACTTGTCTAACATGCATTTTATGATCACCCAAATTCAAGCTATAAATGAGAATGTCATCAAAATAAACTACCACAAACTTGCTGAATGGTCTTAAGACATGATGCATGAGACGCATGAATGTACTTGGTGCATTAGTCAAACCAAATGGCATAACTAACCACTCATACAAGCCAAAGTTGGTCTTAAAAGAGGTTTTCCATTCATCTCCCGGTTTAATACGAATTTGATTATACCCACTTTTAAGATCAATTTTGGAAAAAAATTGTGATCCATGCAATTCATCCAATAAATCATCTAGCTTAGGAATGGGATGCCTATATTTGATGGTAATGTTGTTTATAGCCCTACAATCCGAACACATCCTCCATGACCCATCCTTTTTAGGGACAAGTATGATAGGCATGGCACAAAGGCTCATACTATCTTGCACCCACCCTTTGGAAATTAACTCCTCAACTTGTTGGCGTATTTCCTTTGTTTCACTTGGGTTGGTCCTATATGCAGGACGATTTGGTAAAGAAGCTCTCGGAATTAAATCAATTTGATGTTCAATCCCTCTTAAAGGTGGAAGTCCTTTAGCAGTGTACCGTATGGTCCTCGAGCGTTGACCAAAGTCAACATAGTGGGACCTCAAGAGAAGGATCCATTATGAAGTACTACAGGATAGGAGGGAGTTTTTTCTTTAAGGTCCACGACCTTGAGCGTTGACCGTCCTCGGGCGTCACCCAGGCTCAGCATAATAAAGGCGCTCGAGAAGTTTGGTAGGTCAGGGAAGTGTCCCCTCCTGATACCCACGGGCAAGGATAACCGTGGAGGAGGCGGCACAGTAGGAGGTGGCACGGTAGGGGCGTGGAGGCCTCGGGCCTCGGCATCCCAAACAACAATAATAGTTAAAGAAAGGTGGTTCTCAAACCACACCCCCAGTACCAGAAGGGAGAGACCCGACTCGACTCACGAAGGATCTGTGCACAAGGTGTAGGGACGCAGCAATACGAACCACCGCTGTAAAGCCACTGGGACAGAAACGACCCATGAGGAGGTCACGTCCCAGAAGGTGATCTGCATGCATGGCACGTAAGGAAGGCAGGGTACTCCCAGGGAGAGTGACTCAGAGAATAGGTGCATGAGTTGGCACCCATGCAGTCATCCCTACGCGAATTGCACTAAGACAGAGCAATCCTACACATTGAGAAGACCCAAAAACTGGAAACGGTGTTGCTAAGGAGTGTCCATAGAATACGCAAGTCTCAGGCTGATACGTGGACAGGAACATCGAGAAGGTATATAAGGTTTTACGATAAACAGAATGAGGTACGTTTTCACACATTCGCATACCAGTTAACGCATTTGAGAGAATCCAGTTACACATTTCTCTGGACATTGATCTTACAGTGTCTGCGACGAGAAATGTTTGGTGTTTCCTACCCAGTAAGCTGACTTGATCGTCGGAGTGAAAACAGCGTCATTTGTCTCTGATTCAGCGAGAGTTGTGGAAGTTCGTAAAGGTTCTTCAAGATTCTTGAAAAGGTCACTGCAGAAAGCTCCGAGATTTGACAGAACAATCCAAGATTCTCCAAGAAGCATCCAAGAATGAGAAATATCAGGCAAAGTGCTACAACGCGCGCAGGAAATGAGGCCTTGACCCTGCAGCAGGTGATGGGGATGATGCAGAGCCTTCAGGAGGCGATGGCGGCATCGAGGGCGGAGCAAGAGCGCATCCAGTTGGATCTTGCGGCTTCGCAAGCTAGAAACGAAGAGTTGCACCGCACTAATGAGGAGTTACGTCGCGGGTTGCGCAACTAGTCTAGGAGTCGTGAAACAGAGGATCAAGAATGCTTTACGCCTCCTAGAGAGTTCCCCATGCCCTTCTCGCAGGCAATCACGGATTCAGTAATACCATCCACGTTAGTAGGGCCGAAGGCTACGTTCACTGGAGTGGAAGATCCAAAGGCGCACCTCACTGCGTTTCACACACAGATGATGCTGGTTGGCAGTTCTGACGCCGTGAGGTGCAAGTTGTTTATGAGTACGTTGGTGAGGGTGGCGATGGAATGGTTCATCAGTCTCCCAGATGGCCATGTAACTTCATTTGTGCAGTTGTCGCAACTGTTCAGGGAACAGTACATCGCGAACCGCGCTCCCCACCCTGTTTCTTATGATCTTTTTGATGTGAGGCTGTATCAAGGGGAAACTTTGAAAGAGTTTGTTAATCGCGTTGGGGCACAGGTGGTGAGGGTCAATACCACTGATGAGTCGATGATATTCCATGCGTTCAGGAAGGGAATTTGCCCTGGACCGTTCAGCGAATTGCTCATCAGAAGTCGCCCTAAGACTTTTGCTGAAATCAGGTGTCGTGCGGTGGCGCACATCGCAACAGAAGGAGAAGTAGTTGAAAAGCGCGCGTGCGTGGTCCCCACACGTCCTCGTGCACCGCCACGTGCGCAACCCATGAGAGTGCATGAGGTCGGGGTAGGCAAGAAGACTCAGGGAAGGAAACAGGGCCATGAAGCCCAAGGCCAAGGGGCGCTCAGGGGTAAATAAGTCGTTGAGGCACAACTTCGTGGTGGAGTTGAAAGACCTGATCGTTGTGCCCAACATAGCGGATAGGTTGAAGATGCCGGCGAAGACGGATAAGGTGTTGGGATCGCACAAGGATGCATGGTGCGAGTTCCATCAGGCGTTTGGTCATCCGATCAACAGCTGCTTGGTGTTGGGCCCTCAGCTTGATGAGTTTGTGAAGAGCGATTTCCTGAATGACTACCTGGCGGGGTCATCGGGGACCGAGGCCTTAACAACATGAACAGATGACCAAGCCCACGAGATGCCCATCCACGGGGAAATCCACACCATCTCAGGTGGATTCTCGGGTGCAGGGTGCACTGCCTCTTAGTGCAAGAGGTACGTGCGATTAGTAATGTTAGTAGCGGAGCAGGTGGTAGACAACTCGCTTGACGTTGATCTCACGTTCATGAAGGATGATCTTCGTGACGTCATCCCGCACGATAATGACCTCGTGGTGATCTCGGTCGTAACTGCGGGGAGGAAAGTACACCGAGTAATGGTAGACCAGGGCAGCTCGGCGGATGTGATGTTCTCTGGCCTACATTTAATAAGTTGCAGTTGTCTCCTGATCAACTTAGGCCATACACGGGATGTTTGTATGGTTTCGCAGGGGATCAAGTGGAGGTGCGTGGTTATCTGGAGCTGAGGACGACTTTTACAGATGGCACCGCGTCTCGCACAAAAAACATAAGATACCTAGTGGTAAACGCAGATTCAGCGTATAACATCTTGTTGGGAAGGCCAGCATTGAAACGATTGAGGGGGGATGTCGTCTACACGCCATATGAAGTTGAAGCTGCCCGATCTTAGTGGGAAGGTGATCGTGATCAAATCTGATCAGAAAGAAGCCAAGAAGTGCTATGAGAATAGCCTTAAAGCAAGGAGGGGCGTATTCATGGTGGTAGAGCACCCTCCCATGGAGGAGGCGCCAGTGGAGGCAACACCCATGGAGGAGGCGCCTGTGGAGGAAATACCCTTGGAAGAGGACCGCATAGGCGTGTCTCGCGCAGAGAACGCTCGGGAGAGGCGGCCCGAGCTGGCTGAGAATGTGGTGGAGAAGCAGATCGGTGGTAAGAAGTTCAAGTTGGGCAGATCGTTAGACCAAGAGGAACAGAACCAGGTGGCAGAAGTGATATCGCGCCACCTGGATGCCTTCGCATGGTCCGCCTCAGACATGCCAGGCATTGACCTAGACTTTCTATGCCACCGCCTCACCATGGACCCCAAGGTCCGACCCGTGCGCCAGAGAAGAAGAAAGTTTAACGAAGAAAGGCGTCTGGTCGTGCAGGAAGAGACAAGGAAGTTGTTGAATGCCGGTCACATCAGGGAGATTCAATATCCTGAGTGGCTGGCTAATGTGGTCTTAGTTAAGAAGGCCAATGGTTAGTGGAGGATGTGCATAGACTTCACTGACCTCAACAAGGCGTGCCCAAAGGACTCGTACCCATTGCCAAGCATCGATGCGTTGGTGGACAACGCATCGGGCTGCAAGATGCTTAGCTTTTTGGACGCGTTCTCTAGGTACAACTAGATTAAAATGCACCCCCGTGACGAGTGCAAAATGACGTTCATGACCGAGACATCCTGTTACTGTTACACAGTGATGCCGTTCGGCCTAAAAAACGGAAGCGCTACCTATCAGAGGTTGATGGATAAGGTCTTGGCACCTATGTTGGGAAGAAACATGCAGGCCTACGTGGACAATATGGTGGTGACCTCCCAGGAGAGGGACAACACATAGCTGATTTGGAAGAGCTGTTTGCTACCATAGCCAAGTACCGTTTGAAGCTGAACCTCGAAAGTGCGTATTCGGGGTCGAGGCGGGTAAATTCTTGGGGTTCCTACTCACTGAGCGTGGGATAAAGGTGAACCCAGACAAGTGTGCGACGATCCTTCCCATGAGGAGCCTCGCCTTGGTGAAAGAGGTACAACAGCTGACAGGGCGGATGGCGGCCCTGTCCAGATTTGTATCCGCTGGAGGAGACAAGGGGCACCCCTACTTCCAGTGTTTAAAAATAAACAGCCGGTTGGTGTGGACCGAGGAGTGTGAGGCGGTGTTCCTCAAGCTTAAGGAGTACTTGGCCGCTCCTCCCGTGCTGTGCAAGCCACAGATGGGCGAGCCCCTCTGGTTGTATTTTGCTGTGACCGAGTGGGCGATCAACTCAGTCCTCGTTCAGGAGCAGGACCAGACGCAGAAGCCCATATACTTCGTGAGCAAGGCGCTGCAAGGGCCAGAAGTGAGGTATCAAGGTTTAGAGAAGGCAGCACTAGCTGTAGTATTCTCGACCAGGAGGCTCCGTCATTACTTCCAAAGCTTCACGGTGGTGGTGATGACGGACCTCCCTATCCGGAAAGTGCTGCAGAAGCCAGACGTGGTAGGAAGGATGGTTCGTTGGGTGGTGGAGCTATCAGAGTTTGATTTCCAGTATGAGCCCCGAGGACCCATAAAAGGCCAAGTGTACGCGGACTTCGTGGCGGAGCTCTCCCCAGGGAGCGCACAACAGGAAGAGGAGGTTAGTTTCAAGTGGGTACTCTCAGTTGATGGGTCCTCCAATCAGTAAGGAAGTGGAACCGGCATAATCTTGGAGGGGCCGAATGGGCTGTTGATCGAACAGGCCCTGAGGTTCACCTTCAAGGCAAGTAATAATTAGGCGGAGTACGAGGCCCTAATAGCTGGAATGCTTTTGGCCAAGGAGATGGGCGCACGGAGTCTGCTGGCAAAGAGTGATTCCCAGTTAGTTACAGGTCAAGTAATCGGGGAGTACCAAGCCAAAGATCCACAGATGGCTGCATACTTGGGCTATGTTCAAGTTTTGAAGGGGGCGTTCGTGGTGTTCGAGCTGGTACACGTCCCAAGGGAGCAGAATGCCCGTGCTGGCCTGCTCGCCAAGCTGGCCAGCTCAGGCAAGGGGGGAAGGCAGAGGACGATCATACAAGAGACCCTCAAAACGCCATGAACGTTTGTTGCAGATAACAGGGTAAGCGTCCTCCAGATCAGTATGTCTAAGGGAAGGGCGAGGAGTCATCGATCATTGACTTAGGACACGTTGAGGACGCCCAGGGTAAGTGTTTATCCGGTCTCACTGGGAGGGAAGGATCCTATGCAGGTATGCGTGCTAGAGGAGGGGGACACGTGGATGCGCCCTATAGAACCTACCTTGCCGATGGGATACTCCCAGTAGAATCCGAGGAGGGCAAGAAAGTGAAGAGAAACTCCGCAAGGTACACCCTCGTGGATGGAGCAATGTTCAGGCACGGGTTCACACACCCGATCTTAACATGTGTGAGCGGGGATCAGTGCACGAGAATAATGGCTGAGCTCCACGAGGGAATTTGTGGGAGTCATGTTGGCGGTAGGTCTCTGGCGTCGAAGGTTGTGCGCGCAGGGTATTAGTGGCCGACAGTAAGAGAAGATTGCGTAAGGCACGTCTAGCGATGCAAGCAGTGCCAGCAGCACTCCGACTGGCACAAGGCGCCACCAGATGAGTTTAGGTCCATCTATAGTCCGTGGCCCTTCCATACGTGGGGAATTGACATTCTGGGGCCCTTCCCGTTGGCAATGAGGCAGATGAAGTATTTGATAGTGGCCATCGAATACTTCACGAAGTGGATTGAAGCCGAGCCAGTGGCGCAGATCACGGCTCACAAGGTGCAACATTTCGTGTGGAAGAATATCGTATGTCGCTTTGGCGTACCAAGGCGTCTTGTCTCCGACAACAGCACACAGTTCGCTAGCCAACAGTTGGGTAAGTTGTGTACAGAGGTCGGCATAAAGCAGGTGTTGGCATCTGTCGAGCACCCCCAGACGAACGAACATGTAGAGTCCGCTAATAGAATCTTGCTTAGAGTATTGAAGAGGAGGCTCGAGAAAGCTAAGGGGACCTGTGCGGAAGAGGTTCCCAGGATAGTGTGGGCTTACCACACCACGCCTCAATCCTCCACTAAGGAGACACCCTTCAGCCTTGTTTATAGGTCAGATGCGATGATCCCGGTGGAGATTCACGAGAGCTCACCACGTTTTCAAAGTTTTGTAGTCAAGGAGTCCAACGAGGAGAGGAAGGTGAATCTGGATCTTTTGGACGAGGTTAGAAAGGAAGCGAGGATCAAGGCTGAGGCGTTGAAGAGAAGGGTGGAACACTAGTACAGTTCCAAGATAAAGCCTCGACAGTTCCAAGTTGCTGATCTGGTAATGCGGAAGGCTCATTCGTACGAACTGGAGAACAAGTTGTCCCCCAAGTGGACTGGTCCCTTTAGGGTAACCGAGGCCCTAGGAAATGGGGCGTACAGGCTTGAGACTATGGAGGGAGGCACCACCCCTCGTACTTGGAATGCAGCAAATCTCAAGATTTATTTTAGTTAAAAACTCGACATTGTATACAGTTCAAGGGGACACTCTTTTTCCCTTTCGAGATTTTTTAATGTGGTCACCTAATAAAGAGTCAGATCGAGCATATGTAACCTCAAGTTTTCATTACGATGTAAGGAGGTATCGAGTGAAGATGGCACGGTTCAGTAAGAAACGAACCCGCAGCCTTGATGTTTAGACACCTCGAGGAAAGCGGGGAGGGGCGCCTCCTTCGAGCGTGGGCATCAAGTGCAAAAGTGAAGTTTAAATCAATGAAGAACTGGACGCCTTGGTGTGTGTACACCACAATCAGGAGAGGCGGTATCCTTAGGGACGCCCCCTCCTAGGGTGTGAGCACTAAGTGCGCTGATCGCCTTGATGTTTAGACACACTGAGGATGAGCGGCGTTGCTTTGGCACACCTCTCCTCGGGCGTGGGCATCAAGCACGAATAGTAAGGTCTGATCGGTGGTGAACTGGTTACTCTGGTGTTTAGACACCCCAAGGGAGGGTAGAGGCACCTTCTGGGCCACCTCCACCCTGGGCGTGGGTACCAAGTACACCGATCGACTTGGTGTTTAGATACCTCGAGGAGAGTGGCAGTTCCCTATGGGACGCCTCCTCCCCGAGCGTGGGCACCAAGCCCATCGATTGACCTGGTGTTTAAACACCTCGAGAGAGAGCGACGGGGGCGCCTCCTCGAGCGTGGGCACCAAGCATAAACAATAGGTTTCGGCCAAGATAAGTCCTCCTTCGCCTTTGAGCGATGGAAAGGCCAGTAACGCTCTTAAGGCTGAATGCCTCAAGTCTGCGAAGTATGAAGTAAGTGCCGAGAGAGAGGGAGCTCCCATGCTCAAGTAAGAAAGAAATTTAAGGACAATTGAAGGTCCACGCACACTTGTCTCGTTATAGATAGTTTTGACGACAAAGTTAAAAAACGACAAGGCGTGCTACATATAGTTTGAGAAGGCAAGTAAAAATACAAGCATAAATGAGCAAAGCAGTTAAGTTAAAGTGTAAGATACATCCAAAGTGTGAAAGGTTCTTATGAATACAACTTTTGAGAACAAAAACTAAGTAGTATCGTGGGGAAGGATCCTTGGCATGATTTTTCCTTCGACGACATGGTTCGCTGTAGCAAAGGGCGAAGTGTCCATCTCAGGGTGTTTACAAACAACCTGAGACAGAGCATCTTCGAACCCGACGACATAGGCATCCGCTGCGTTGTCGAGGAGTTCTATCTCGACCTCCTTGAAGCCCTCAGCTTGGGCAGCCATCTCCTTCTCAGTTTTCGCAAGGGTTTCAGTTCTCTCTGCAAGCTCCTCTTTTCTCTTCTCAAGGAGTTTGGCCTGCTCAGCAAGGTCAGCTTTGATCTTCTCCAGGGCTTCATTCTTCCCAGCAAGATCAACTTCGACTTTACCTAGGAGCACCTCTCGGGTAACAGAGCGCTCCTCCCAGCTGGTCATTTTGGTTTGGTTGGTGGCAACAACATCTTTGAGCGTCGCTATTTCAGCATGCAGAGACACCACTTTGGCCAGAAGAGTGGTGTACTTCTGACCTTCATCGTGAAGCCTCTTGTTGGCCTCCAACTCAGCCTTTCACACCACGTTTCGCACCACGCCAAGTGCCTCAATTAAGGCGGCCTCCTGGATAAAGAAGCGTTGGGCTTGTGCTGCCATCTGCTCTTTCACCTGAGCCAGTTCATCAACAAGAGCCTGCTGCTCCTTAGCCCTCACCTCAGCCTAGTGAGAAGAAAAGTTGGCACGAGCGAGCAACCCACCAAGGCTGAGGGCCATGTTTTCGAGTAGCACTCCATCATCTATGTTTTCCAGAGCCTCTTGCTGGACGCCCCTTAGGATGTACTAAATGACTCATGGAAGCTCGGGGGCAGGTGCAGGAATGGGTTCTGGGACAGTCTCAGCTCCCTCCTCAAGAGCAAGATGTTGTGGAGGTGAGGACGCGCTGGGAGGGTCGTCCCTAAGAGAGGCGAGATGTCTGTTAGGCGAGGAGTGAGAGGTGGCAAATGCATTGGTCCTCCTTCTCTTAAAGACAGGGTCATCCACAGAATCCTCATCCTCGTCAAAGGCAATAAGTTCCACCCTCTTGTTGTTCTCTTGGGGGCTGGTGGAGGAGAAGCCCTAAGTGTGGCCAGTGGTATAGCCGCAATGGGGGCTGGAGAAGCGGGAGTTGTTGTTGTAGGTGGTAAGGTAGGGTCAGGTACAGGGTGCGGAGAAGTAAGTGTTGGGATGGCCTGGACAGGAGAGGCAAGAGCTGTGGTAGGAGAAGCAGAAGGGGTCGGGTGTGTAGAAGGGCCTGCCTTGCTTGTGGTAGCATTGCCACGAACAGACAAGACCCCAGCGAGTCTTGCCCCTCTTTCCTCAGTCATTACCATGCCTGCCCCAAAGAAGAAGAACTGAGAATCAGATAAGCAAGCTAAAGCATGAGCATCAGTTAAAGCATGTATTAGCTAAGCAAGTATCAGCTAAGCACGAGTGTGAGTTAGTAAAAACAGAAGAAGCATGAGCAGAGTAATGTGTGAAGAAGGTTAGTGAAAGGTTCCTATACCCAAGTAGTTAGATAGGGCGGTGGAATTGCACCCATGCTTTATGAGTTTCGCAATATTGAAGACCACACCTAGGCTGGCCAAGACCTGGCAGACCTCGCAATCAGCTGAGGAAAGCTCATCCAAAGTCTTGGCTTTCTTGAACTTGAGTTTCTTCACCCAGTATAGTGGGAAGCCATCTAGGGCTGTGTGATCTTGGTCTGAACAGCACACCCTGAAGAATTTACCCTTAAATCCCTAGTAGGATTGCTGGAATAAGGTGAAGATGACTCTCCCTATCACCCCACTCAGGCTTACCCACAAGTTGTTACTAGGGCTTTTGGCTTCAAAAAAGTGTAGAAAAACATCCACTGAGGGGACGTGGCCAAAGTAGTCGCAGAGGATAGAGAAGGCCCGGATGAAGGACCAGCTGTTGGGATGCAGCTGGGCAGGGGCCACGTTAAGCTCTGTAAGCAACTCCCTTTCGAAGCTGTTGAAGGGGAGTCGTTGACCGATGCGTTTGAACACCCTTTGGTAAAAGAAAAAGAATGGCTCCCCGTCATTGGAGTGGTTGTCAACGCAGACCGGTTCGCCAACTGTGCAAGGGAGAACGGAGATATAGGCAGCATGTACCCTCCCAAATGACTGTCCTAGAGGTTTGCTATCTAGGTGAGCCCTCTAGTCGGCGATGGTGGTGAGGGAAGAAGTTTCTGTGAGGAGCCTATCAGAGACCCAAAAATATGAGGCTCTATAGTTAATGCTAGGAGGTGGAGGGTTGGCAGTGACTTTTGTTCTCGCCATGGTCGAGGAAACTGGAAAGAGAAAAAGCAAAGGTTCAGCAAATAGGGCTATGGCATGAAACTAAGGAGAAACCCAGAAAACCCTACCCACGCGAAAAAACCAGAAAACAGGGGAATGAGGAAATGCGAAGAAAAACGTAATTGCGAGAATCTAAACAGTCCCAGGAAGTCTATCAATGCATGGAATTAAGAGTAAAGAGCTATCAATGCATAAAAATCATACCTTTTGTGGTTGATCAGCGAAAGTCTCAGTTTTTGTAAAGAAGAATCAGAGGAAGCTCGAGGAAGAAGATGAAGAGTGCAAGGAAGAGCGCAAGTGATGGAACAATGCCTGAAGCGCGCGATTTTGAAAGACTTAACGTAAACTTGAGAAGCGCAAGCGACGTTAAGTCCTAGCCGTACGATCGGGCCACGTGTCTGTTGATTACAACATGAATGGAAATGCGTCACTTCAGCGCACTGTGCCTGTTCTGTGACAGAATGCCATGTAGGACGAGGCCATGGTTTCTTTGCTGAACAAGTTGCTAGCTCGAGATTGGGGGGCTTGTACCGTACGGTCCTCGGGCGTTGACCAAAGTCAACATAGTGGGACCTCAAGAGAAGGATCCATTATGAAGTACTACAGGACAGGAGGGAGTTTTTTTCTTTAAGATCCACGACCTCGGGCGTTGACCGTCTTCGGGCGTCGCCCAGGCTCAGCGTAATAAAGGTGCTCGAGAAGTTTGGCAGCAATAATAGATAAAGAAAGGTGGTTCTCAAACCACACCCCCAGTACCAGAAGGGATAGACCTGACCCGACTCACGAAGGATCTGTGCATAAGGTGTAGGGACGCGGCAGTACGCACCACCGCTGGAAAGCCACTGGGACAGAAACAACCCATGAGGAGGTCACGTCCCAGAAGGTGATCTGCATGCATGGCACGTAAGGAAGGCAGAGTACTCCAAGGGCGAGTGACTCGGAGAATGGGTGCATGAGTTGGCACCCATGCAGCCACCCCCGCGCGAATTGCACTTCGACAGGGAAATCCTACACACTGAGAAGACCCAAAAATTGGAAACGGTGTTGCTAAGGAGTGTCCATAGAATACGCAAATCTCAGGCTGACACGTGGACAGGAACATCGAGAAGGTATATAAGGTTTTACGATAAACAGAATAAAGTACGTTTTCACACATTCGCATACTAGTTAACGCATTTGAGAGAATCCAGTTACACATTTCTCTGGACATTGATCTTACGGTGTTTGCGACGAGAAGTGTTTGGTGTTTCCTTTCCAGTAAGCTGACTTGATCGTCAGAGTGCAAACGATCGCGAGGGCGCCATTTGTCTCCCTGTTTCAGGTGTTCACGGTGAAACATTGGAACGGAAGCAAAGAGGCTCTCGAAGCGCAGTTTGTAGATACGCACGAAGGTGATCCAAGTCAACCGGCAGGAACAAGGAGGATCTTGAAACACATCATGAAATTCCTCTACCAAATTATCCAAACAATTTTGACTAACCACAACCTTTTCTAACACAAGAGGTCTAGGATTAGCTAAAAAGATTGGATTGTGAGAAACTATTACCTTGTTGACGGCATGGCTAGAAATAAAAAGGGCCTTCTTAGAACTTTTTGTATTTTCACTCTCCCTCTTTTTCTTCATATGAATTTGGTCCTCATGGACTTCTCTTGGAGAGAGAGACTTTAGTATGACCTTGTGTCCATGGAAATCAAAAGAAAGTTTATAGGTAAAGCCATCATGAAAAACTTTTCTATCAAATTGCCATTGCCTACCCAAAAGAACATGTGTAGCTTTCATTAGAACAACATCACACAAGACCTCATCTTTGTATTTACCAATAGAGAAATTAATGAGGACTTGTTTGTTAACAGTGTTCTCGCCTACCTCACTTAACCATTGTAATTTGTAGGGCTTTGTATGAGAGATAGTAGACAATCCAAGTTTATCTACCACTCTTGTACTAGCCACATTGGCACAACTACCCCCATCCACTATCAAAGAACATATGTTGTTATTAATGAGACATCTTGTATGAAAAATATTTTCTCTTGGACTTTCATCAAAGGGTTTTAAAACTAGACCAAGAAGATGTCTCACTACCAACAAATCCCCTTCAAGTGGACTTTCGCTCTCATGCTCACTTGATCACGTAGAAGGTGAAGAATGCCTAGATGAATCGGAATCATGCTCACTAACTACTACCACCATTATGCACAAACATATTCCTTTTAGAAGGGCAATTAGAAGCTATGTGACCATATCCCAAACATTTAAAACATTTCTTACTAGACGATTTGATTGGTGATTTATGAATAGAAGTGGAAGGCTTAGACTCCTTAGGTTTGAAAGAAAAATCCTTAGAAGGAAGTTTTGAAAAAGAATTTTTTATTTTTCCTAGAGTTGTTGTAGTATTCATCATTGGGAGAGTTTTTGAAAGCATTTTTCTTTGCAATTTGGGATTCAACCTTGATGGCAAGGGGAACCAAAGTTCCCAAAGATGAATACTCATGAATACAAACCTAGTTATCTCAGCTTCCTCACTATCATGCATTTCTACTTTGATTAAAAGCGTTTCTAACTCTTTAAAGTAAGCATCCACACTTAGTGTACCTTGTTGAAGCCTTTGGAGCTTCAACAATAGGCCTTTCCTAAAGTGGGGTGGCACAAATCAAAGGCGCATACACTCTTTCAAATCCTCCCAAGAAACCACGGGAGGTCTCTTGTTATATCCAATGTCCATTACAAGTCTATGCCACCATTTCATGGCATAATCTAAGAATTGTAAAGAGGCTATTTTCACCTTTTGGTCATCATTGACCTCATGGGCATTAAAAAGTTGTTCACATTTAGCCTCCCAATCTAAATACACATTAGGATCACTATCACCACTAAAGTTGGGTACTTTTACAAAAGATAAATGAGACTTGGCTTCTTGGTGATGTCTTTCTTCACGGTTATGACTATCTCATGAAAATGATGGTGATGTCTCCTCCTTCTATGTTCTTCTCCATGGTCGTGAGCATTGGAAGAACCTTTGGAAGAATGTCTATGAGAATGGTGGCTTCCATGAATTGAATGGGAGGACTTCTCTTGCTTCAAATTAACATTTTGCAATTGGCCTTCCAATTTTTTAATAGCTTCATCTTGGAGGGCAAGGGCACGTTTTTCCTCTTTTAATTCATTAAGAACATAAGCTTGATGAGTAGAATGTGGTTTGGAAGAGTCACCACTTGAATATGTAGCCATTGGAAAAAGAAAACAGCAAACACAAGAACAAACGATTTCAAGAAAAACAAGGTTAGAAAAATGGAACAATAATAGTGTTGTAATGAAAATTAAAAGACACTCAAATCACTCCAAGAAAGAATACTTCCCTTAACCAATCTGCTCTTGAGGTTATGGTAACTCAAATGAAAAATGTCAAAGCAAACGACTCTTTTTAAAGCCAATACACCACAAAACTTAAAGAACAATAAAAGATAATCAAGAAAAGGTGTAAACAAGAAAGGGTATAGCAAAAGGAATACAAGATATATAACAAACTCAAAGAATAGTGAAGAAAAGACAATCAAGAAAAATAAGTTACTCAATTAAAGGATGGCACACAAAAGAAACCTAGAGAAAAGCACTAGAATAGATGATGAAAACAAAAAACAAAACTACTGGAATTGTTCTGCAAACTGTGTGTGACTTTATAGATTTCTCTGGAACTGAAAGCAAACTGGATTATGAAATTTAAACCAATGAAAGTTCAAGATCTTATCTCAACAATGGCATTGGAATCACACAAAAATAGTGCGCCAATTAATTTTGATAATTTTTGCTAAATTACTACCATTTTACTGTATTTTTTGTGCCAGAATTACACACTGGACGTATTTGATTTATCATATTTTTTACTTGGAATTTTGATACACTTCTTTTTTCTATTTTTTTGTAACACTCTCAAGAACTCAAATCCAGAATTTCATAATTTTTCAGTAATCAAAGAAAATGTAATAAATTGAAACAGTCAACACATTTTCAAGAAAACAGAGGAAACCTAATTGGAATGAAAAACAAAATTGAGAACTTTAAAAGGCATAATAGAATTGATGTTTCAAGAACTTGTATAGATCTAAAATACAAGTAAGAACTCAAATCTAAAAAGAAAATGCACCAAAGGATCAAGAAAACAAACACATAAAACTGCATTCAAAACAAAATCAAGAAACCTAAATTATCAACAAAAGGACTACATAGAATTGATAACATTTTTGGAGAAACATAACTTTGACAAAACTTATAGAGATTCAAAAATCAAAATGACACAAACACAATGTAATAAGAACAAGAAAAGAGCAAGAAATACCAAAATAAACCTAAAAACAGAAAGGTAAAGACAAGAATGTAAAGTTCTTGAATTAAAAGTGTCAAAACAACTCAAACACACACAAGAACAAACCTAAGACTCATGATACCACATTATATGAACCCAATAGCATGATAGAGATATGATATGAACATGTTATGGATTCAATAAGAGTTGGAATATGATTAGGCATTTTTTAAGAATTGGATCAATGTTCTTAGTCATTCAAGAACTCACCAAAACACAAGTAACCAAGCCAAACTCACATAGAAACCCATTTTTGGACATTTGAACCGTTTGAAACAAGGAACAACACAAATGCACCGATTAAAACTCAAAGAAACACAATTAAAACCATAAGAACAGCAAACTAAGACAAACTACCAAATATAAACACAAACTAAACAAGTTCTACCGATTGAAAACAACAAGAAACAACAAAGACATGTTTTAGAGTTTGTTTTGGAAATGGAAATGGAAGAAGAAGATGAAAAGGACAAGGAAACTTATGTGGTTGGAGCTCTTGGAAATGTGCACGCCACTTGAAGGATGGTTGGCTTCAAGATGAGTGTTTTTGCCGCCACTTGAGAGACCAAGAATTCACTCAAGATAAGACTAGAAGAGAAAAAGACACAAGTCTCTCTCAATCACTCACCAATTTGGTAGAGGTTCAATACTCACAAAATCAATCTTATTATTTCAAAGACCTAAGCCTTCCTTTTATAACGAGGAGGACCGGTCACAAGTACAAGGGAAGCTTACAAGAGAAGCTTTGAAAGGTGACCTTCTAACTCTTCCTATTCTAGCGCCTAAAGGTGCTATACAAAGGAGGTGTCTTAGGTTTCCCTCTTTAGCACCTTCCTAAAAACTCTTTTTTTATACAATATACAACCATTGGAGACATGCATGTATTATTTAGTACTCCGTACCCATCAGACATAATATCTATGAGGCAACAATGTATTACCTTATGGAAGCATTTCATGCAACGATTCGAGCAATTTAGTGAAGCTTTTATCCATCCACCCATTTCTTTCCTTGATATTAACTAATCTTAATACAACTAATAAACATGTGAAACTTGTAAAACTGAGGTATAATTTTTTTTCTGAATCATCTTTTAATGAATCATACATGTGTGCTTGTTGGAAAGCTGTCTTTCAATGGCAACGAATTGAATCTCACAGTTACCATTACTACCATGATCACAAATGAAGTGATGTTGAACCTCAATATGTTTGGTTCTGGAGTGTTGAACCTGATTTTTTGTGAGATTTATTGCACTTGTGTTGTCACAGAATAAAGGAACTTTGCTGACTTTCAACCAAAAAGTCCTCTAGTTGTTGCTTAATCTGTAAGATCTGTGCACGGTAGCTCCCTGCATCTATATACTCAACTTCAGCAGTTGACAAGGCTACACAAGCTTTTTTCGCTGTGCCATGATATAAGGCTTGAACCAAGTAGATGGCATGTCCCACTTGTGTTTTTTCTATCCAATTTACATCTTGCAAAATCAGAATTAGTGTATCCTACTAAATGAATAGGAGAGTGTGAAGGATACCATAAACCCACGGATGTTGTTCCTTTAAGATATTTTAGGATTCTCTTGGCAGCTTTAAGATGAGATTCCCTTGGACTGGATTGGAACCTTGCACAAAGGCAAACAGAAAACATAATTGTTAGAAAGGATGGCTTTAAACTAGAGGGGGGTGAATGGTTTAAAGGGGTTTTCGCAAACTTTTCAAAGCTAGAATGAACTTATTTCAGAAACCAATTGATTCATCAATTTAGTTAACCAAAACAGCAAGCAAAACTGTAATACTAGGAAAAACAATCGGTTGTTTCTTCGAAACAATCGGTTGTTTACCAGCAAACAACAAACAAACTGAATTTAAAGAGTTAGGGATAGAAAGATTGTACACAGTTGTTTATACTGGTTCACTCCAAACTAGAGCTACATCCAGTATTCTCAGAAACCCTGAGGATATCCACTAAGCAACCACACCTTGATCACTTACACCACAACCAAGAGAATGACCTTGAACACCTCAAGAAACACACTCTCCTTGACCAACACTAAGATTGTTGATCTTGAACACCTGAAGAACACACAACCAATCTCAGCAACACACACAAACAAATTGTTCAACAGTTTACAAATATTACACTTGTTACAGATGAATATCTGAAATCAATACAAGTAAAATCCTATTCAGCACCTTGATCAATCTCTCAACTCTTTAGCAATCTCAGAACTCTTTAGAAAAACTCTTAGATTAAAACTATGTTTCAAGATTCTTAATATATCAAAACTGTTTTTCAGAATATATCTAAGAATATAGTTTGTTATCAAATCTTAACAAACTCTTAATAGCATTTAAAGATGATTGGTCAAAGCATTTAATGACTGGAGCGTATTCAGTTAAAGCATTTAAAGCTCAGTCAAAGAAAACAGTTTTTCTGTTATGGTTTTAAAACAAACAATCGATTGTTTCCTCGAATCAATC
>Ga0123341_1001609_pt1 | contig 17365 bp, 19 predicted proteins | sample Turbeapinknodule_FD_89959 | JGI IMG/M metagenome (GOLD analysis project Ga0123341, IMG submission 89959) | Root nodule microbial communities of legume samples collected from Mexico - Turtle bean Mexico pink nodule | ecosystem: Host-associated > Plants > Roots > Nodule | place: Mexico: Nepantla...
CAATTCTAAAGTCACATATTTAAATTTTATACACAATTAAAAAAAATTATACAAAAATTAACTTATAAATTTCCTAATCTAAAGTATTTTTTATTTACATAATTTATAATATTTTTTTCTTTGACTTCATCCAACACACATAAATAAAAGTAGCCACAACGACAAAGGGGCAGCGATAGCAAGGAGACACTTTAGTGTTTTAACCACCGTGGGTGTACATAAAAGTTATAGGACTGCAAAAAGAAATAATCGAAAGAGAAAGGATATACAAGCCCATCTTGAATTAAGTGGGTAAGGTTTTCTAAAAGAATAAAAGAAATTTAAAGTTAAAAATATCTAAAAAAAAGTAAGTTATATTAGCAGTCTTTCTGGTTTTATAAAAAATAATTAATTAATTTTTGGCAGTTTAAAAGATTTTAGTAATGTTCTAATAATTTTAAATTGTGTAAATAAATCCTTAGGAGTTAAATATCATCAAACGCTACCAAAAATTATTCACATAATATACTTTTTTATGGGAAATATCCACTTATTTTATTCCTAAATCTTTTGTTTCTTCTTTTCCACCATTTTTATTATTATTTTCATTAAAGAGTTTATTCCAGAATTCCTTAATATCATGAAAGGTAGAAATTATTTGTCTGTTCTTTTGCACATGTGTTGGAATTTTTCATACATTTCCCCCACTCGTTTAGAACGTTACATCATGAATGTATAAAAGAAACCTAAAATATACTTGTTGCCAAGGACGATTGACCAGAATGGAGGTAAAAGTTCCACACAAGCCTGTAATGAATCCAAGTATCATACTCACATAAAATGCATAATTAACAAAGAAATTTCCATCTTCATCTGATTCAACATTTGGTTCATGAGGTGGCTCCTCTACAACATTTGTCACATTAGTTCCTAAAATTTCAGAGAATATGGCTCGCTCTTCCTATGCAAGGAGGTCAGGGAGGATCTGGTCCCAACCGAAAAGTTTAATAGCTCAAATGACTTTACAATGTTCTTCTTCGCAAACTTTTAAAATGAGTACGGAAAACTGGACATGATCAAGATTTTCAGAAGATGGGTTAGGGTTAAAAAAGTGTTTATCTCAAGAAGACTTAACAAATGAGGGAAAAGATCTTGGTTTGTTAGATTCTTCGAAATGAGAAATGTGGGAATGACTTTACAACGTTCTTCTTTGCAAACTTCCAAAATGGGTATGGGAAACTGGACATGATCAAGATTTTCAAAAGATGGGCTAGAGTTAAAGAAGTGTTTATCTCAAGAAGACTTAACAAATGGGGGAGAAGATTTGGGTTTGTTAGATTCTTCGAAGTGAGGAATGTGGGGAGGCTGGAGAGGGATCTAGACCAGATATACATTGGTAACAAGAAGTTGCACGTAAACATTCTGAGATACAGGAGGAGTGAGGTGGAATCCAAAAGGGTGGAGAGTGAAACCAGGTTGAAACATACGAAGAAGGTAAGGAACCCCAGAAAGTTGCAAGAGGAGGCCCATGTCTTTCATGAACAGAAGAGAACAAAGGATGTCTGGAAGGTGAAGATAGGGAGAAAATCTTTCGTAGACGTAGTCAAAGATGAATCACAAAGGAGGTGGAAAGGGCCAATCATCAAAACAGAACAACAAGTTTTACCTTGGATGGAGTACAGTGTGATTGGCAATTTAAAGAAGAGTTGGACTTTGAACAGCTGGGTGACGAATTTGTGAAAGGAGGAATGAGCATGGTTAGAGTGAGGTATATGGGGGATAATATTGTCCTTCTTACTCTGGGAGAAAGGGTCAACATGGAGGAGCTGATTAATCTTAATAAGGAGTGGTTTGAGAGTGTCTTCCAAAACATCGAGCCATGGTCGGCGGAGCAAGTTGCGGGCCACAAAGTTGTGTGGGTGAGATGCTATAGGCTACCACTAACGTTTTGGAATAAGGATTGTTTTTCAAAACTGGTAGGTGAGGTAGTGTCTCTAGTATCCATAGACGAATCGACGACGATGTGGGAAAAATTGGAGTATGCGAAACTCCAAGTTCACTTGCTTAAAAACTGTAATGCTAAAATGGCTAAGAGTATGAGGATTAATGATCAAACGATGAGTATTTACATTGAAGAAGAACACCCTACAAGATTCGGAGGTCAGTGTATGTGTCACCGAAATTTCTACGATACCTCTGATAGTGTCTCTTTCTTAGAGACCTATGTAGAGGAAACTACTTTATCGGTGTCTAGCGATGAGGTGAAGGTCACGTGTGGAGGGGAGGTCCGTTGCTCAGAGGAGGAGATGGAGGGAGGAGAGGCTCTAAGTGCGAATAGGACAAAAGTTTCCTTTTATAAGGGAGTTGCTATGAAAAGAGTTGATTTACAGAGAAAAGAATCTTTGTTATTCACCAAAGAGGAAACTAAGGGTCAGAAGGAGTCTGTGAAGGCTGCTTTTATTAATTAGGCTAAACAAGCATATTCCTTTTCACAAAATTACCATTTTGTGCATGTTGAGTTGGGTAAGTTGGTGGTGGAAGTAGAATGTAGGGGTTCTCAGAGATAGCCCAATGCATCTTTGGGCCAGGAGCGAAAGCAGGAGGCCTCTAAGTCCTGCGGGAGTCTCTAGAGAGTGTAATCCGCAAAAGATAGATACGTTCTCTATTGGAAGGAAGAATGGTTCAGAGGGAGACAGTGATGGCAGTCATGCAAGAGGCTCAGAGTCACCTAATTGCATGGAAGAAGGATGTGGATCAGGCAATCGATCGAACTATCCCAATCCTAACCAAGCAATAGTGCCTCTCGTGGAGATAAGGAATCAAGTAGGTTTGAAATTGCAAAGTTCGCTTGAAGCAAAGGAAGTGGAAGTGGGAAATACGTGCAAAATGCCTCCATGACGGTGCAAAATGAAAGGGCTTAGCGAGTTGGGGGAGCCAAGCACCCACCCAAGGCGGTCCGTCAGGTTGAGCGAGAGATCGTCTCAGGTGAGGAAGGAGTTGTTGCCCAGAGAAGGCTTGTTAACAACATCCATTTCTGATGGGGACATTAACAATTGTAATGCTCGAGTTTGCAAACCTGAAATTAGGGAGGAGCCAGGTAAATTATGGGATCTAGGAAAACAGATTGGACTTGCTTGCCGTGGGGAGGAAGATGATGTGGTCCAAGAATTCCAATGTATGGAAGTGAGATATTTGAAGTTTTTGAAGAATTTAGAGGTGGGTAATCTGAATGGTATTATGCTGATTTTTAATTTAAATATAAGAGGTTTGGGGGGAAGAACAAAAGCAAGGTATATGAGGTGGCGCATATCTATAGAGGAAGCAGAATTTGTGTGTCTCCAAGAAACAAAAACAGTAGAAGTTACGGATGTTAGGTGCTACTCCTTATGGGGGAACAACAATATCAAATGGATTCACAATGGAGGGGATAATGGAAATTGAGGTCTTCTTTCTAGGTGGCACAAAGAAGCTTTCAGCTATGAGAGCCACTCAATGGGGAAGGGTTATATAGCTATTGTGGCCAACATAAAAAATTTGCCCACAGGTGTTGTGTGGTTAATGTGTACGTGACGTGCACCTTGAAAGAAAAGAAACTTCTTTGGGGAGGAATTGTCTAGTTGTAAAGAAGCTTCTCAAATTGCAGTGTGGTGCTTTTGTGGGGACTTTAATGAAATAAGAAGTCGAGCCGAAAGGCAAGGAGTAGATAAGGGTGACTTTACCAGTGAGATAAAGGGCTTCAATGGTTTCATTAAATCAAACATGTTATTGGACCTGCCTATTGTGGGAAAAAAATATACATGGTTCAAATCAAACAGAATGGCAAAGAGTATGATCGATATAGTTCTCGTAACTGAAGAATGGTTGTAGTGTTGGCCTATGTGTAAGCAATATGTCCAACGGAGGGAAGTGTTTGATCACTGTGCTTTGATGATTAAGTGTTTGGATAAGAACTGGAGTCTCAAACCTTTTAGATCTATTGACGCTTGGCATTCAGAAAGAGGCTTTGATGGGATGGTGGAAGTCCTACTTAAGCCAAGGAAACGCCATAAAAGGGCTCAAGGAAAAGTTCAAACTCCTGAAGGCTGATTTAAAAACATGGAATAGGGACGTCTTTGGGAATCTGAATTCTATTAAGATGTCTATTCTACAGGATATTGAGAAATATGACTGCCAAGATTGTAATGGTCAAGCTGTGGAAAGTGAAAGGCAGATTAAAACCGATCTGGTAAGGAGGCTTTGGGAGACTGACTCAAAGTTAGAATCTCTTCTCCGTCAAAGGGCTATAACCAACTGGTTCAAATATGGTGACTCTTGTTCTAGATTTTTCCATTCATCATTAAGGTGGAGAAGACTAAGGAATGAAATGAAGGGTGTTGAGGTTGGGGGCTTTTGGTGTGAGGAGCCTAGCATTGTCTGTTTTGAAGCAAAGAAGATTTTTGAAACCAGATTTAAAGCAACAAAAGATTTTGGAGTTAGACTTGATGCGATTGAGTTTAAAACCCTCTTACAGAAGAAAGCATGTGTTTGATAGAAGTCTTTTCTGAGGAAGAAGTTAAGGAAGTCGTATGGCAATGCGAAACTTCAAAAAGTCCTGACCCAGATGGTTGGCTAACAACGAATCACGTGTTTAACTTTTTTGAGAATGTTTATAATGAATTGATTGAGTTGAAGGTAGTTTATAAGTGTTAACTTGTAACAAAAATCATATATCAATATGAATATATTTTGTATAGAAAATTGAAAAACACAAGTGAAAAGCATGTCAAATTGCTCTCCAACTCCAATTGCACATAGAGAGAAGGAAGAAAAGAAGAAATCTGCATAAGTCTTGCAGGAAAGGGTAGAAAAACAAGCAAACAAGAATGGAGTAAAAGGAGTAATCTGCCCAACACAGAATGAATGACTCAGCGGATTGAGTCCAGAGAACAAGCTTCATAAAAGAAACTCAAAATTTTGAGCGCTTCTACATACGCTGAGTGGATTGAGGCCAGAGAAATTGTAATCAAGAGAAGAAATGATTGAGAGAATGTTGAAGGGATGAGTGCAGAGCACCCTTACCCATGAAGAAAGCCCAAATTCGCTTAGAAAGAGCTTGAAACCATTATGCACCAAAGTTAAAAGAAAAGGGATTTCGCTTGAAGCCAAAGTCAAGCTAAATTTACTTCATGGTTAACAAAGGTCACTGTTGGGCTTAGCTTGGAGCGAATCCCTGGCAAATCTTTGAATTTGAAGAACCCAAGAAGCCGAAAGATTACTTAAGGACGAAGAAAGTCATTTTGTTGAGCGTGGCCTACACTAAGCGAATGTTGAATCTCATTCTAAAATGTTATAAATAGGGACCTTGGGATAACATTCCAAACCATCAAGGAAGAGAGGCATTGAGAGGCATAAGAGAGAAATCATAAGAAAACCTCAAGGTTCAAATATGAACAAGATTCTGGAGGAAAGGATCAAAAGCCTGACCTGGCCAAATATACTCAAATGATTCATGTTTATTATTCTTTAGCTTCTAATACTTGAGCATTCATTGTAATATTTCATTATGAGTTGCTAAATCTACCATGTTGGGATTGAATAAGCAATGTGATATTCCCTAAGTTATTGTTGTTTATGAATATTTTTGTTTTTCTTTTGAAATTCAAATTCCTTGGATTTGGTAGTGTGCTTAATGCTCAATAGCGAGGAACGATCATTGATTGTCCGTAGAATATGAATGAGGTCGAAAGGCTCATGGATCTGAACCTTATTCAACCAGCCATAAGACTCAATGGTCGCAGAACGCGGAGCTGAGACTATGATGAATTGTTTCATCTTAATGCATAAATAAACTATAACATTGACGTATTGTTCTAGATAACCTTGCAAGAGAAATCGATTTAGTTTGGCCATAGGGAGTTTGAATAAACATAACATTTATAAGTAACAGTAATAAGGGAGATTCACAAAGCTCTTTTGATCCCAACATTATGTTATTCCTTTACTTAATTGTTTTGTCGAAATTTCACTCATCGATCTAAATATCATAGTATTATTATTATAATTATTTATTTACAAAATATATGAAATCAACCTCTATTTACTCATCACTTTATTTGGAAATATATATTTACTGTGATAAATATTAATTTCTTGTGGATACGACAACCCTTAGTTGTACTACTATTGACTTGGTCCACTTACCGAGTAAACAAAAGTGGAACTTAAATAGTCCCACCAACAATAGGTCTACTTCTTTAGGTGTTGTTAGGAATATTCAAAATGAACAACATTGTCATTGAAAAAGAGGTTGACTTTTATCTTGTAGGCATTTACATGCTCTTCTGGGTTAGACGATCCATTGTATCTTTTATTGCTCAGATCTCTTCCACATAGGGCAAAAGTGGACGACCTGATCTTGGTAGTGAAAGAGTGGTTGTTGTTGGTACATTTATGTGTGAAGGTACTTTGTATAGAACGTCAAACTTTAGTAATAAGAAGCAAAAACTACCCTTGGTTATCTGGATTATATATCTCTACCATTAAGCATATTTGTGAGTTGCTTCATGTGCTCAGCCAATTACTTGTAGGTGTTGACATCACTCGAAATAGATGGCCTAATCCATGATTCAACCACTTGGTTTGTGTCACGGGCCACGATTTTATCATTGTCTTCAACATTGTGATGTTTTCATTCTCATACCAAAACACTCAACTTGTCGTTTTGGGCTTGAAGTTCAGTATGATGTTGTTGAAACTCAACTGATGTTGTTATCGAACAATCTTAAGATATTTGCTCAATTGGATTTGAATGTTTACTTCCACACCTAAATCATGCTCAACTCTTCTATTGCATGACTAAAATCATGGTTTGCATTGGTTCACCATTCTTTTAGAGGTTTTGATGTAAAATTAGATTTTTTGGCTTCCTTTTTGTTGTAGTTTTGTATGTTGCGGAAGAATGGACTTGAAAGTGACATCAATGGTTGAATTGAAGTGTAGAAAAGATGAAATGAAGAGGAGAGGTAGAGGCTTAGAAGAGGCGTGACCAACTTCTAAAAAGATTCAAGCAAAACACTAATAGAAGTGCAAACTTGAGAGTGAGAATTTGAAGACAAATGAGCTAGCAACTTAGGCAACATTTCATTATCAATTCAAATCTGATTTACAAGGGAGCTAACACTTGTATTTATGGTGCTATGGGTAGTTAATGTGCAAGCTTTAACCCTAAAAACTCTTCAGATGGTCTAGAGTTGCATTGGGTCAAAGGAGGCTCAATTGTAACTCTAGCTAGACTCTTTCTTTTTCTATTTACACCCTATTCTAATTGGCCCAATACATGGCCCATGAAAATTGGCCTAAAACATGGTCCAAGAAAATAGCCTAAATACAAGCCCAAAATAGAGTATACACTACCCTGTATAATGTTTATAAAACTAGATAAAAATGGAAGAACATTAACTCTCCTTGAAACGAGAGTCTTCTAAGATCTTTTTTTCTACTTCCAATCTTCTTAGCAAAATGTTTTGAGGTTGGATGAGTTTTCATTAGGTGTTCTGTGTGTGTTTTGAAACTGCTCACTATTAATAAAGGATGCATTTTATCATTAGATGTAGAATAGATGATATTATGACATCTATTAAGCACCAAACTTCGGTGGCTTAATTTTTTTTTACTTAATCTGAAGTGAAATATTCTTAAATAAGTTAAAAACTAATTTATTAATTTTATTAAATACACTCTAAATATGATTATTTCTAATGAGATATCAATATAAAGTCTTACCATTAAAATGTTTATATTGGAATAAACATTTTTATGAATAAAATGAATAAATTTAAGTTATATAATAATGTAAAAATAATTAAAATTTAATGCCATTTAACCCTTTATCTTACTTTTGAAAATTTCTGATCTTACTTTATTCCTTCCATTATTAAAAAAATATCTCATATTATAATATTATATATATTTCATTAAAACAACATGTATATGATCATGGATAGATAACTCACTTTAATGTTTTCACTCTATTATTTAATGACACTTACTTAAATGGATTAAAATATATTGATTCATTAAAGTACATAGTCCTCATTTATGTGGCTCATGTCTAATTTACTTACTCTTGATTTGGGTAAACATTTCATGAAAGAGTGAATGTGCCTTAGATGTATGTTAGAGAAAGAGTCTCTAGTGAATTTATTTTTATTAAAAAACACTTTGGAGTTGTTCAAAGGATAATGTAACATAGGAGTGGTATGTAACTTTATAGGTTAATCTACCCACTAAAAAGGGAAACATAAAAAAATAGTGTAAATGCGAATTTTGAAAATTATAAAAAATTGGTAAAAAAGAAGTTACAGTTGTCTAAGATCAAGAAAAATACAATAAATATATTATAAAACATTAATTTACCAGAAAAACATTAAATCAATAGTATTCCGTATTTTAAAAGGAAAATACTATTTGATATAATTTTTGATGTGATAGTTTTAAAAGAAATATAAAAAAATAATAGTATTAGAAATTGTAAAATAACTATAAAAAAAAAAGTGAGTTATAAATGTAAGATCCTTCATTTTAACATCATGAAACGGTTTTTCAAATCGGAGAAACCTTATCCTAACCCAGTTAATCCAAGAATACAATGCTAAATGGACCCTATATCAACTGGTTCTAACAATTCTGCACACAAAATAAGGTCCTCTGTAAGCGCCACCACCCCATTAGGAGGGAGAAACAGAACCCTGTTCATAACTTTTTCACTGGGCAGTGAACTGTTTCTCAGAAGGTGGAGAAAAATAATTTGTCCTATAGACAAAAAAGTGATCCTTAGATTCCTTTCCAACTTCCTTGGATTATTCTCTCTTCCCACACAACCACTTTAGTTGGATACTATTCTATCCCAACTCATTCATCAGATAGCATCTTTACAACCATGAGAGCCACTGCAATCACTATAAATCCCTCGTTTTCTCCACCCTTTTGTTCCTCATCGTCTTCTCCACACCCTACTAGATTTCAACGTTTTAAGTCCGCAGAATTAAAACCCATCACTCTTTCTTGTATAGGCGCACGGTTGTGCTCTTTTCAGGGGTTGAAAGCAACTGGGGGTAGAAAAAGTTTTGTGCTTGAGGCTGGAAACATCATCACGGCAGAGGTTGATTCTCTTGGAGAAGGGGAGAATGAGGGTGCTTTGCTTGGCTCCGAGAATGAGGGCAATTCAAGACCTCGGAGAATCGCTCTCTTTGTTGAACCTTCTCCCTTTGCGTGAGTCCCCTTTGTTGCTGCTTTTGATTTGCTCTTGGTTGTGCTTAGTGTCCAATGCTTCATTGAATGTGGGGTGTTTGATAGACCTTGTTGCCTTTTGCCTTGGTTGTTTTGCAACTTAAGAACCGTAATAACAGGGCAAGTGTCATGCTGCGCTCAAGGAATCAACTTGTTGGTATGGCTTTAGAGTTGACTTTGTGGCATTTGATGAATTGACTGAGTTAGTGTGTAGTTTTATGTCAAGTGACATGGGCAAGGTTTTTAAGTCGGAGCTTGCAACTGCATTTTTTGCCGTAATGTTGAAGTGTTTTTTTGAGGTCTCTGCAATTGCATCAGTTGTATTTCTCCACAATTTTTTGCAATATCGCTAATCACAATGTAACTGGGATTGTATCACAATTTAAAACACTAGTCATAGCCTTTTATGATGTCAAAGTTCCACATTTGGTTAATCTGAGTTTATATGTGGGGTAATGTGTTGATAATACATACTATAACTAGTTGTTCAAAGAATACAGAAACAGTTTTCAGTTTTTGTCTTTTAACATGCTATTGCTACTGTACTCAGCCATTGTGTTGCATATTCTGTTATGAAGTTGGATTTAAATGATGTTCTGTTGGAATTAAGATTGCGTCAAATTAATTGAGGTGATTCTGTGTTTGTCTTTTTCCAATGTCTATTCGATTAGCGTAGTTTAACAATCAGAAAAGTTTGATGTTAGCAATTTTATCGTGCTGCATCTTAGATTTCCGAATACTTGGTGTAAAATAGTGTTTAGTATATGCAAACATGTATGTACCTAGACATTAACTGTGGGAACTTAGATGAGCAATTGCTCTACGAAGGTTCTAGCTTCTCTCTTCATTGCACTCCAAATGGGTTTGAACTATACTATGCATTATTCATTCTTCAGAAGATGTGTGGTATCAGCAGCATACGAATTCAGGAAAAATATGTTTTTAAAATTATGTCTATTTTGCAGATATGTCTCAGGATACAAAAACCGGTTTCAAAACTTCATCAGATGCCTTCGTGAAATGGGGGATGAGGTAACTTTTTATACTTATGTTTCTATGTATGCACATGTTTATTTACATTATCCAGAAAACTCAAAATTTAGATTAGATAGCTTCTGCGCATTACAGTCATAGTGCTTACACATTTTTCCTGTATTTTTTTTTCTTTTACATCACATGCTAACTAGTTATGTTTATTTGTCTGTTATAGGTGATGGTTGTGACAACACATGAGGGAGTGCCCCAGGAATTTCATGGAGCCAAATTAATTGGATCTTGGAGGTTGCTAACACTGATCTCTTAGTTTCTTAGCTCATTTTTCACTTTCTCAACCCTTTTTTCTACTTGTAATACTAATTTTTTTTGTTTTAAATCACAATTTTTTTATCTTTCTGTCGTGAGGTTATCTATTTTTTCTTAATTTTATTCGTTGCATATTTTTGTCAACTGTCATTCCCCTGCCTCATATTCTGCTGTTATATATTTGTGCACTCACTCTTAAATTTCTCTAGTATCATTGCTTTAGGATTTTTAATATTTTGATATCCGATTTAGAATGTGAAGACATTTTGACATTTTCTACTATCATTCCTTCCTAGTTTTATTGATTGAGATGCTCTCTAAGGATATGATTACCATTGTGGATACGCATGAGGAAATATCTGTGCTTGAATTACACAGTGGAGGCTCTATTATAGAGTTAATATATAATCACAAGAATCATAAATATCCTAATGTAATTACGAGATTTTCTATGTAGAAGAAGAGAAAAAGAAGCATATGAAATTTATGTTTATAACCGTTGTAATTTCTATGTTTGCAAGATTTTATTGGTCTTTTTACACAATCAACACTTTTTCCAACTACTAGCACGACCATGTTTTTTATACTAACAGTTTGCATTTATACCAAAACACAATGAGAAATGCAGCTTTCCCTGCCCTTTGTATCAGAAGGTACCTCTCTCCTTGGCACTTAGTCCAAGAATAATTTCAGAGGTAGCCCGGTTTAAGCCTGACATAATTCATGCATCGTCGCCAGGCATAATGGTTGGTCTGCAATTCCTCTATATTTTCATTTGTTAAATTTTTTGGGGTTATTATGGATTGTGTAGTGTAAAGACTTATTTGCCACATTACGTATCTAATGCTGGCTTAATTTCAGGTTTTTGGAGCTCTTATCATTGCAAAACTACTGTGTGTTCCTATTGTCATGTCCTACCACACCCATGTACCTGTGTGAGTTCTATTCAATTTACAGATTTTCTGAATATATTTACCATTTTAGTTTTCATGTTGTTAACTATTTGACAAGTTTATCAAGTAGTATTACTAGAAAGTCCAAGTATAGTTTCCCAATAGATTTGCGTGTGTTTAACCAATTGTGCAATTTTACTAGTTCTTTTACTAAAGACTTAACTAGAGATATTCATTAGAATTAGATGGTGAGGTAATTATAAATTAAAAAGCATTCAAAACAACCGAACTTTAAATTATATAACCTGCCTAGGATAAATATTCACGGGGTTGGATCTCATGAAGTCATCTCAATACACTTTCTTCAACCAATACATCTCCAACATGACCCAACATTCACACAACAAGTTCATTAGCCCTAATTCCTAAAAGGCGAGTTCTAAATTTTAATGCAAAAATACCAATTCTTTAATTCTTTTTACACAAAGTTTGCATGAGGATCAAGTGTTATAAAATGCCTCAGAGATAATATAGTATGTATGTCTAATATTATACCCCTAAGCTGCATAGTCTTGAGGACCAAGTTCTAAATACTTTTTATCAACAAGGACCAAGTTCTAAATCATTTTCCAATATTTAAAATCAACCCAAAGCATAGTTGATTAAGCCATACAACATTGCATTACACCCTGGTGGCTAGGCCTGTCTCCAAGCCATGGAACTCTAGCATCAAACTGAGCACCTATTATCATGTAATCATCATGTACCTGCAGAGAAAGAAGGGACAACTTATGCAAGATATTAAACCATGATCCTGAACTGTCCTTGGCGCAGAGGCCATTGGTAGCCTAGCGAACTTGTTAACACTCTCGCTGGGCGAGGCTTTTGATCGTTGGGTGAAAGGCTAGAGTTGACTTCAACCTTCCATGGCTTCAAGCTTGCATTTCTCTAAAAAATTGATAAATAGTAACCACTTCTATAACCAAAAAATGTTTAAATGACTTTTAACAGCAAAATGAAGTTTATAGCATGAATACAAATACAGAGGTCAAATGCATATGATAAAATAATTTATTATTACACTTATCACATGTCACTTTTGCTTATAATTATTCTGATATGACACGATGCTATGATGTCAGAAGTGATCTATGTTAAATCATATATTACTTATGGCTGATCTTGTTTAGTTTCCAGGTACATCCCAAGATATACCTTTAGCTGGTTGGTGAAACCCATGTGGTTGATCATAAGTATGTATACTTTCTTTCTTATTCTTTCTAATTTGGACTCAAATATTGATAAACAGAACATTAATTTTTTTTATGTAGAATTTCTTCACAGAGCAGCTGATCTGACTCTGGTTCCATCTGCTGCCATAGCGGGGGATCTCCTAGCAGCTAGAGTCACAGCAGGTGAACATAAAACCCCCTTATCTAGTCTTTTTAGCTATTCTTAATTGGTAATAGCATCTGAAAATATGCATTTCTCGGTGTGCCTACTGTTATGCTGCAAAAATTTGACGGAGTCTTTCCCGTGTTGGAATCCAGCTAACAAGATTCGTCTTTGGAACAAGGGTGTTGATTCTGAAAAATTCCATCCCCAATACCGCTCCTATGAAATGCGATTAAGACTAAGGTTTGGACCTTCCTTTTTTCCTTTTTCACTTGTGTTCGAGTTTTGTTAATGATGGCATTTCATCCTATTCTTAAGCATTTGTCATGCAGCGATGGTGAACCGGAGAAACCCTTGATAGTTCATGTTGGACGGCTTGGAGTAGAGAAGAGTTTAGATTTTCTCAAAAGGTAGTGAACATCATTATGAAATTTGCATAACTTTGAGAAGTATTTGCATTCAAAATTTCCAGTCAATCTTAAAAATCCAGCATATGAACTAAGAGCAGCAAAAACTGCTTATTGTTGGTTACTGATGTATCAATGCTAAAAGAGGACTAATTGCTTTTGGCAGGCTTATGGATAGGCTTCCTGATGCCCGAATTGCTTTCGTTGGCGATGGACCATACAGGTGACTAGTTCTGACACCCCTTCTAAAAAAACCCTGTTTGGTGCTTTTGTCCACATCTCATGCTTTTATGATATATATTTTACTCCCCTAACTCTATAGATAAAGCAATGTTAACATAAAGACTTTGACAACTTCTAGTAATATGAGTTAACTACCAGGGAGGAGCTAGAGAAAATGTTTGAAGGTATGCCTGCAGTGTTTACTGGAATGCTAGGAGGGGAAGAACTATCCCAAGCATATGCTAGTGGAGATGTGTTTGTCATGCCTTCAGAGTCAGAGACACTTGGTCTTGTGGTTTTGGAAGCCATGTCTTCAGGGATACCTGTGGTGGCAGCACGTGCTGGAGGTATTCCCGATATTATCCCTGCAGATCAAGACGGAAAAACTAGCTATCTGTATAATCCTGGAGATCTTGAAGATTGCTTGAGCAAACTAAGGCCACTTTTGCAGAACAAAGTGTTAAGAGAAACCATGGCAAAAGCTGCGCGTGAAGAGATGGAGAAGTATGATTGGAAGGCTGCCACACAAAAGATTCGCAACGAGCAATACAATGCTGCCATTTGGTTCTGGCGCAAGAAAAGGGCTCAACTGTTGAGACCCTTCCAATGGCTGTCAAAACGGTTTTCCCCATCACCACAAGTCAACTAAGGTAATGCAACCTCACCTTCCAAGCTTAGGCTGGTTCCTTGCATTGGATTCACGGAAGACTTGTTTGAGATATGTGTAGTTGATAGTTTAATGCATTCATCTCTTTTTGAATGTAAGGAAACATACATTATAGTGGCTTGCACCCTATTTGCCATTATAAAGGGGATCAAGATCAAGGCCACAGATTTGATCCTTCATGCCCTATTCTATCAAATGAAATATTTGAATGCAAAATCATATTAGATTATAGGATCATCATAAGAGGCAAATGGATTTTACTTTGATATCTTTCTGGACTGTTTCACAAGGTACATGTGCAATCAAGAACATATAACTAGTATTTATTCACGTTGTGAAACACAAATATGTATGGGTGACAAAACACAAAATAATGGATGGCCAAGGGAAAGAACTCTGATGCATGATCATTGGTGCTTTTAGTGCTATTATTTTAATCAAAATTAGATTAATCTTGGTAATCCTTTAAATGTAAAACTTACCCAAGAGACCAACACGAAATTGACAGGACAAATCTCTGTTCAATAAAAGTGCAGTAGTCACTTTTGTCCAACAAAATCTGTTCAATAGTAAGACTAATAAAAACAAGTGGTATTTCCTTTGCCTAGGCAAAGAAGTTTCCTGTACCCAAATTGTCTAGGACATAATACGATTAAGAATGGAGAAAAAAAAAATACCAGTTTGAACTGTTAGAAAGAAAATGGCACGGGAGCTTTGGGTGTTTCATCCTACACCCCCAACAAATTTCTCCCTGCACCCCATCATTTTCAGAATAGACTGTTTTACTTCTTTTAAAAATGACTTTATGAATTCTGGATTTATCATTCTGGAAGTCAAAAAACTGTTTCAGAATAAATATTCCAGAATAGTCTTTTGGTCTTCCAGATTTCTTATTCTAGAAACACCTTTTCTTTTTGAAACATCCCCTATTCTAGAATCACCCAAAACAATCAAGGATAATTTGGGTATATTGAAGAATGTAGAGGTGCAGGAAGAAAAATGTAGGAGTGGAGGAAGAAACACCCTAGACGACCTTTTGGACTTCAAATGCTCTTAAAACACCAATCTCCTAACAGGCTTCTTCTTTCTGCACTCCCACAATTTTCGAAATGACCATTTTATCCTTCTTAAAGTGATTTTTGGATTACCCATTCTGAAAATTTTCTAAAACACGCTTTTTGGAATTTTTGGAATATGATTTGTGGAATTTCTAAAATAGGATTTCCATAACAGTAAACAGAATTGCTAATAGGTATGAAGAACATAATAAGTTTTTTTGGAACAAACTTTCTAGAAAATATATATCTTATTAATAAATTTTCTGAAATGAATTTTTTAGAACAAACTTTTTTTGGCAACTCGTTCTCTCTCTCTTCTACCCCTTTTCTTTTGCAACTGTGATGAGTAGCAGCAGCAACAATGGAAGTGGTGGCAGCAGCACTGGTATCGTGTAGTGAAAAAGGATAATTTAGTCTTTTTCAGTTAATAGTAGGATACAGTAAGTCATGGTGGTGGTGCAGGAAGCAAAATCCCTTGTAGCATCATAACAAATCCAGTCCAATCACATAGACACCTCCTAAAATATAAAAATATATTTCAAAATACTCATTCAAAATAAAATGAAAAGTGTCCAAAATTTTATGAAGGTAAGAACCGAAAAAGAATGAAGAGACTCACTGGCTAAAGAATGGCACAGACCTAACAAACAGAGAACAATGGAACAAAAACACAAGAAAGCCATCAAAACTTGCTATGTTACTTCTTTGCCTTTTTTTTTACTCACCTTCTTCTCTTAAATAAAATTATAGAGTTTTTATGCTTTTTGATATTTTCAATACTTTCCCTTTTCATGGTAAAATAGGGAGAGAGAAAAGAGAACAGCCATTTATTCTGTCTCCCTTGCTTTCCTTTAAAAGTGCAAAAATTCAAAAATGCATGAAGAAAGTTAGCATCTTTTCACTGTCATAATGGGATCACTCTTTTGATAAGTAAATGATCCTCATCAACTATAATCACATTCCATATAATTATTACAATCACTCATATGTTGAGTCAAAATGTAAATTATTAGTTACACTTTTCTGGCGTCAAGCAATTCACGTGCAAAGAATATGGTGATATTACTCATTCAGGACTTAAGTTTTACTTTCATTTCACCTTTTGTGTACACACTTGATTACTATAAAGTAATCATAATATTTTTTTACATTTCTTTATTTAACTTCCCTTTTACACTCTCATTATTTGGTTAACTTCTATATTCTATCTACTTCTTTAGTTTATCTTTACTTTTTTTAAATGTGAAGGGACATGGAATATCTCTCTTTCTCCAACTATTCATATAGAAATAGCACCAGTTTGTATAGTAAGGAATATTTCTACAAGTAGCAATCGTAAATATTTTTATTGATTAACAGAACAGAACATTCTGAATCAATTTAATAGAATATCATATTGTTATAGTAAATGTGGTTAATAGATGTGATATAAGTGATAAATAATCTAGTATTTTAAATATGAAATTATGAGTTTAATTTCTAAATATTTATTGTGTCGGTCAGAATCAGACGAAATCTATAAATCTGATTGATCGACATATTTAAAATGCATCAAGACGAGAAGAAAATTAACAAACCTGAACCGTACAAAAAAAAATTAGATAATACATTATTAATCGTTATCCAAATGTTAATTCAGTCCAATGATAAGAGATTCGTAATAAGTATATAAATAGTTCCTAGTTTTGAGAAAAAAAATGTCATTATTTGTCAAGAATATAATTGAGCGTCAGAGCATTTTTTTTGCAGGTGTCATCCCAACCGAAAGCCTACGAAGAAAGTAGAGCTTGAGTGGAGTGGATGAGTGAACTCAGAAAGGGAGAATAAGTTATACTAGTCCCAAAAGTGCAAAGAAGATTATGAACCGACCAAGACGAAAAAATAAATTGTTTAGCCGGTTCTCTTCATCCTTTTGTCCAATAACGTTTATAAAAAATGTTTATTGCAAAATCATCTTTTAGATAAAATTTAGTAACTCGATTAAATTTTTAATTTTTAAAAAAATACGAAAAAAAAAACATAAATGGACAGCGACTAAATATGTTTATGTAATGAAAACGAAGAGAGACACATAACATCTTTAAAGAAATTTCTTCATAAAGACTTTTAGAGAAGAATAAAATTAAATGAATTTATCTGAAAATTAAAATTATCTCAAATGAGTTTCTTCATAAG
>Ga0123341_1001610_pt1 | contig 17364 bp, 12 predicted proteins | sample Turbeapinknodule_FD_89959 | JGI IMG/M metagenome (GOLD analysis project Ga0123341, IMG submission 89959) | Root nodule microbial communities of legume samples collected from Mexico - Turtle bean Mexico pink nodule | ecosystem: Host-associated > Plants > Roots > Nodule | place: Mexico: Nepantla...
TCTTAAATATCAACGTGTTTTTGGAAGCTTGCATTTGGTTGATGAATCTTATAAATATTGCCCTACAGAGGAAGAGTGGGAGAGAGCTGGAAAAATTTGCAAGTTCTTGTTACCCTTTTATGATATCACTAACTTGATTTATGCTACAAGTTATCCTACTTCCAACTTGTATTTTTTACAAGTTTGGAAAATTCAGTGTTTGTTGATGGAAAATGTGAAGGATGAAGATGTACTAATTAAGAACAAGACTAAATTGATGATAGTAAAGTTTGAGAAATATTGGGATGAATATAACGTTGTACTTGCATTTGGTGCAATTTTAGACCCAAGGATGAAGTTAGAAACATTGAGATTTTGCTTTGAAAAAATTGATTCACTTACTAGGGAACTAAAATTGGAAAAGATCAAGGAAAAATTATACAAACTTTTTGCTGAATATTCTACCAAAGGTTTCACAACATCATCAAGTGTTCAAAAGCAAAAGCAAGGGCACTCTTCATTCTCATCATCTACGTCTAAACCAAGTATTTTTTATGTAAGTTACTTACTTTAATAATACTTATTAATGCACTTTAATTCTTTTTTTTTTGCAGCAATCCATTATACTAACTTATTACATCATTATAGGAATTAAAAATGCGCAACCTTCAAGTAGCTAATAAAGCTGGAAGGTGGATGATCCAACTTTGGATTTGGACTATTTAGAGCAAATAGATGTGTTAGATTGCTGGAAAAATAATAGTCAACGTTTTTCTGAACTTGCTTTAATGGTTAAAGATTCATTGAGCATCCTTATAACCACAATTGCATCATAATATGCATTTAGCATTGGTTCTCGAATTCTTAACAAGTATAGGAATCGACTTTTGCTTGCAAATGTGGAAGCATGAATTTTCTGAGGGTAATTCAATTATTTTAATTTATCTTATTTTTATTGTATTATTTTTATGAAAAATTAATTAATTCATTGTCATTGATTTAATGTATGCAGATGATGGGGAAGATATAATTATAAAAAAATGGATGAAAGTTCTTCTAAGGCGGCATCCGATGTTATTGAAATGGAAGAATATCAATAATGTTTATGTTTATGTTTAATGTTTTGGAATTAGGTATTTTAAATGTTCTCGAAGTGGAAGAATGTTGATATTTGATTTTTATCTTAATGTTTAATTTTTTGATGTTTGACTATATTTGAAATGGAAGAAATTTTTTTTTATGTTTGATAGTAACAAATATATAAGTTCAATTTGACAATTTTTCAAGAGAAAATGTTAAAAAAAAAATTACTCAATTTCTAAAAATAAAAATAAAAATGAATGCAAGATGGCCCGCAAATTCGTAGACCAACCCTTATGCGGGGCAAGACGGAAATTCTAGCCCGCAATAACTTTGCGGGGCGAGCCAAGTGCGGGGCTGGCCTATGCGAGGCATGCTGACTCGCTTTGCCACCCTTAGGAAGCAGATGTGCCGCTTGCGTTTTGCAGAGAGGGATTTAGGTTTTCGATTGGACGATTTTTGAAAGGAGAAGAAAGCAAAGCAGAGGCGCGTTGCGATTTTGAGGGGATTTGTGTTTTGGATGGGGAGTGTGACTGCGATTTCGCTCGGATGTTGAGGTTTTTTTTTTCTCGTTTGATTGGAGTTTATTTGTTTAATTGTTTTGGTATATGGTTTTGGTTTTTAGTGTTTAGTGTACTGTTATTTCATTTATTTGTTTGGTATTGTGGTTTTTGAGTTTTGAAGTTTGAATTGGTTTGGATACTTTTTGTTTAGTGTTTTTTGCTTTTTTTATTTTAGGGGACTGGTTTTGAACTTTTTGTGTGTGTTCTGACTTACTAATGATAGATTTTATTCCATAATTCCTTGCTCATTTTACAAAAATGCCCCTACCATGTAACTTGTAAGCAGCCCGACCACGTAAGCCAATTGTATTCTGGTGCAAGGGACAATGGGTTGTCGAAATATCATTTTCGATTACGAGTACCGATTATTTGACAACTAAAATGTTATTGTGTCAGAATACAACTAGCTGAGTTGGCTGGTGAAATAATAAAGAATTAGATTGGGCGAATTTAAAAAGTTGAGCGTTTGAAAGGCTAGGTTTCGCGAAGGACGAAGCATTATGATTTTGAGGGTTCAGGATTGGGTGTTTGTGAAGGAAGCGAAATTATAGGTGTGGTTTTTTGGTGTTTTGTGAAGGAAGAAGAAGTGTCGCTTGCGTTTTTGTAGAGAGAGATTTGGAGGGGTTTAGGTTTTCAATTAGACAGTTTTTTAAGGGAGAAGGAAGCAGAGCAGAGGTGCGTTGCGATTTTGAGGGGATTTGCGTGTTGGATTGAGATTGCGATTGCGATTGCGATTTTGCTGGGATCTTGAGTTTTTTTCCGTTAGATTGGGGTTTATAATTTTGATTGTTTTGGTATATGGTTTTGGTTTGATTTGTGTTTTTAGTGTTTAGTGTACTGTTATTTCATTTGTTTGCTAAATTGCTTTTTGATTTTTGAAGTTTGAATTGGTTTGGATTTTGTTGTTGAGTGTTTTCTACTTTGCGATTTTGGGAGACTGGTTTTGTACTTTTTGTGTGTTCTCACTTATTGGTGATAGATTTTGATCCATTAGGCCTTGCTCATTTTACAAAAACACCACTAGCATGTAAGCGAGTTGTATTATGACGCAAGGGGTAATGGATTGTCGTAAAATCATTTTCGATTATGAGTAACGATTATTTGGCAACTAAAATGTCATTGCGCCAGAATACAACTGAGTGAGTTGGCTGGTGAAATAATAAAAAATTAGATTGTGGGTCCCACTTGCTTAGGTGACAAATTTAAAAAATTAAGCGTTTGAAAGGCTAGGTTCCGCGAATGAAGGAGCATTGTAATTTTGAGGGTTTAGGATTGGGTGTTTGTGAAGGAAGCGAAAGCATATGTACGATTTTTTGGGTGTTTTGCGAAGAAAGCAGAGGTGTCACTTACGTTTTGCAGAGGGATTTGGAGGGGTTTAGGTTTTCGATTGGGCAATTTTTGAAGGGAGAAGGCAGTAGAGCAGAGGTGCATTGTGATTTTGAGGGGATTTGTGTTTTGGATTGGGAGTGCAATTGCGATTTCGCTTGGGTCTTGATTTTTTTTTTTTCCATTTGATTGGGTTTATTTGTTTGATTGTTTTGGTATATGATTTTTGTTTGATTTTGGTTTTTTAGTGTTCATTGTACTGTTTTTTCGTTTATTTGTTTACTATTGTGGTTTTTGAGTTTTGAAGTTTGTATTGGTTTAGATTTTGTTGTTTAGTGTTTTCTGCTTTACAATTTTGGAGACTTGTTTTGAACATTTTGTATGTGTTTTGACTTACTGGTGATTGATTTTATTCCATAATGTTTTGCTCATTTTACAAAATTGTTCCTACCACGTAAACGAGTTGTTGAAAAATCATTTTCGATTACTAAATATATCATTATGATACAAATACATTTTTAGTATAACAAGAATCATGCAATTTTATTTTTAGTATACTAATACAAAAGTATCAATTTTCATATAATAATAATTATAGCTCGTTAAATTGAATTATTGAGGATGTGTTTAAATGTTCATTTATTTGTTATAAGTGGTCATAAGCACGTGTAACTTTTATTTTATTTTTAAAAATAAAATAAAGTGAAATAATATTATTATATTATGTTACTTTGATAATGTAGACAATATTAGAGAAAGGTTAGAGAACTAAAAATGAAGATATCCAACATTACAGATTACTTACATTTTTAGGCAATATGTTAATGTACAACTCATCAAACTCTATAGTTGCATCAATGCCACAAACAACATCTCTATTACTTTGTAGTAACCAAGTTTGCATTAGATAAGTTAGAACATTGATTGGCAAATGTTCTGCATAAATATGAATATTGATTTTATTTTTAAATTGCATGATCAACTAATTTCAAAACTTGTACATATTTGTGAACTCTTTAAACTCATATTCAATGTTAGCATCATTTTCTTTTTGCGAAAGCCTATACTCACTAGTCGAGATACTTAACAAGCCTAATTACTTAGACAAAAATATCATTCTTCTTTATCATAGTTTGATCAACTTTTAAATTTTAAATATCAAATGAGATTCTTTAATAAAAGTATCTTATAATGAATTACCTCTATAAAAGAACTACTATAACTATATTTGAATTACTTCTATAAAAGAACTACTATAACTATAAAATATAGTTAAACTAATAAATTAGTAATTAATTTATCATGATTATTTAAAATCCTTAAAACAACACATATTAGAAGATAGCTTGTAATATAAAAAGTTATTGTATCAGTGTAACTTTCGAGAGTAAGAGAAACCTACTCTTATGTGTATTTGACTAATTCTACACAAATGCTATTAAAGTCCAAACCACCTATCTGTATAAACTTTTTAATATCCAAAACACCTTTAACCCAATAATAGTTGTAGCGGAGTGTCATGAGTTGGGTCCGATTAGTTAGTCTATAAGATCTTGGCCTAAGGTTAGGGAACTTGTAGTGTCATGGGTCAGATCCAATTAGTTAGTCTTTAAGGTCCCGACCTAAGGTTGTTGGGCTTGTGGTGTCATGAGTCAAGTTTTATCAATTTTAGACTCTTGCGGATATGATTAAAGTCGATCTAGACATAATTTTAACTGATAATAAACATTCAATATAACAATCCTATTATTTTCTCCTCATATAATTATAATAGCTTAAATACCGAAAAATGACCTTGAACCGAGAATTAAATTGAAGAAAGACGATAAACATGACTGGATACAAAAGAGGCTAAACAACATAAAAGAGATGTGTATGATCGGAAAAAGACATAACTAAAACTCGGCTAGAAATCTTGTATTTCTGATTAAATTGAATGCTCTAGTTGTGATTCATCATTCTTGACTATAACAAATAGGATCCATAAAAATGATTAACCAACCTCCATAAACAAAGAAAAAATAACAAAAAACAAATTTAAATTAGTTATTTATCTCTTTAAAAAATTTCTTCCAATGACCATGCTTCCTAACGCCGTATGATGTCATTTGCTACAACCAAGTTTGTTGTTCTAAAATTTCACACCTTTTCCTTTCATTCTAACCTTGTGTGTCATTATAAAGTTAGCACAAAAAATTCCTTAACATTTTTATTTCTTTAAAGGTATAATTACTTATCGATCCCTACATTTAAGGTCAATATTCAACTTAATAAGTGGTTTTTAAAAAAATCAATTTGTTCCCCTTGTTTTTTAAGAAGTACCCAAATTGGTCTTTTTTGTTAACTCACTCCCAACGATGTCAAGTGTTGTTTATGTGGCTGAGAGAATTGTTGATGTAGATTGTGAATTAAAAGACAAATGAGATTGGATGTTGTGTGAAGTGGCAAGTGGAGGGGTTTGACAGAGATTAATAAAGTTTGGGGGTTTCTCTCATTCATTAACGTTTTTTGGAGGGTGGTCTGTCAACGGATAATAGGGTCATTTGTGGAGGTGGTTCGATCCTAAGGTGTGTGTTGGAGGTTGTAGTGGAGTTCAGTTTTGTGGATTCGTTGCTGGAAGGAAGAATCTTCTGACACATGCCCACTATCATCATTTCCACCATCATCATCACATTCCTTCTCATCATGAACAGTCACACCAATACCCTTACCACCACCACCACCTTCCTCACTACCAATAGCCTCAACATCAGGTTCCACACCATCAAGCTCTACAACATCATGCTCACCAATATCCTCATCACCATCATCCTCACCAATATCCTCACCACCATCATCCTCAACATCACCTTCCTTACCAACATCAACATCACCATCACCATCAGGTTCCACACCATCACCATCACCAACATCATCCTTACCCTCAACCCGACACTCAAACCTGCCTCTGATACAACGTGTACAAAAAATAAGTGAACTTCAAAAAATGTATTTGCAACTTTCAACATATCTATTGCATCAGCATCATCAATCAGAAGTTGCAATCTATTCTCCAACACTTCACAACCTCCACATGAATACCACATCTCTTGTACTATTAAAAAGCCCATCTCCTTTACAATGTTAACTATTTCAAAGTAACTTCATCTATCACAGTCACATGATCATGTTGATGTATCACCACCAATATATCTCACTCTGTCACCATCAAAAAATCTTCCATTATGGTGGACCATAAGGTTAAAAAAAACTTCAAACAAATATGAAGTTTATAAAAGGTATCCCTGTAAAATATACATATGGCCACATATACCAAAAAAATTACAAACCAATCCTTCATTTAACTATGTTAGAAAACAAATGTTGGACCACACACAATTTTTTTTTGAACATGGTGAGACCCTGCATCATAAACTACTTTGTAAATGTTCCTTTAAAGTAATCAAATACAGAACATAGAACATATAAAATAAAGCAAACAATTAAACAACATTTAAAGACCCCATAATTATTGAACCAACACAACATAAATGAAAAAGTCATAACCTTAGAAAGGAGCAAACACAAAACTGCACCAAATCGCACTTCACACAATCGCTGCACCAAATCACACTTCACATAATCGCTGCATCTCAAACCACCAAACACTAACACTGCACAAAATCACACTTCACTAATGTTGAACTATAACCCCAATCATCCAAACTCACTAGTTGCAATTAAAAACCCTAACCCCAATCACTCACTCATTGATTGTAACTCAAAAACCCTAACCCCAATGTTCATTTATGCTAATATGTTAATCACTCCATTTGTCACATCATACAACACCTAATCATATTTCTCTCTGTCATATAAGCAACACTTGATGTCGTTGGAGAGAGTTAACAAAAATAACTAATTTAAATATTTTTCAAAAAACAAAAAGTATATTTTTTTTAAAATCATTATACTAAATTAAATATTAATCATAAATGTAAGGACTAATAAGATAGTTTATAATTGTTTTTAAAATTATTTATTAAATTAAAATTATTTATTCTATTTAATTTTACCAAAACTATTCATGGCAACATTGCCACATCACTCAACTTGTCCTCAAGGTTTTCTCGTGTGTACAACAATCTTAAAATACATCAGTGGAAATCTTAACTAAACTTATCAACTCTATAACTATTGTACGAAGATTCATACTTTTTTATTATACTAAAAACGAATTTGCATAAAAATTATCGTACAGAAAATAATATTTAATTATATGATTGATTACTGTAATAATACAGCTTCTTTGAATAACTTTAAATATAATAAAATTTATGAATTAAAATAATTAAAATCGATGAGATTTAGAGAGAAAAAGAATTAATATAATGGTACTGTTTGGTGTGTTGAAAAGGAGAAGTGCATCTGGTTTTGTTCCATTGGAAGGAATTGATATGATGGCCAGGTTCATCTCCAAGTCCAAGACGCTGCTTCGTCATTCCCAATCCCCGAAGGTCCTGATTGTGTGCCACCGCCACCGATCTTCGGAAGCCATGAAAGCGAAGTGGGGGGAGATGGAAGGGGTGAAGTTGCTGGAGGACCATGCCCACCGTGTTATGATCATGAAGGCCACACCCGATTGGCTTCCCTTCCTCCCCGGTTACTCCTTCTGGGTCCCACCTCCTACCTCCCCTTTTTTCCACAAATTCTCCATCCCCGCTCAACCCTTCTTAATGCAAGGTTCTCTTTTTTCCACTCACTCTCTCTTCATCTCAACCAACCCTATTACTCTTTATTCCTTCAATGCTAGAGGAAGTTTTTGGGAATGCTATTATTAGAATCTTGTAAATACAGTGACTGTGGATATTATGATTAATTGGATTGATTGTAATTCATCCTATTTTCTCTTGTTTTTCTCTCTCAACAGCTATTGCCACCCCACGAGGGATGGAACTTACTGTGCAACTCAAGGTTATGGAACACACTGAAAACCTGGCGCTCTCTGAAGACGAGGAAGGATGATCATGATGGCAAGTAAGTAATAGTACTGCATGGGTTTGTGTCCGCTTTCAATGATTCAAGTGTTGCTACACAGTTTCAAATGCAGTTATGCAACAGAATTGTCTTTGGATTGGACTTGTTGAGATCTCGCTGAGACCAAATAGTGAATAGTTTTCAGGGTTGCACCCTTAGCTCGATGAGAGGATTGGGTGCAAAAAAACTAAGCTGTTTGAAGATCATGGAGCTTGCTTGCATAGAAGACAGTGCATGAAAATGGGAATTCCTGCACAGGTGAAGTTCTACTGGTTGCTTTGGGATTAACTCTTCTCACGTTTTTTGGTCTCTTTTATTTGTATATAGTTTGGGTCCTCACCAAGCACTTAAAGTAACCAGTTTGTGTAGAATTTTTTCAATGGTGTCATGTTGAACCTTTTACATTGGATGATGTATGTATTTGTGTAACTAATAAAGCAAAAGCTTCTTTAAGCATTCCTCTGAATGATCCAAACACCTTCTCAATTCAATGAATATGTTTATTCATGTATATATAACTGCAGTAGACTTTTATAAAGGGGTAAAAGTTTAGCACTGTTGCTCTAGTTGCTTGATTACTATTATAGAATTGCCTAGTTTCTATTGAGTTCTATAATTAAAGCGTTGATTTCCCATTGAAAGGCTGAAGAGCATTCCATCATAGAAGCTGACTTGCATTTTGTCGCTATTGTACGTGAAATCCTTCTTTTAATAAAAGGGTTGATTTATGTTTATGTCAAGAAAAGAGAGAGATTATTCATAGATCTATTCAATTCAAATTATACCAAAAAAAGTGCTAGAATTTTGAAGATTAAAAAATGTCTTAGAAGACTTGGGAAGGATCGGTAGGACTTATAAATTTGTTTAGTGTTGCCAGCCTTGCTGGTAACTGTGTCAAATCCTCTAATATGATTTAGGATTTGGATGCTCTCGTGGTGTTATAATTGAAAAAGTTGGGATATTGATCCAACAATTTATACAATATTTTTCTCTTTATTTCTCTCCACCATCATTCATAATCACATTCCATACTTCTCTCTTCTCTCATTCTCTCTCTGTCATAAAGTTTGATGAGCAAAGAACATTATTTTAATTGAGAAGAGATACATGCAATTTTAATTTTGGCATGAACTCACCACGATGAGTCTTAAGATGTGCGAATTACATTCAGAAGAGATTTTAAATGTAACTGATAGATCTTGGTTAACCGTTCTTGTATTTGACTCGAGAGCCATTTGATATTGTGGAAAGAGTCTAGTGTGAATTCTAAACTAAAAACTCAACTTCAAATATTCAAAGGCATACATCCGTGCAGGATCCTAAATTATTAATGTTGAATTTTAGAACATGCTTGCTGAGAGGTAAAAAAATTGTATAAGTTTAACTTTCTAATTCTTCAGTTCGATTTTACTTTTTAATCTACTCTTATTATCTTGATCACTTGTCATTTCTTTAGTTTGGTTTGCGGGACATGAATTTCCAAGTGAAAACCAGTTCTGGTTCTGCACAAATTCACAATTCATGTCAATGTCATTTGTATTTGTTCAGTTAGTTGACATTTTCAAGGGGCACAGTAAACACAATAAACCTTAAAACCTGACACCGGGCATAAGTGGTAAAGGTATATTGCTAGTAGTAGATGAATTTTTTTGGGGTTATACTACGGGTTATATCCTTTGTGTGGGATTAATTCTCCCTAGAGCATCTGTGACCCTGATTTTTAAGTTCTCTGAATGGGCTAGAACTGCAAGTACAGTACAGTCACGTTGACTTCAGTTTTCCAGATTGTTCTGATAAGAAAGATAAATGAATCATTAAACTTGGAATAATAGTAGTCAATTAGATGTGTTTACTGTGTTGGTTTCTCAGTTGGAATAATAATCAATGAGGCGTGTTTTCTGTCTAGATTACCCAGTTCCAAACTTTGGACTATCGCTCGGGCAACTTTAATTTTCAAACGCACCTTTTGATTCAACTTGAAAGGGTGTACCCTAGAATGGCTTACGGAAAATGAATCATTGATAGTTACAGATAAAAATATATGTCACATACAATGACCAACGATGAATGCAATTTTCATTAAGAAAGTTAGTGTTTTCTACTTAACAAAGAATACATCCTTTTTGGGCAAGGGATTGAGGGAAAAAAGGAGGATTAAGTAGAAGAGAAGCTGGACTCTACATTAAATGGTAGTTTCCCTGATGATTCACGGAATTATAAGCATAGGTGGGCACGGGTAAGGGATCATCAAATGGATTAGAAGAACCCATGACTGGCATTTGTTGATGGTATTGAGTCTGTGGGTACTGGTAAGGGACCATCATCATGTTATGTTGTTGCTGTTGCTGAGGCATGAATGCCATTTGCACATTGGCTGGAGGTGGTATGTTGTTGGACATTGCAAATGGATCTTGCTGATTATGATGATTGAATGGATTATGTGTATCCATTTCCCCATATCCATAGCCCGCATTTCGGAGTTGAAGTTGTCTCCTAGCATTTTCATCTTCATACAAACTGTCTAGTAATAGATTGTCAAACCCACCAGCCTGACTCAACAAACAAGGGAGAAAAGAACAATAGTGTTGTTAGCTTTTAGATTCAAAGGACAAACCATAGCCTCATTTAGCGGTAGATGGAAAACACTACAAATTATTCTTAACATGACATTGAATGGGGTGTATACATGTATTGGCCATTTCAAGCAGACCTCTGCTGTTATTGGCGTGTGTGAAATTGTACCTATAGCCAACATCTGTGAGATGAATGTCACAATAATAGTTTTGGGCCGCATTCGTTGTAGTGTGTGCCCGTAACATGTTCATATTGATTGGTATGTCTCTTGTGTACATATGAGCTACTAAGTATGACAAGCAGGTAAAAACTGACCATTTTGCGAACTGGCGCTTGGCTTGTATGGGTACTTGGTGTTGTAACCAGTGCAAGTTCCCAACCAGAAGTTCCATTTATGTTAGCCAAAGCAAGATTGCTTGAGTTATTTCCTACATAAAATCGCAGAGTCTTAGAATTGAATCGATCAAACAACAAGGATGGTTAGCTAACTGATGGACACGATTGAGGTTTTTTTTATTAATACAAGTTTGTTTTGATCCAGGCCTGGTAATGATTTATCAGACTGACTACGTGAGCAAGGAATGGCAATGGCACAGGTATCCCCTATGGTTTTAGATGAAATCATCTCCCATTTCTCCAATTAGCTTTGTGGAATAAAACAAAAGAGAAGTCTTTCATCTCTCATTTCTCCAATTATGCATGCAGTATAGAGTTAACGTCGTTAATTATCAACCACTCTTACCTCCGGGTGGAACAATTGCTAGCGCCAAAGCATTGCTTTCTTCTAGTTCCTGGGCTTTTGGATTTATTTCGTTTAGACCCTGCAAAGGTGACAGATATGTTATATATTCCGTCAAACCAACACCTCAAACATTCATACGATTCACATAAACAAAAACACACCAGCAAATCATCAGTAGAATCAGTTGATATCAAAGGAGGAAGTTCCACTTCCTCCTTCTGGGGCTCTGCTTCATCTTTATCGACCAGTTCTTCCTCTTTGTCTTCTTCATCTGGTTTTTCATTTGCTTGAGCCTCTTCGGGTTCTTTGGGTTCTGCTTCCTTTTTAGGTGATTGATCATTTTCGTGATATTCCTGATGTTGCATGACATTTATTAACGAACCATAACATGCGAATACGTTGTGGGCGTACACGGATGTTTTAAGAACAATTGACATTGGACCACTTTTAAGAAAACAAATAGCCCTTTTGCCCATTAGAGTGGTTTCTCCCGGATACCATTAACAATAAATGCAGAAACTTCAATCGAAATATGCCATAACTAGAACCAGAACATAGATGCAAAGTTGTTGAGTGATATTTAATAATGAAATGAAGTTATCGTGGTCAATCTCCAATTCTCCATATCAATCGGTGTGGCAAAATTGACTCCAGAACCCAATGCAGAACATACAACGAGTCTTAAAGCTATTCTATCAATTGCTAAGTTGTTTTAGAGTAATTGACTTTACATTTTATTCTACACTCTACACATAAGAAAGTAAAAGTTCTTTGGGTCGTTCTAAAAGTCATTATGGTCCTCCACTCTCTGACGAAGTGGCTTAAACTTCATTTGCCATATCGCATGTAATAACTCCTTTATTAGTTTAGAAAGTCAAGCATATTGGTTCGTGGAAGTTCATACAAAAAGCGCATATAAGGCACGGGCTTTCTCGAATAAATTAGGATACCACTTTTTCTTACCAGTCTATTAGATGCATTCAAGGGTGCTTCTCTAACGTATTCTTCCATCGTGGCAAGAAAAGAACCAGGTGGCTGTTTATTAGGGGAAAGATCGCAGTGAGAAACTGTATACGATATCAAAATAAATAATGTTATTAATGAGCAAGAACCTGTCTCAAGATTGGAAATTGAAAATTCCTAGCAAGGTCCAATCTCTTGCAGTATTCATAGAATTCAGCAAGATTATCAGCCTGCACAGTTAGAATGATCATCAATTCAACACGTATGACCCTTCAGGAAACCACATTGAGAACAAGAAACAGTTCAAATTGAACAACAAAAGGAATGGATCTGAAGGAAAGGAAAGCACTATTGTAAACCTGTTGGCTAGCTCTTTTATAAATATGTAACGCCTTGATTGCATCATATCTTGGCATATCAAAGAACTGAAACTTTCATTTGTTAGTACAGTTTAAAATTTACGAGTTAAACTGAAATAACATGTTAAACTGAAGTAGACGTTACCACATCCACAAGATTTATAATTCCATCATTCAGGGCACAATATATTTTGAAGCTCTCTTTCAATACCTGAAAGATGTTTTCAGAAGCGGAAAAGTAAAGTTAGACAACAAGTCCTCTCAGTGAATGGATTTTTAGAAGCGAAGAAAGTTAAAATGTTTCCTTTTTGTGTGTTAGGATTGGATTCCTCTGAAATGAATTGCTTAACTTCGGGGAAAAAAGAGTGCCAACCGTTAACAAAAGAAAAATTAAAAGTAGATTTTATCAATCCATTATTTGTCATAATAATATTAACCTTGATTGTTTACGAATTGAAAAGTCTCACTTCTGTCTCTGAAATGAGAGCTTATTTTAAAAAAGTAATTTTTTTTATGAAAGTGAAACACTTTTGTCTTGTATGAAATCAATCCATGAGTATAGCAGCCGTTCCGGTGTCTAACACCTAAGCTCATCTTTATTATAACGATCATTATTCTACGAGATTTTAATTTTATTTTTATGCATTTCACTCTCTTACATCACTAGCTTTTTGCAACTTTTATTTCAATGTAACCACGCTATAAGACTCAAACTCTAATTAATATTTTATTTAGTTGTTAGTAGAAATATATGTTTCTAACTAAAAAATATTTGTTTATTTTTATGATCTAAGTAAGATCTTATTAACCTAACTTAAAAATTTATGATCCTATGTATGAAGCTTATAATGAAGATATATTCTTCTAACTTGAGTGCGGAAGTCATTGGTTAATTGAGTGCTATTGAAGATTAATGGTATCATTATCAAATATTATATGGACGTAATTCTAAAATCCAAAATGTCTTTGGTTTGCAAAATATCATTTGCAAGGATATTTTATTTGTTTTCTCTTTAGGAGCTAAATTTATTTGAAATACTGTATGGCATTAAATGTAAATATTTGTTTCAAAAAGAGATTCAAATTTTAGTTCACTACATTCAGTGAACTAGTTTTTTTAGTTAGACCAACCTCATGTGATCATTTTACATACAATTTTGCACTTGAAAAAGTCGCCCCTTTTCCATTTTAGGAAAAAATGTTGGACCAATTTTATTCAGTTATACAATTGATACAAGACATATTATCACATAATGCTTAAAAGGGCTATTGTGTGAAAAGTACAAAAATTAAACAAGCATACCAATGCCAGTGCATACTGTATTAGATAATTGCTGAGAGCCAAACCTTCAGGCTGCAGGATATTAAAGAAAATTAAATGTTATTATCTATCTGAGGGAAATAAAATGCAATAATTTCAGAGCATGAAGATACCAAATCAAAGTTTTCTGCACAAATTCTTACCTGACAACCAACTAAGCGGTATAGAAGTTGCTGCAGCGCAGGCAGCTGCTCCAATAGCCCTTCACTAGTCAACGACCGTGTTCTGCTGTGTCCCTGTCAAAGCTAAAAGTTACTAATTTTCTAAATGTAGTAATGAAAGCCGCATGGAACAATTAATGTGTGAATAAAATTGAAAGGCAAAGAACCACCTTGGTTATAACCGGTGATGGTTTTGTTAAACGCTCAGACTCGATGTCATATTTAAGGATTCTAAAACATTCAAGCCTTTCTTCTAAGAATAGTGCATAGGTTCGAACCCATGCAGAACAGTCCCAAGCTGTATTGAGAAATATAGTTAATAAGCATAAAATGAAAGAAAATTCAGATAACAAGAGGGTCTCACTGATCTATCTACCTTGAGGACTCGAGTCATCTTTGAAATTGGATATTTGAAGAAAACGTCCCCTGCGCGCATAGTTTATGAGGTCTTCTTTGAAAGTAGGATCACCCTCTCTCAGTATTCTATGAATAACAATCAATGTCTTTACTGCAACCTGTCATGTAACATGTCCTTATTCAGTTAAAAGCAACGTCAACAAAGTTTGCAAAAATTGTCGTCATCGACCATAACAACATTCTTTATCAACACAGTTTGCAGAAATCAAGCATAACAACATTTATCAACACAGTTAAAACACATCATTTTACCATATACGTACAAGAAAAACAAAATGAGCACTGATTGTTTATTATATGTTCTGATGCTAAGTACTTTATTTTAAATGCACCGTTCGAACCCTTCCTTCTCCATTTTATGTCATGAAAATCTGAAACGTAAATTGAAATGATCGAAACCACGTTTTCAAATTTTATCCAAACACATTCTTAGCTGTTGATGCATTCAGACAGTTACAGAGAGGACTTACTATCCAATTCCGGGTCTTTGCAAGCCTCCTAGCAAGTGTGTGTATGCAGTAAGCCACATCTGCCCGTGGTTGGTGTGCTGAAGTTGCATAGAATATCTCTGCAAAGAAGAGATAAATTTCACATTCTGGCATTACGGTAACGATCCCATTTCTAATTTCTTTCAATGCAAGAAACAAGATCTATGGAATTAAACCAAACATAATGCATTGAAAATTAATGATTCAAACCCCGATGACACTAATCTCACGATGAAAATAGAAAAAAGGCATAATTTTCATTTTCAACAAAATCTGAGAACTCACTTCTAACATGACGTTCTTTTGGAGGATATTCTACGTGACTGGTAGCCTTCACAATAGCAATATCCAAATCCTTACATAAAAAATAACAAGATCAAGATAGAGAAAAGCTGAGAAATGAAATCAATTGAGATAGAGGATTAATCGGCAGAAAAATGTAGAAAAGAATGAAAATTGATTGATGAAAGTTAGAAAGAGATATGAAAAAATGAACCTTGTATTCGCTATTGACCTTGGCTAGGCCAACCTTGGTAGAGTCTTTGAGAGCACCGTAGGCCTTTCTTAAGCTCCGGAACGTTCCCATTCATCAAAGAATAGAATTTGATGGAAAGAGAAGGAAGAAGAGGAGCCACGATTTCCCTCCTCCTTCTTCTTCTTCTTCTTCTTTCTCACTGTGTCATGTGTTCCAACTTCCAAAGACAAAAAGAAGGAACCAACGACCAAAGGGTATTTTGGTAGTTTCGGCTCTTGAGAAACTTAACTGATTTATGGAAATATTTGACCACAGTTTGTGAATAGTATTCATTTTCAATAAAACAGAAAAAGCAGGGTTCCGTTTTGCTTTAAGCATAAAAAAATAAAAATAAAAAACAAAATGTTTAGTCTTTTGAATATTTACAGGTGGGATCCAACTATGCCTTCGGTGTCTCATTTTTTTTTATTCCTATTGCATATAGAGTTTAATTTCTTGAGTAACCTTTTATGGATCCTCTTAACTTTCTTACTAAATTAAAAAAAAAAATTAATAAAAAGTTATGTATTTAATGTTTTATAAAAAAGTTTAAATATGTTTTTATTCTTTATTATAATACGAATTCAAACTTTATTCAGGTACTTATAACATTAAAATATTGAAATCAATTATTCTATACGTGAAGGACTCATTCTAACCATTTTCAATTATTCTACTACAAATTAAAAATATTTGATAGATTAAAGTTTAAACCAATAAAAAAATAATTTCGTATTATAATATAAGCACAACAAATATATTTAACTTTTATAAAAATAAAATTTATTCAATACTTGACTTACCAAGAAAGTAGGTATGTTGTAGAAAAAAAATTAGTTATTTTAATTTTTATTACCAAAATTGTTAACAGTGATTTGTAAATAAATAGTGTGCTGAGAGAGCTACACTTTCAATTTCTTTTGTATTAAAGTTGGGTAATATATTTAAAATGTGAGCTGTAGAATTAGTTTCACCAAATCGGTTAACCCGTTTAATTCATCATTTTAGGTGGACTGAATAGAATGTTCAAACTCCTCAATTTTGTTTTTGTTTCATTTTATCACACACAAAATGAATTAGGGTTGGATCAATAATTTTAATTTTTAATATTATATAAATAATAAAGAATGGTGTAAACTTTTGAGTTTCTATTCCATTGTTAGTATAGAAGTAATATTGTGTCTAGTACCTAATGTTTGTGTTTAGAGAATTTCTTGGAAGGTTATTTTTTTTTTTATATTAGAATTTTATGTAAGAATTTAGACGATAAGAAAATGTTTTTTTTATAAGCTCGAGTTCCTTCTGGGTTTCTTTTAGAGTGACTTCTCTGTCTTCTGTTTTCGGTCTTCTCGACCTTCAGGTCTCGTGGTTTTCCAATCAATCATTTTGCTTATGCCGAGTGATTGTGGGGAGAACTTACAATCTATTCAATATTGTTTATACCTTTTAATTAGATCCTTATTGTCATGAACTCGTTTGTTAGACTCAAAAGCGGATTCAATTACACCTTAGTCATGCTTTATAGATAAAATGACTTAACATTAATTAAATGACGTTTTAAAGATTTTATTTGGACTTAAGTTAATCCATAGACTGTGGGTCATTCAACAATCAACAGAAAGATTTTTAAATATGATAAAGAAGTATGATGAAGAAGGTGTTGTTGATTTTTGTTCTCGGCTTTCTACCCTAATTTGTAGGTCATGCATGTTATGTTTTCTAAGGAATGAAGATTTTGACTTCAAGAGTAATTTGAGATGATTAATAGTTAGGACTTCATCTTAAATTGAAAAATTGCATTTGATAAAAATCCCTTTCAAAGTTATATATATATATATATATATATATATATATATATAAA
>Ga0123341_1001614_pt1 | contig 17354 bp, 13 predicted proteins | sample Turbeapinknodule_FD_89959 | JGI IMG/M metagenome (GOLD analysis project Ga0123341, IMG submission 89959) | Root nodule microbial communities of legume samples collected from Mexico - Turtle bean Mexico pink nodule | ecosystem: Host-associated > Plants > Roots > Nodule | place: Mexico: Nepantla...
ATTTAATTTATTTTTTTATATATTTAATTTATTTTTATTAATGTGTAATTTTATTTTGTTTTTTTTTATTTTTTTTTTTTTTTTTAATGTTTTAGTTTTAGATTTTGCAATTTTTTTACGTAAAGTGTTTAATTTATGTAAAATATATGTAGGACCAAATATTTCAATCATGTACAATGTACCAAATATTATATTGTTATATTGTTGTATTGTTCAAACGTAACTTGGGTAATTAATTTTGGTAATGCTACTTGTAGTTGTAACTTAGGTAATAACCATTAAGAGCACAATCCAATAAACACATACAAAAAAAATTAATGTTTCATTTCGGTGTGTTGCATGTTGTACAATCATACTATGATACAATATAGCAGATTCATTCTTGTACTGGACCAGAGTGCTTAGAGCTCTGCACTCGATGGTCGGACCTCAACACCTGCCATAGACAGGTCAGCTCGGCTCTTGGGCCAAGTTGGCGGGCCATGTGATTGGGCCCCAAATGTATATATTAGTCCCTTTTCATATAACCCTTCATGCATGAGGCCTAGGCGGCTAGCGAGGGGTAGTTATGGACCTAGGGGTGCGTTTAATGTACATAGGGTCTAGTTCAAGTAAAACATTTTCTTTTAAACCTAAGCCCATGTGTGTTAGGGCACGTAAAGGTTAGGTTGCATGTATGCAGGAGAGAAGTGTAGCGCCACGTGGAGGGTGCCTACGTAAACAGACTGAACCCCTAATACTGGTACATGAGTTGGTAACCTGGTGGTTATTCTGTTATTATTTTATGCACTCCCTAAAGGAAAGATTTCATTCTGTTGCAGCACCTTGAGGGTGTGCCCTTGAATAGAATATTTTCCAGTTGAGTATGCTTTCAGTTGAGATTAGATTCTCGTGATAGAAAGTTGTTGCAAGAGGTAAGCTATAAAAGGGGCTTGAGACCCCATGTAAACGTACGTTGTTTCTAAGACTGAAACTTGTTACTTCTTATTTCTTATAAGCCCTCTACTGACTTTATCGTCGGAGTGCAATCAATAGGTAGGGCCCTCTATGTCTCAACGGAGCCACGTTCCAACGTAACAAAAGGGAAGAGCAGATTCCAACAGAGATAGACGGAGTCAGAGCTTGTCTTCAGAGTCAACCGACGACTAGGTCAACCGACAAAAACATTTGGCGCTCATGAGGCCCGATAAAATCAGGTCCCACCCGCAGTTGTGCTCAAGCTTTTAGGCGTGATGAGAAATACGAGGCAAGGTCTGGCAGGACCAGAAGGAAGTGACAACCCCACCATACAATAGCTCATGGAGACCAATTGCGCCCTTCAAGAGACAGTGACGACATCCAGGGCTGACAAAGAGAGGCTCATGGCAGAGGTTCGAGCTGAACATGTACTTAGGCAAGACCAATTCAGGGCAGAGCTAGATGTGTCACGAGCAAGCAATGAGGAGCTACGCAAAGCCAACAAGGAATTGCGTAGGGACCTACAACGGCTGAGAGAGTGCTCCACAGGAGAGCGAGGCCCGACCATTCAAGCAAGGGCTCGTCCCATGCCAGTTTTGCAGGCGATCATGGATGTTATCTTACTGACTAGTTTCATGACGCCGAAGATTGTTTTTACAGGTACAGAAGACCCGGAGGCCCATCTCACAGCATCTAACACGCATATGATGATCTCGGGAGGAACGGATGCCATGCATTGCAAGATGTTCATGGGCACGTTCACAGGTATAACGTTACAGTGGTTCATTGGCCTCCCAGATGGCCACATCACCTCTTCCGATTAGTTTTCTGCATTGTTCAAGGAACAGTTCATTGTCAACCGAGCACAACCGCCTATCCCTTTCGACCTTTTCAGGGTGAAACAGAGGCAAGGACAACCTTTGAAGGATTTCTTGAACAGGTTTGGGGCGTTCGTGGAAAAACTCCAAACCCAGGACAAGGCTTTGATGGTCCATGCCTTCGGGCATGGATCATGTCAGGGCCATTCAGTGACTCATTGAACAGGAACCGGGAAAGGACCTTCGGGGAGATCTGGCGACGAGTTGGTGCCCACATCATCATGGAAGAAGCTATAACGGTAAAGCGCGGGAACACGTACACAGGGCATGCCAAAACCAAAGAAGGCGATCGAGCCCAACCAATGAGAGTGCATGAAGTTGTGACCGAGAAGAGGTCAGACACCGAGCGAGCACCTTATGCGCAAGAAAAAACCAGTTTAGGTCGAAGGCGAAGAGAGGTGATGACGGTAGAGGCGCGAGAGCTTGATCAACCGACCGAGCCCGACCTTTACCAGGCTAACTTGAGAGACGTAGTCCCACATGAGGACAATCCGGTCGTGATCTCGGTCGTCACTGTGGGAAGAAGAGTACAGAAGAGGGGGTGAATTTTTTATAAGAGATTTTCAAAAACTTTTGAAGGTTTAATGAAATTTTGTGTAGAAATCCAGAAGAGGAATCAAGTTAGCCAAGAACACAAACTATTTTAAAGCAAAACACAGAAAAACAATCGGTTGTTTCTTCGAATCAATCGGTTGTTTATACTAGTTAAAACTTAAACAACTTAAAAACAGAATTTAAAGGAGTTCAGAGAAAGAGAAATGCACACAAACAGTTTATATTGGTTCACTTTTACAACAAGAGCTACATCCAGTTCCTAGAAACTACTAAGTAATCCACTAAGCAATCAAACCTGATTACAAAACACCACACACCAAAGTAGTGACCTTGAACCCCTAAAATAACACACTACCTTTGGCAAACCACACCAAGAGTATTGATCTTGAACACCTAAAAAACACACAACACTCATTGGCAATACAACAACAAAAATACAGAAGATTGAGAAAGGATTACACCTAATCAAAGTACAATCTGAAAAGAATACAATTGCAATCCTATTCCACTCTCACTTGAAAAACCAAAGCTTGATGTGAATCTTGAAAACTTGAGATCAAATATGTCAAACTGAATTTCTCAAAACTATTTCTTACTCTTTAGAAACATATAACAAACTATTTATATTTTCTAAAGATTGGTCAAAACATTTAATGAAGCAGCGTATTCAGTTAGAAATCATTTAAAACAGATTCACCATTTAAAACAAAATCATGTTAGGATTTTCAAAGAAACAACCGGTTGAAACTACAAAACAATCGATTGATTTAGTTTGACAGTTAAGTCAACCAAGTCAAAGAACTTTCAACCTTTTTCAAAACATCTAAGAACAAAGCAACTGGTTGATTCGACAAATCAACAGGTTGTTTTTCATTTAGTTTGAAAAACATTTAATTTCAAAAAGGTTTTAATTCACATCAATTTTAGATTCAACAAAAGAGTGGATCACACTTTAATCTACCTAGATCTCACCCACACACAACAACAACACCAATCTTTCATCAAACACCTTGGATTTGGATTCTTCAAATCTCTTGATCACTCTTGATCAAAATCTCCCCCCATTTGATGAAGACAAATCCCTGGTTGCTTGTGTTAGTCTTGTTTGAATCTGAAACAACACCTGCAAAACAGAAACAATGCAATCCAGAGCATCTCTAATAGCATCTTATGGTTACACATCAACTAGTTTTCTACATAATCACAAGAATAGAAAACCAACCACAAACTATGCCAAAACACACCAAATCAAACATCATATGCAACATAAACTTAAATCAGAGTTATAGTAGGTTATAACAGTTTTAAGACAACACATAAACCATATTCTCCCCCTATTTGTCTTCACAAATAGAATTAGGAAGAGATAAAAACAGAATAGTTCAAAAATAAAGCAATACTAGCATAGAATTTTAACAAAACTTGGCTTCAATCTTCTTTCCCATACTGCAGCTTAAAAAGTTGGTTTTGAACAACTTCAATCTATTCATCAAGGGTTTGAAAACGTGTATCCATGCTTTGAAATCTTTTGTCAAAGTTATGAAATTTTGTAGCACAAAGATCATGAAGATTCCTTTGATTTTCAGCAAAGTTGTCCAACCTATGGACCATGAATCTCTCAAAAGGAGACATTAAGAGAATTCTATTTCCTTGATTTCCAGCACTTGTTCCAGCACCAATGTCAGCAACAGGTTGATCTTCATTTTGAGTATCAACATCAACACCTTCAGCAACTTCTTGATCTTCTTCATCATGTTCAACATGTGCACCACTTGAGGAACCACCATGTTCACCATCCTTGCTTACCCATCTTCCAGCAATCTTGGTAAAACCGATCTTGCTTAGTGAACCATTGTTCACTTCATGTGTTGATTTCACCAATTCAGATGTTTCTTCCTCAAGACCTACTTCAAAATAGTTTAAGAATTTAGAAATCAAGATAACATAAGGATAATGATAGTCACTTAACCTCATATATTTCTGCATGTGTTCCTTGATGATATGTATTCAATTGATCTTGACTTTGCTCATAATGCAATATATGTAGACAAGATCTTCCTGAGTGAGAACATAATGATTGCTCCCTCTTGGTGTTAGAATCCAAGTTACAATGAGAGCCAACAACCTTTCATTCAATTTCAACCCTCCAACAGAACAAGTTCTTACTTGTGCTTGAGGATTCTTCAAACAACTTCTGTAATACTGAATCTTGTTGAAATCTTCCACCACACCAATATTCCCTTTGTTGATTCTCAACCCAGCATACTTTAAACCAGTTACAACAGTTCATACCTCATGAGTAATCTCCATATCACACCTTTGACATGAGAAACAAGGTTGTTGCCAACAAACTTCAAGTTGGTGTAGAAAACCCGAATAAGATCAGGATAAATGTTCCCTTTCATCTCCAAGAACCTCTTTAGTAGTTGTTCTTTGAGAAGACTTTTCAATCAGCTGAAAGAGACAACTTTTGGGTTGTTTATCACTTTTCTACTTGTTTCAAAGCGATATTTTTCAATCAACTCATTGTCTCAACGCCCTCATGTTCTTACAGCCCTGGTTTTTTTAATCCTTTTTTATGATGTAGGAGTGGAATCCATGATAACAAAATGAGAGAGAAAGAAAACAGAGAAAAATATGAGATGCAACAAGAGATGTGCTAATGGGTTGTTTTTGTGTAGAAAAATAGCTGCAGAGGGTTTTATAGCAAAATAGAAATCCTCTTTGATCCTTTGGTTGCAGTCAGTTTCAGTCTTCAAGAAGAGGAATTTGGTCCAAGCTTGCACAGTAATCACGTCAGCCCATACCAAAAAAACACATGGTTAGCACATGTGGATTTGATTAGTCATATAGGCACTTGAATTTCTAAGATATGGAACATATTCCTTTTATGGCAAGAAGTAACCTCCTCCTGAACCAAATCACACTCTTATGACTGCTTTATTGACTCATAATTCCTTTAAGATTGAAATTTGTAAAAGATAGAATGCATAAAGAAATTAAATCAATATTATGCAGTGCTATCAGAGAAGAAACAATCGATTGTTTCGAGAAAACAATCGGTTGTTTCGAGAAAACAATCGGTTGTTTCGAGAAAACAATCGGTTGTTTTTCTGAAGCAGCAACAAATTGGAATTTTCAACAGCAGGGAAAATCAAAATGTAATTGCTCCACATATATTACAATTTAGATGAAGATTTAACACATATTAAGAAAAGAAAAACAACAGAAACAAAGAAAGCCTTATCCTTTTGTCATAGAGCCTCTTCAATGAGTCATAGTGCATGATCAAGAGAACTTCTTTTGGCTTTTAAGAAGACTTAAGCTGGTATAGAATCCTTAGTTCAATTCTAGACAAGATCTTTTCTTTCCAAAAGCTTGATCTGATGACTCAAGAGTCCATGCTTCTCTTAGTATTCCTACAACACGATAAATTCAAGCAACAAGATTTGGTCCCCTTACAAATGTGGTTCCTTTTGATTTACATTTATCACTGGGAACTTCGGAATCTTTGGGAATCCATCTCATAATACCTTTAGGAACAAAATATTTCCTAATTTTACAAAATCTAACAGAGTGGCCTCTCTTCATGCATTAAAAACATGTAACAACCGGTTGTTTCGATTTTTCAATCGGTTGTTTTTCTAGCACTTTTAAAAAAGGCTTTGAAATCCCATTTTTCTTGCTTTGAGGATTAAACCCCAAACCCAATTTTCCAAAAACACATTTTTGGGATGCCAAGATAGTTTCAAAGTTAGATTTACCCTTTGAAAGTTTATCCACAGTTCTTACAAGATAGTGGACTTTACTCTCACGAGTTTTACAATTTTCACAAGCTTTTGAGTGACACAAGCAAGAAGAATTTTTGTAATGCATTTCAAGATTTTCAAAATCAATTTTTGAATTTTCTAATTCTTCTTCAAGTGTCTTGACTCTATTTTCAAGCCAATTGTTCAACCCTTTCAACCGGTTGTTCAAGAGAGCCAATCAGTCAGCTTCCTCATGAGTTTCTTTAAAAGCTTGAAGCAATTGACTATAGTTTTCAGCATTTAAAAAGGCACAAGAACTTACACTGCTTGAATTATCTTCTCCCTCTACCATCAAATACAGATTGGCTTTTTCATCTTCACTTGATGAGGAGCTTGATGCGTAACCGGGGATCAGTGTACGCGCATCATGGCAGAGCTCCATGGAGGCATATGTGGAAGTCATGTCAAAGGGCGAGCACTCTCCTTGAAGGTCGTTCGAGCGGGGTACTACTGGCTGACCATGAGGGAAGACTACCTGAAGTATGCACATCGATGCGAGCAATGTCAGAAGCACACCGATTGGCACCATGCACCCCCAGAGGAGTTGCGATCCATACACAACCCTTGGCCTTTCCACACTTGGGGAATAGACATCTTAGGTCTGTTCCCACTAGCGATTCGTCAGATGAAATACCTAGTGGTGTCCATCGAGTACTTTACCAAGTGGATAAAAGTTGAACCAGTTGCGCAGATAACTGCCCACAGGGTTCAGCACTTGGTGTGGAAGAACATCGTTTGTCGTTTTGGCATCCCAAAACGTGTAGTGTCTGACAACGACACCTAGTTCGCAAGCCAACAGCTGTGCACTAAGCTCGACATCAAGCAGGTGTTCGCCTCGGTAGAGCATCCTCAAACAAATGGACAGGTCGAGTTCGCCAACAGAGTCTTGCTCAGAGGCTTGAAAAGGAGGTTGGAGAAAGCTAAAGGGGTCTGAGCAGAAGAGGTGCCTTGAATCTTGTGGGCCTACCACACCACTCCATAATCCACCACGAAGGAAACGCCTTTTAGTTTGGTGTATGGATCAAACGCCATGATCCCTGTGGAAATCCAGAAGAGTTCGCCGCGATTCCAGAACTTCGCGATAGAAGAATCTAACGAAGGGAGGAAAGTGAACTTAGACTTACTCGACGAGGTGTGAGAGAAGGTATGCGTCAAAGCTGAAGCTTTGAGGAGAACGGTGGAACAGAAACAAAAGTCTAAGTTGAGACCTCGACAATTCCATATTGCTGACCTGGTGATGCGAAAGGTTCACCCCTACCAGTTGGAGAATAAGCTGTCCCCCAAGTGGACCGACCCATTCCGTGTGGTAGAGGCACTCGGAAATGGAGCTTACTGGCTCAATACTTTGGAGGGTGAGCTATATCCCAAACGTGGAATGGGGCCAACCTCAAGTTTTATTTTAATTAATATATTTTGTCAATCTTTATGAACAATTTGAATAACTAAAGGGACACTTTTTTTCCCTTACGAGAGTTTTTTAATAAGGTCGTCCAATGAAAAAACTATTCTTGGAAGATCTTTTTCCAAGATACTTTGTTAACACACAAGAAGGCGACTTGACCGGTATGTTATCCGAGTAAGCGCAATGTATGCATGATTGACAATTAAACAAGGTCTCTTATTCCTCTGGTAAGATTTTGAGGCCTAGGTGACTTGACGACCATGCTATTCAGATGGGTAAACCTTTTCTCAGTAAGATTCTGAGTCTAAACACCCTGAATGGACTTAAGATTATTTAACCAAGGGAAGGTAAGCCAACCCACCTTGGTGTTTGTGAAACCATCCAAGCTCGAGCACTCTATGGAAATGAAATAAGATTAACCCTGTGCGGTAGCAATGCACCACAAAGGTGTTGAGAGTAGACTTTGTGTGTGAGCCAACACCTAAGTTAGATACTCTAAGCCACTAAATTCATTCAAGGGCATACTTGGCACAGAGATTGGCCCTAAATCAGATGCTCAAGTCAACCCCAGCCTTGGGGAAGCATGTGTAAAGAAAGCGAATATACTTTCCAAGTGCAAAAGTCCGGCGCGACCAAGTCGAAAAACCTAATCCCTTGCTCATAGCTAGTCAACGCTCGAGCAAGTGAGACATCCTTTGCGGCTAGAAAGTATGGGTCGTCCATGAGATAGCTCCGCCAAGAGCACTATGATTTACCATGCTGAATCAATGTATTACATTGATAAGGTGGTCAGTTATATTATCATCAGTTGATTAAGTTACGATAGTCATGTTTACTAAAGCATGCATTGTCGATACACTAGTCGAAGTGTGACAAAGATAAACGAGTTAAATAAATAAAGGTACATATACATACAAAGGTTTAAGAAATTGTTCAAAAAGCTGCAAAAGGCAGTTGAGTACAGGAAGACTCAAGATAGTACTCCTCCTCATCCACCAATCGTCTATCTACCACGGTCTTCTCGAAACCAAGTTGAGAGAAATCCATTTCAGGGTAGATTCCCAAAGCTTGGGTGAGGACATCCTCAAAACCTGTCAGGTATGAGTTGGCAGCATCGTCAGTAAGAGCCTCCTTGACCTTCTCCAACTTCTCATCCTTTTGGACCATCTCTTCGCCCCTCTTGGCCAGCTCTTCTTTAAACCTTTCCACATCGGCCTGAAGCTCAACGTTCTTGTTAGATAATTTCAAGACCTCGTTGGACTTTTCAGTCAGGAGAGCCTTGGCTTCTTGCTGCGACCTCTGGAGCTCCTTACGAAGCTTAACTGTTTCTTGCGGGAGCCCACCAACTTGCTGCGAGAGCTCAACAACCTTGTGGGATTCCTTATTGGTTGAGCCTTTCCATCCCCTTAGTTTGGAAATGGTCGGGCCTACCTCACTGCTTGCTTCACCAGCTGGTCCTCCTCCAAGCTCTTCAGTTTTTCTTTGGCATTGGTAGTTAGCAGGGTCTTCTCGAGGAAGGAAGGGGCATCCAAGGTAGGATCCCACAGTCCTCCCTCTGGCACACTCACACCCACACTCTCTTGCACCACTATATCACGAAAAGGAGAAGGATTGGGTGGAGGAGCTTGAGGGGAAAGTGCGCAACCATCTGAAGCAGAGTGTTCAACAGGCTCAGTGGCAACTTTTCGCCTCCTCTTGAAGACAAGCCCAGAGTAGCTTTCTTCATCATCGGAGGGGACAACCTCAACAACAACCTTGAGCTTCAAGTCTTTTGTAGGGGAAGCTTGGACGGTTGCCTTCATATTGTTTGCCCTAGCCGCCAACTCCTTCTTGTTAAGCATACCCAACATGTTGTCTGCATGAAAAATAGGGGAAATTCAGTAAACAAATATACCAATCAGCACCAACAAGAGTAAAGGAGGAAGAGATACCAATATAGGCTTTAAGTCCCACTGAGGAGAACTCTTGGCTTATGAGGGTGGTTGTGTCAAAACCTTCAAGCTGGAGAAGAAGAGGCACACCACTCGCTCTTGTTGGGGGCATTTCCTCCAAGCATCTGACACCTTCAAATCTCGGTTTCTCAGTCCAATACAAGGGGAACCCATCTAGCTGAGTTGGGACCCTCTTATTGCAGCGAATCTTCAAGAATTTTCCCTTGAAACTCTTATCAGATTGCTGGAAGAGTGACAACAAGGCTCTTCCAGCCACCCTGTTGAAGGACACCCACAGTTGGCGACCTAGGCATTTGTCCTCAAAGAAATGCAAAAAGACCTCTATTGATGGCAGATGGGCGAGGTGGGTGCAAAGAATGGAAAATCCCCGAACAAATGCCTAGCTATTTGGATGTAGCTAGGCAGGGGCAACATTAATTTCGGTAGGGAGTGCTTTCTCGAAGTTATACATAGGTAGATGAAGGAGAACGTTTTTGAAAACAGTGGTGTAGAAATAACAAAATGGGCCATCTGGGTCCGAGGATTCATTGCAGCAGATCGGCTCATCCTCCTTACAGGGCACTAACTTAAGAATTTTTTGGACGCTCGCTTTTCATATAAAGCAGTATTTGCTCGTAGGAAGTGTACATAGAGGTTTCTCTTCAAAGGTTATTAGAGGCCCAGGGATACAATTTTCGATAATCCATCACTCAGAGTATTTAAAACAAGAAAAGAAAACAAGCACACATTCAGGCAATGAAAGCAACACGTGTTCAAGATTCAATAAAGACAACGAAGCTAAACAAACACAACAATTAGAATCGAATGAACAGTCCCAGAACAGTTGATATGATGATAATGAAAGCATTAAATGATGCTAGTACATAGTTATGGATCAAAGGGGGTACCTTGGGTTGAAGAACTAGTCGAGGCAAGAAGGTTGCCCAGGTTGGGGAAGGAGGTCCAAAGAGTTTGAGTGAAGGCGCGAAGGCTTGGTGAAAGGAAGATGGAGCAGTAAGAAACGACTAAGTTTTTCGAACGTTATAAAACACAGTGTTGGGAAGGGGTCAAATAGCTGGTATCGTTAAAGGCTAGCCGGGATGGCCTGGGAGGGTTGTATGTTATATACGCAGAAGTGTACGTTGGGGTCTGCAGAAGGTGTTCAAAGCCCAGAGGAGGGAGCTGTAGTATGAAGGGCGTAGGCATGGTAGATAGCAGAAGGATGGTGGAAATGGCCTTGGCTGCCCTGCCTCAGATGCTGGAGTGAGCGTACAACATTGCCACTTTGATGCTCCCTAAACAGAAGCAGTGAACGAAGTAGAAGCCATAAAGGATGGATGAGATTGAAACCTGCAAAACCTACATTCGTTACTCTGGTGCAAAATTAGGCTTCTTACAACAATACAGCTACCATGGATAGCTAACTTCTAAGTCATAGCTGTCAAGAAGAACTTTGAAGATGTGTAGGGCAAAGGCCGTGAGGACAGCAAACTCTGAATCACAATGGTAAATGTTCGAAAGTTGAAATTACAGCGATGATAACAAAGTATCTTTGTCTATATAGTTTTTATTGTTGTTTTGCTGACTGGATTCACCATTCTGTTATTGGTGGTGTTACTCATGCTGGTTTTTGATAGGATGCTGGCTCGTTATTTTTGGTATTGCTTAGGCAGTAGGTTTTGTGTGCTTAGAAGAAAGTATCCATTCAGTTTATGTAAAAGGGTTGGGATACCCCTGAAGTATCCCAATTAATTCAATTCATTCTATTACTGATAAAAAAAAGTGACAATGTTTTCCAACCATTTATGAAAGGCCACGTGTGCGCTCATGATGGAGTGTGGTGAAATGTCCACTCAGAAACGTTTTGTGCATTGCGCTGCATGCGCCACTACCCACAAGACACGTAAGTCACTAAGGGCGAGCAAGTAGCCTCTTTGCTGAAGCAAGCTCAGCTCGAGCTTGAGGGGCTTGTGTACTAGGCCAGATCGCTCAGAGCTCAGTGCTCGCTGGTCGGAGCTCAGCATCTGCCTCAGACAGGTCAGCTCGGCTTTTGAGGCAAGTTGATGGGCCATGTGATTGGGCTCAAGATATATGTGTTAAGTCTTTTTTGTATACTTAACATAACCCTTCGTGCGCAAGGTCTAAGCAGTCAACAAGGGGTAGTAATGGACCTAGGGGTGCGCTTAGTGCTTATAGGTCTAGTACGAGTAAAATGTTTTAGCTAAACCTAAGAACATGTGTGTTAGGGCACGATAAGTTAGGTTGCATGTATAGCGTAACGCTGAGGGTGGCTGTGTAAAACAGATTGAACCCCTGATGCTGGTACATGAGTTTTTTTATCCTGGTGGTTATTCTGTTATGATTTTGTGCACTCCAAAGAGGAAAAGTTTTGTTCGGTTGCATCCCCAAGAGAGTGGGCCCTTGAACAAAATATTTTCCTATTGAGTACGCTTTCAATTGAGATGATATTATCGTGATAGAAAATGGTTACAAGAGGTAAACTATAAAAGATACTTGAGATCCCAGGTTAAATGGGCGTTATTTCTAAGACTGAAACTAGTTACTTCTTGTTTCTTATAAGCCCTGTTCTGACTTGATCGTCGGAATGCAATCAATAGGTAGGGCCTCCTGTGTCTCAATGGAGACGCATTCCAACGTAACAAAAGGGAAGAGAAAATTCCAACAGAGATAGACGGAGCTAGAGCTTGTCTTCGGAGTGAATCGACGACCAGGTCAACCGGTAAGAACAAATACAAAAATTAAAAAATATCAACAAACAAAATAAATATTTTCTAAAAGAAGCTTAATTCTTACTGGAAGAACTACGTAATCTTTGAGTCAGAACAACCCTCTGACTTTACAGATACACAGATAACATGTATTCAAATTGAAAAACAGTTACAAGAGAATATGAAACAGATTACACCTGATTACAGGAATCATAGTTGCTCTTAATCCACTCTTTAACCAAAGCACAACTCAAGGCAATCTTGCTTTCTTGAATCCAAACTTTTACAAAATCTTTTCTGAATCACTTTTTCTTTTTTTGAAATAGGAAGGGTGATCCCAGATTTTTAGCTCATCAAACTAGCCGTTTTAATAAGTTAAACATGAGCCAAAATAGTTTGTAAATAACTAAAAACAGATAGAACAGATTTATTAAAAGTTGTTAAGAAATTCAAAAATCAACCGGTTGAAACGTCGATTTAACCGGTTGAATTGATTTAACAGTTTTAGTCAACCAAAACCAAAACAGTTCAAAAACCGTTCACACAAGCTGAGGAAAAACAACTGATCAAAACGAGAAATCAACAGATAGTTTTTTCACTTAACTTTGAAAAACATTTTTCTTTTTAAAACCAGATTGATTCAGTTGTGAGTTTCACCTAGCAACCTTCATGGATTTGGAGGCATCAAAGCTTCATTTTCAACAACTATGAGTGTTCACCTAAAAAACTGGGAGAGAGTGCTTAAACCTTGTATACATCAAAAGATGTAATCCCTCCCTAATAGGCAAAACCAATTATATGTTAATCATACCCTCATAGCCTTCATATCTTAGCCAATAATGTCGGTTTGGCAAATAATACCCGATTATTAACCACTAGTGATTGTTGTTTAAAAAAAACTCATTTAAGCCACAAATGACTTGTGAAAGAATACTTGGTTAAGCTTATGAAAAGAATACTCAAGGGATTAACCAAAAGTGGTTATGGGCTAAAAAATATACTCATTAAGTTTGGAGTGGCTTATGTAAAGAATACATAGGGGTAAGCCAAGAATGAGTTGTGAAAAGAATAGTCAAGGGATTAGCAAGGAGTGGCTCCGAGTCCAAATAATACTCAATTGTACTTCAAAATGTTCGTTTGCCTATTGAAACTCAATTTGTTGATTAAGAAATAAATGTAGTCTGTTACGCGACAAACAAACCACTATAAAATATTTTGTGTATTTTATATCTTCCTTATCTCCTTGTTATTACTTGTTATGATTATCTGCACTAATTTAAGAAGGAGAGTAATTCTGAAAGTACTTTAGAAAATATTTTAAAACAAGTAAATTTTTGAAATTATGAAGTTGTGTGTATGATGGTACATCAGACACAATATATGTTAATAGTGAAGAGTCTTTAAAACACAATTCAATCTCCTTTTTTTGTTTTTCCTGTTTCTCATAATAATTAAATATTAATAAAATCAGATAACTAATGATCAATTACTATAATAATTAACTAATAATTAGATCGCTCAACAAATTCTCAATTATTTATAATACTTAGCAATTATACCACTTGTTAAATTTAACTAGCAATTACATCAAACAATGAATGATCAATTATCGATAAAAACCTAGGACCACACCAGTTATTCACCATTTTTGTGTAGAATAGGAATTAACCAATTTGTAATGGTCTGAACTTTGGATTGAGTTAAGAATGTGGACCACAAAGCTTCTTTACCATTTTATGTAGATAGGAAGTACATAAATTTGTAATAGTCTAAGATGGCCAAATGATTTAATGATGTAGATCGTGCAACTTATTTGCCATTTTTATGTAAATAAAATATTAACCAATTTTGTAACGGTCTTGAGGTCAAAATTATTTAAAAGTCTAGATCACACTACTTATTCACCATTTTTAAACAGTATAGACCGATTGTGAACCTCGTTAAATAAGAGGAAAATCAACCATTTATAATAAGTGTGCTTTGGATAAGAACTTACAAATCATAGCTTAGTTGTACATAATTTCAGATTACCCATAAACTTTTGAATTTCTTTCACTTCTCCTTTTGTATAATTAAGATGTTGTTATAATCTATAACATGATGATATTACATCTCCTTTTTGTACTTTTAGCCCAATTGTATTTTGAATTAATGAGCCTAATGAGGGTTTGATCAATTATATTAAGTCAAATTAGGTATTAGTACAAATAAATTACATGCAATTCGAAAGAGAGCATCCAAATTCCTTTTTTAAACCTTTTCATATCCTTAGTTACTTTTTTTCTCTCTTTTCTCCCTCATTATTCTAGTTCTAGCATCTCTATGTTAAATCATGATTATGATCTACAATTTTGTGAGTTAGAAATTGAATTGCGTGATCAATTTTGTGAATAGTTTGGATGGTTGTTCAGTTTTGGAATTGAATCTTAAGCTATGATAATTCGTAATGCATGTATATATTTATGGATAGATGTTTTCATAATCTATTACATACATTAACATTTAGTTGATATGATAAAAGTCCTAAATGACAACTTGTGTTTCAAAAAACATAACTAAATTTGAATTAAATTGATTTATGTATCTAATAAATTATATGTGAGTTATATATTGAAAAATTAGACAAAAACGTAGTTATTTTGGTATTGACTCAGTATCACTATGACACGCATAATTTATATAGATATTACAATACTAATCGCAAGGCAACGATGAAAAAAAAAATGTTATCTAAATCTAAATTCACGGCTGCATGTTTTATATTTAAGAAAGTGTTGTCAAGCATATTTTATATTTAAGAAAATGTTGTCAAAATGTTATTTAATGTTAAAGTAACATTTTTTCTAAAGTCGAAAATGATAATATACAATACTCCATTATAATACCTTGTATCAATACATATCATGCATATATAATATAATACCATGTATCAGTACATATTGTTTTATGCATATTTACATGCTCTAATATCTATTTCTCTTTACTCTAACATATCAATTTTTTTATATAATAAATATGACTAAACATTAAACTGCTTATTTTCTATTATACTATTATTCCGTATGTCTATACATTTACATTTCTTAATCACTGAACAAATTTTTTGTTAATAAACCGTAAGAACCTTATATCAGTAATAAACAACTAGAGGCTTAACGCTTATAATAAACATGTTAAAAGAATTCATTAAACAATGTGATTAACCTATTTCTATATATAAAATCATTTTTTAATGGTAATCATATTTCTTGTTTTAACCATTAGTTCAAATGCAGTGTCAATACACAATCTTTTTATATATCATCTAATAATAGTTGAATGATTCTTAGCAACAACTATTTGCATAATATATGAAAAGAATTATATCAATACATAAGAATGCTTGCCTTCAGTAACTAAAAGAAAACACATTATTTTATGATATTATATATTGCAAATTGTTTTAAGTGTGAAAAAGAAAGTGACCTATAAGAAAAGTCTAATAAAAGTCTAATACATACGCTCAAGCTAAATCTAATAATGTTATATATCGAGAGATATTACATTATCATAATTACAACAAAGACATTAACAAAAGGATTGTTTTAAAACGATCAAAATTTAAACACCTGGCATATAATTAAGACAAAGGCACATATAGAAGAAAATAATTACTATAATGATTATCCATGTGTTAAGCTTTGCTATTGCATTCCAGCAATTGAAAATCTAGGAAAAAGAAAAACATGACTCACACGTCAATTAGTAAATTAGCAGAATCTAGACAACCCATTAGGAAGAAATGTATAATGTGGAAAATCACTGGTATGAACCATGAAAAGTGATTGATAATTTTTCCTCAATTATTACATAGACGTACTCTCAAGTAAAACATGTCACATCCATAATTATGCCTCTCGATCATGCCCTTAAACATCTAACACAAGATATTTCCGATGTGTATATAGAGTGGAGTGGAGAAAAAAAATTTATTTCTACCAGTGATATATTATAAGAAAGACATAATTATAGTTAAGATTTGTTTTCCTCTTTTTGAGAATGGAGGATTGAAGATTAATAACTTCCAGTACAAAAATAATGTTTACTTTCTCAAGCTTACTTGAAATTTTGCTTATAGTAATAAGTATTGGTTTTTTTCTCTTGAAAGTCATAGTTCTTAAATCTAGTACCAATTTAGATTGGCTTATAGCTCCTCTTCTATTTGGCTTGAGGTTAAACAGTTTTATTACACTATTCTTGAATACCTCTTGAACTGTTTGTACAGGTACTGTTATTAATTTCTGGAATGATAAATGTTGTTCTTCTACTTGTTTATCAAACATTATAGGGGTATCTGATGGTTCTAGAATCCTGATGACTACAACCTAATTCTGAAATGGTCGTGATTGGATTATTCCCTTGCCTTTACAACAGGTGAATCATTTTTTTGAACATATCATGATTAGGCAAGAACGGGATACTCCTAATTGGATTCTAGAAGACTATAGTCATTTCAGTCTCAAATCTACTAGGAATTTTTTCTTGGATCCAGGAGTTCCCTATGGTGGGGTAAAATCATTTGGTCTCCATATATCCCTCCTTCCAAAACTTTAGTACTTTGGAAATCATAAACTTGATTTTTCCACATAGGGTTTATTCATAGAAAACAATTGCATGGGTATAATAGTAGACTTCTATCTAATCTTTCTTGTAATTCTTTATTAATAGCTTTAGATTACCTAAGTTTCGCTTTTGTTAGATTTTTTATATGTGAGTTTTGGTTTAATCCCCTCATATTTACTTGTATTTCCTTTTTTTTTAATAATGCATTTTTCATGTGGTGACAAATGATTATTGTTACTTAAGGTGTCAACCTATAGCTGAGATGTCAAGTTTCATAATGATCCCTAACATGAGAGCTTTTATAAAAAATATTATTAAATAAAAAATTAATTTTAAAGATAAAAATAATATGTTACTAGATGACTAATTAGATACTATTTTAAAAACTAAAAATATTAAAGTCATTTTTTATAATTAATAATATTTTTAAATTAGTATTTAATTAGCTACCAATTAATTTATATTCTAAAATTGATAGCTAAAATCTGGAA
>Ga0123341_1001617_pt1 | contig 17350 bp, 11 predicted proteins | sample Turbeapinknodule_FD_89959 | JGI IMG/M metagenome (GOLD analysis project Ga0123341, IMG submission 89959) | Root nodule microbial communities of legume samples collected from Mexico - Turtle bean Mexico pink nodule | ecosystem: Host-associated > Plants > Roots > Nodule | place: Mexico: Nepantla...
ATATTAAAGAGTTTGTAGAAAATAACTGTTTAACTGTTATATTAACGACCGTTTTTTTATTAGCTGACAGTTTTTCTATGCTTTTTTTAACTGCAACGACCGTTTTATGTTGACCATAAATAAAATTTAAATTTTAGAAAATATCAATTTTCTATAAACATTAATGATTTGTTTGAATGGAGTTTTTACACTTTCCAAGAATTGATTTATTGACTAAAATATAATGGTTAGTATAACAGTTTCGATGGAGAGAAATGAGTAGAAAGAAAGGGAGATTTGAACATATATAAAGTGTGAGGATTTGTGCTCTATATTTTTGTATTTTTAAAATAATAATAATAATATTTTTTTTTTATATAATGATAAATTATTGTTGTTATTTGAGGTGTTAATCTAACCGAGATGTCAAATTGTATAATGATATCTAACATAAAATTTTTTATAAATAAAATGTGATGATGGATGTGAAAAATGTTGGTTATTCATATCTAATTACAATTATATAGTTTGATTATAATTGATTAAAAATGGTTTGCTTAATTAGTTGGAAGTGAAACTTGACTCTAGAAAGCTTACAAAATTCACAAGTAAATATTATCTCACACTTGCCTTCACTTATTTTTTTTCATATATGATGATTGTGGAATGTGAACATCATTTGTAAAGCTATCTGATGTTATACAATTGTATAATCGGTGTGGAGAATGATAATTTGTTAATCATTTGATTGACCATCACATATTCACGTTACAAATTAAATTATTCCAACTATACAAAATATGTGTTCCTCGTTCCACAACCGATTAGGCCTGCAGGGCGACTATGCATGCAAGTCTAGTTGGTTATGGATCGAGTGACACGTGTTTTGTATTGTTGGGGAAGTTTAATTGATCTTCTTCGTGTTCACATCATGTTATATGTATTTTCCAAATGTTTATTGTTTAATTCAAAGTAAGTTAAGGATAAGGAAATATGATTGATCATTGTAATTGGTTAGGCAATTTTCACTTGTCATGTATTAACAATTGCATGGTGTTCTTACAAGATCGGTTATCGTCTATCAAGTTCCCATTTTCAACACCTTCTTTAGTCTCTTGGTCTCTTAGTGTTTTTTTTTTTTTTCTAGTCTTTCAACCTCTGGTGATCCCTTTTGGTCTATTGGTTAAATGATTGAGTTTATTTGCAAAGACACTCAATACTGAAATTATATGTGAATATATCTAGGTCACAAATGTCATGGTTAAAACAATCATTACTTCTTATCTTTGAATTACTTATTTATATTTTTTCTATGGGTTGAATAATTTCTTATTGGATATAATATAGTTGTTGTTGAGTCAAATAATTGGTACGTCAAATGTCTTTCAGTTTTCAACAATACACATTGTATTTGTAAACATTTTTAGTTGTTAAGTAGATAAAAACTCCATAATTCAAGTGGAATAATTTTTTGTCCAAATACACAATAAAAACACATGTTTTTATTGTATGTGACCTTAAAATAAATTGATATTTTAGAAGGATTAAAATCACAATAACAAGGACTTTTTTTTTACAAAAACCAAAGATAAATAAAAAAAATTTAGAGAAAAAAAATCAAGAATATAATTATACTTCAAGAGCTGAAAACATATTTAAGTTATATAAATAATATTATTATCTTATGGGTTTTAATAGTAATTGGGGGTGCTAATTGAATGACTTTAAATTGGGCTTTTATTTTGTCCTTGTAAGTGAAATACGTACCCACGTGATTGGGTTGTTGCTGTTGAATAACAGGTTTTTGCTTCCTGCAACCCATACGAAGAGAAAAGGATTAAAGTGCAGGTAGAAATTATAGGGGTGCAAGAAGAAAAAATAGGACCAAAAGTGTATATCTGGATTAAGATAAATAATATTAATACACTATTTTGTATTTTATTTTTTAAGAAAGTGGAATTTTTGCGCATATAAAAATTATATGATATGTATTTTTGTTAGGTTAAAATTTAGAAATATAAATTAAAACCGAGAAAATAATATTAGAGTCTTCAAAATTACATAAGCTGAGCCTATTAAAAAAATGCTAGTCATCTATGTAAAAATATTTTTTCATGTATTAATTAATATTAGTAGAAAAAATCTTTCAACTTGTCTTTTAAATAGCAATTTTTTTAATTCGAGAAGACCCAAATGCATTGGATTTGAATTGCTTTCATATAAGAAACCAAATCAAATAATAAGAAAAGATAAAAACTATAATTTTTAAGAAAAATGAAGATATGAAAAAAAAAAAATTCACGTAGTAAGAACTGTTACACATGTTTAATAAACTCTTTGGTTCCATTTGTCTCATTGTAACACAAAAAGGTGGTAGTAGATAGTGCCAAAACCAAAGACAAAGTAAAAGAGAAAGTAAAGAGAAAAAAGGGAAAGAAGATAAAGAGGAAAAGGCTCAAAGGCAAGCTAACCGTGATTTTTTGTGTCCACTTGTTAAAAACTGATTACTTTCCCACCCACTCCATCAACATTCCACACTCACCTAATACACAAAAACACAGACAAAAAGGGAAAAAAACAAAGAAGAACCATGCTGATTGATGATGTTCAACTGTGTCCTTAACTTCTTATAAATGAAATTCCAAGTTCATCAAACAAACAAACTTGTGTTTCTATGACAAAACCACCTCCCTTTTTCTTGTGCTACAATTCTACTTTTCATGGCATATTTTTTGGTACTTTCTCAGCATTTGCTTCACACATGCATAGATAGGAAATGGTTTCAATAGAATATTGTCAATGTAGCATCATGAATCCATGTTTTTTGAGCTTTTACTAACAAACGCATGGATCTATTGACATGGAACTGTTCCAACTTAATCTGTTGTTTTTTAATTTGAGTCTTCAATATGCAACTGTGTAAGATACTCAGAGGGAGAGTTTTATTGTTCATTCTGATCCTACCAAGTTCCAGCAAAACTGTTTTCTGTGGAGAATACTTGTAGTCTCTGTCCAAAAGATTGTGAGATTTCCATTTAAGCATTAGAGTGTATAATGTCAGTTATTGTAACAGTGGTGCTAATATTTGTGGGATTTGTGGTCCTGATCATATTTCATGTTTGTATTTCGGAGAGACTCTCTAGGAGAGGATCTATGGTTGAGAGGGGTGCAAACGGGGCTAGAAGCATGTCCATAGATGACTTGGAGAAGCTTCCATGTTATGATTATGTTGCCAAAGGCAACACAAGCAGCCCTGTGGATTGTGCAGTTTGCTTGGAGAGCCTCATCACTGGAGATAAGTGCAGGTTGTTACCTATTTGCAAGCACAGTTTTCATGCTCAGTGTGTGGACACATGGCTTCTCAAGACACCCTTATGTCCAATTTGCAGGTCCAATGCTCATTCTCATAGTGAAAACCAAGTTATAGGTAACAGTGACTACTTGGTTGCACCAAATAGTGTGTCTAGGGAGAGCCAAACTGCCACAAGAAGTCAGCAACATGACAATATGGTGGTATTGGTACAGCTGAGAGAAAGCCTAGAAAATGGTCCATCAACAAATGTTATCATGGAAAATCCAACATTAGGAAGTCTGAACTTGGTCAGAGAGGAGTAGAATCAAGAGAACACTAACAAAAGATTCAACTGAAATCAGATATCAGTTACCACTTTGCTTCATGCAGAATAATTTCAGCTTTGTGAGGGGTAGCTCAAAAAACTAATATTGTTGACATATTTGATTGATGAACAATTAGTCTTCTAGTATTATCATAGTTATTTTGATTTTTGCTCCATTTGGTTGTGATTAATTTTCTTTCATTGTCCCTTTTTAATCTTCTGAGCACAAGTACTTCGTTAATGTTGAATACTTAACTGAAGTAGAACTTCGGTTCTAACTCATTAAAGGTTACAGCCATTCAGAGACATTATATTTTAGTAACTTTTTTAACAATTAAAATAGCCAATAATTACCATTTTTGAATTGTAATTTAATTTTGATTTGAAGAATAATACCACTAACATTGATAGCATTATATGGGAAGTGTAGTTCATTTATCTTAATGTTGCAGATAAATCAAACATAAAAAATAATTTTCTCCAATGCATTGAAAACACAATGGTCAAATGGATACAAAACCGTCTAAAACATTCATAACTGAAAGGAACTTTGAATGTGTATAATAGAACGCTATGAAACTAACACATGAAAACACGAATGTGCAAACTTGATAACATAAGCATGATTGGCACACGATTCAGGACCTTCTCCCTTCATCCCCGTTCTTCCCTCTCCTCTCCAAGATGAACAACTTGTGAGTAGAAACAAAGGGGTCTCAAAACACCATCTACTGTTCTTTCTTAACAGCCTGTGAAGATTGCTGAGCATCCCCTGTAGGCTGATTAATGCTAGCTTTGGCCTCAGCAACAAATTTAGGATCAGGTTCGTGTTTATCAGCAGGTTCTCTCATTGCCAAATATATGTAAAATGCTATGACTACATTGACAGATATCACAGCAAGAAATCCACTCACTAGTGTCATAGAGTAAGGGGACAAATTGGATGCTCCTGGTACAAACAAGGAAACACAGTAGGGTTAAGGTGGTAGTTTTGCAATTTCCATTCTATTTTTCAATTGGGTCTTGTTCACAACAGGTTGGGTAACATTAAAGGCATGAAATGAAAAGAACAAAATCAGAATTCAGTGACAGTCTAAAGGTTTTACATTGTCATGCCACCATAGACTGATATATATGGTAAGATTATTGAGTTTTATAATAATTAACTTCAAAGTCATCTATCTAAGTTGATTTGTAATTGGTTAATAAAACTCTAAATATCTTTATACTGACAATATATGAAAATTAAAATATAATGAAAAATGATAAGATTGTTGAGAATAGAGAAATCAACATTTGAAGAGCCTTAATATACCTAGATGTCAGTATAGCAAGACAAGTAATACAGATTAAAGTAGTAAAAAAATTGCTTAAGGAATCAAGTGATCCAGATAGCATTTTGAAGCATTGACTTAAAGCATTTATCACAAAAGTACGGACAAACAACCATTTCCAACTGAGCTTAAGTGCCATAAATTTTCCAGTACCTCAATGCTTGAGGTTAGGCAATTGTGGCATTTCCAAGTCAAAAGTAAATTCACATAGACATACATTGAAACTAATTTCCCATATTAACTTTTGTGGTAATAAAAAGTCAAACAACAACAATTTCTGGTTAGAATGGGGTGTGTGTGAATAACTTGTTAACTCAATTCCATAGGTAATGATGCAATCAGTTTATAACGACGAAAGAGAGAACAGAAGTAAAATAAAGAGCATCACCCTTTAACAACCATTTAAAAGTTGTACATAGAGCTAAAAATTAACTCCAATATGCATAGTGAACAACAGGTTTTCACAGTTTACTTTTTCAGACCATAGATGAGGATTGACTTAAACGCATATCTCCATTACAATGATTCTAATACAAATTGTTAGCAAAATAACCTCCATCAGAAGCAGAAAATTATCTTCCCGTGCAACAGCATATACATATACCATACCATATGGGCAAAACTACCCATTTCCTAAGAGGCTAGGTATATATGTATAGAGATAAAACTTCCTAGATGATTTGAAAAAGGCAAATTCAATGTCAGGACCAAGGGCATTTTATGTTCTCTTTTCACTTTATTGTTTTAAAATCTGTATTTTAAAAAAAATCTACACTGCTCACTACTCAGCAATCAATTTCTCAGCCAAAATCTACTAAGTTTCAAAATTATTTCCAAAACATGCGTTTTAAAGATAAAAAACAGAAACAGCTTGGAGATGTTTTTTTCATCATCTTCTATTTTCTTCAAGAGCTCTATTGAAGTAGTCACATCAGAAAACAAACTTTTAGAAAACAGAAACGTGCTAAGGAGACAAACACTTCCAAATAAAATCAGGACAAACAAATTTCAGAAAACAAAAACCATTTTCGAAAATAGTAACCACACAAGGCCCAATAGTCTTTTTTAAACATCATCAACTAAAAATCATGGTAGAAACTACTTTTGAGATAATTATTGTCAAAGCCAACCAAAAAATCATGCATGACAATTTCTGATTGGATGACGCTGAGAATCGTGAGTGCATACATACTCTATTTGCTCAAAAAAGAGAAAGTAAAATACCATCACATCAACAACAGAAAAAAAAAAACAACTAACAAAAGGTTGGCTTGAAATAATGAGAAACTCTACATTTGCCCTTAAAATGAACTTCACAAACTCAACCAGTCAAGCTGATAGATAGATGATATAAATCACACATATTAGAGTACTAACCAACACCCACTTCAAAACAACAACAACAACAACTCATAAAGACTTAAGTACATTAGACTCTTACCAGGAAGCATGTTGTGATTAAAAGCATACAATATTGCAATGGGGATTGCCCACATGAACAATGATGCAACGAAAAACTTCTGAATCACTCTCATTTTGCCTCAAGTTCCTACAAAAAAAATATTAACAGAAAGGTAAAATTTTTGTTCAATAATCATAACCACTCTTTCTTTTAATATTTACTTAATATTATTAACACTAGGCTTCCAATTGATAAATACTTTTCTAATTAAATCTCATATTTATAATCATTTAATAAATACTTGTAAGTGGATAAAAGCTATAACCTTTGAATCCGAGGTAACCATTTTCTCCCATTCTCATGCCTAGTAACGAACTGTCCTTGAAAGCTATAACCGCTGAATCCGAGATGAGTCTAAGGGCCAAGGTGGTCTACCTTAAAAACGGTAAAAATGATAAATTTAACATATATTAACTGAATACAAATTCTTAAATTTGCGAGTCTTAATAAACTCGAACCTAGTTAAGTAGAATCTTTTTTTAGTAGGGTCGTGTGAACTCGAGCAAACTCGTGTAAATTCGCGAGTTTAGAGTGGATTCAGCGAGCTCAGTTGGACACTAGGAAAAAAAGAGAGCAAAAAACGACACTGAAATTGTTTGTTTCTAGGTCATGATTTATGCAGAACGCACCTTGGTAACAATTCCGAGGTCACTGGTTCTCTCTTGCAACTTTCTGTGCTTTTGGGGTGTTGTTGTTGCGTTCTTCTGTCGCAGGAACAGATCTGTGTTGGTGTCTTTCCCAGGTTGTTTTGCGTTTCGACCTTCTTCTCCCTGCGTCTCTGGTTTCCTTTCTCTTCCCGTTTCATAGACAAGACTACAAATTAGTGGGTTGGGCCTCACTTTAAGTCCAACAACTTTTTTTTTAAATAGTTTTTTTTTTTCAAAGAATTTGTCATATTGAACCGGGTTGAAACCATCCATCCAAATGTAACCCGAAGGTACATTTCCTCCATGACTGTGAAATGGCTTCCAAGAGCTTGAAGCTATCGGATTATCTACGCTTCTTCTGCAATTTCAATTTCAATCCTTTAACCCATCAACACTTTCCAAGCCTAAACAGCACCAGAGGGAAAAGCTCCATAGGTTTGAGGCAGTACCCTCTAGAGCTCGTTAGAAGCTTCTCGGCTGCACATTTTAACCATGGTAACTCCACCCAAAGGAAAGGCCGTGGACAACCTCACTATTTTGATGAGTCTCAGGTACTGTTGCTGAAAATTTTCATTTTTTCTCATTTGGGCATGGACTTTTGCTATGTTAGACGAAATGGGTATTGTAGAAAATTGCTTCTTGTTCAAAGAGTGTAGTGTTGGGTTCACTATGATGTAGAATGAGATAATGGGTTGATTGAAAAGATGAAAAAAATTTAATTTTTAGTGTAATATTCAAATTGTTAAAATTAGCTTTTGGAGAAGTAAGATTGTAAAGTGAATTCAACTTTTCCTACAAATCAAATCAAAATTAGTTTGTGGATGAACTTATTTGTAAAAGGTATGGCGGATTAGTTATTTCTTCAAAAATATTATGTTAAATTTCTTGGATTTTGTTTTTCTTGTGTTGCTTAGTTGGTTAACTTTATAATGTCTTAGGTGGAGAGAGTAATGGGAATCATGGTTAAAGCAAAGACAACAAGAATGTTCTATAAGCATAGCATAAATGGTGATGATTGTAGTGTTGGAAAGGAGTCACCTACTTTTTCTCAAAATCCTATTGGCAGTCCTGAATCATGTTCACAGGTCGCAGTTGATGTTGACACACTCACCAGAATCATCAACGACCACCCTTTCCCATTGCAACCCCTTCACGCTACACTCCTCCACCTCCTCCCTCCTTCCACTTTCTCCACTACCCTTGTGGAAAACGTTCTCGGCCGCTTGTTTTCTTCACATTCTAATGGCCTCAAGGCCTTGGAGTTCTTCAACTACTGCCTCATCCATTCCCATTCCCCCCTAAGTCCTGATTCACTCAACATGACTCTCCACATCCTTGCACGAATGCGTTATTTCGACAAAACTTGGGTCCTGTTGCAGGACATTGCAAGAACCCACCCTTCTTTGCTCACCCTTAAGTCAATGAGCATTGTGCTCTCCAAAATCGCCAAATTCCAGTCCTTTGAGGACACCCTTGATGGGTTTAGAAGGATGGAAGATCAAGTGTTTGTTGGCAGGGAGTTTGGCACTGACGAGTTCAATGTGCTTCTTAAAGCATTTTGCACACAGAGGCAAATGAAGGAAGCCAGGTCCGTGTTTGCAAAGCTCGTGCCACGGTTTAGTGCTAATACCAAGTCCATGAATATTCTGCTCTTGGGGTTCAAAGAATCGGGTGATGTTACTTCTGTTGATATTTTCTATCATGAAATGGTTAGGCGTGGTTTTAGTCCGGATGGAGTGACATTTAATGTTAGGATTGATGCTTACTGTAAGAAAGGTTGTTTTGGTGACGCTTTGAGACTTATGGAGGAGATGGAGGGGAGGAATGTTGTCCCTACCATTGAAACTATAACTACTTTGATTCATGGAGCAGGGTTGGCTCGAAATATAGGCAAGGCGTGGCAGTTGTTTAATGAGATTCCTTCGAGAAAATTGGTTGCTGACACTGGGGCTTATAATGCTCTAGTTACTGCTTTGGTTAGAAATAGAGATATTGAATCTGCTTTTTCCTTGCTGGATGAGATGGCTGAAAAACACATTGAGCTTGACAGTGTGACTTACCATACAATGTTCTTAGGATTGATGAGATCAAGAGGGATTGAAGGTGTGAGTGAGCTTTACCAGAAGATGACTCAGAGGGGTTTTGTTCCAAAAACAAGGACCGTTGTGATGCTGATAAAGTATTTCTGTCAAAATTATAGGCTTGATTTAAGTGTAGGTCTATGGAAGTACCTGGTGGAGAAAGGGTACTGTCCCCATGCTCAAGCTTTAGATCTTCTGGTCACTGGATTGTGTGCAAGGGGTTTGGTGCATGAAGCTTTTGAGTGCTCCAAACAAATGTTGGAGAGAGGAAGACATATGAGTAGTGCATCATTTCTGATGCTGGAGAGGTTTTTGTTGCAGGCAGGTGACATGGACAAGTTGAAAGAGCTTGACCAGATGATTAAAAAATTGCAAAGTGTCTTACCACCGTCTAGAGGAAACACTACTGGTGTTTCTACCTCTACGGTTATAATGTAGCATCATTTAGTCTCAAATACAACAACAACTATTGCCGCCTGATTTTGGTGGATTTTTCTTTGTACTAACATGTTATTTCTGTGAATTACTATTTAATGATTTATAGTATGTTGATTAAATAAAAGTCTTCCAATTTGTTGATCAAAAGCTTAGTTGGTGAAGTTAAAACGTCTAGGTGGAGATGGAAAGGAAAATCATAGTTTAAGGCCCAGACAGACAGTGTTCTTTAAGCACAGATGGCAAAGTTTACCTTGATGGAAAGGAGTCACCAAAATTTCCCTGAATTTTATTGACATACATGTGCATTTGAACTTTACTCACGAAGTGTCAAGGTCACTGGCAGCTTGTCTCTGCTTTTGGTTGTTGATGCTGCTCAGGGAGTCCAAGCACAAACTGCTGTGAACTTTTACCTTGCCTGACAGCCTGTGTCTAACCTAACAATTGTACCTGTTATAACCACGGTTCACCAGCCAACTGCGGATCCTGATTGGGCTAAAAGCCTTATTAAAGTTGGTTTTTATTTTGACCCTAGTGATGTGTTGCTAACATCTATTAAAACTGTAGAGGGTCTTGAGCAAGTGCTTTTGGCAGTCATACGCATACATTCCCCTCAAGGGAGGAGTGATTCTCCTCTATGCATGGTTTTGTTTTATTCATACTAAGATAGAAAGGGGGTAAAAATGCCATGTTGCTATTGTTGATGGTGTCCTGCATAAGGGGTATACGATTTCTTCTGCAGCTAGTAGGCAGTCATATGAAGCTTTAGATACAGGCAGCATGCATCCTAAACTTGCACCAACTGGAATCTTGCTTACTAAAGAAGTTGGCTATGTTATAAATGGCATGCAGTAAACCAAAGAGACATGTGTTAGTGATACAGCTTACCATTCTCAGAGTTTCAAAGAGCCTCTTCCAGGTATAGCCATTATCTTTCACTTTCCATCTTCAAGCATTGATTTCTTAACATTTTTGTAGAAAACTATTAAATTACTTGTCAGACCCATGCATGTGGGCTATTCATGTACTGCTCTTTGCTGCATAGAATCTCTTGGATCGTGTATACCTCATTCACATTTGCAACACTTATAGGTGCTACATAATGGAGTAAGTGAAAATAGAATGAGTTCATTTCATTGCTTGACCATCATTATTTTTCCTGTAAAAAATAAATCATCAAACTAACATGTTATTAAATTTGTTCTCTCTTTCTTCATGTGTAAGAGAATGTTATTTTTAGTTTTTATACATGCATTTCTCATTGTCTTGTTTTTAATTATTTGATAATTTTAAACTCCAAACATATGGTGTTTTCTGGCTTTCTACCCAGCCGATGGATCTAATTTTGAAGCACCAAATTACGGATCAGAGAAGCTGACATGCAATGATGCCAGTCTGTATTACAAAAGACTAGTTCTGTTACAGGTATGGGGTTTGGTCTTGTATAGTGGCTGTGTTTCTTTGATGCTTATGATAATTAAGTTTTTACTAATGGCTTAAGGGCTTCTGCTATCTGCATCTACTAGGATATTCTTTTACATAGCACTTGTTGATGCCACAAACTTCATGAACAAAAAAGTTCTGAGTTTTAGGTTCCAATTTGAGGCAAGTTTTGAACTTCTTACTCGTATGCAAATCTTGGACTTTTCTTATCCTTGCAGAATATGAACCAGAAGCGTAAAATGGACTCCTTCCACTCTAACCATACCTCTGAGCTTAGGGACAACATTTAGCCCAAGCTCTAATTTTCAAATTACTTTCTTATTCTTATTCCTTTGTTAAGATTTCGAATTAACTTGTAAACCTTAAACTGAAGACTGATAGTGAAGTTGTTAATGTGTTATATGGTTAGTTAAACATCTATAATGAAATGAAAATTTACATTAACTGATGAAAAAATTCATTAGTTCTGTAACAAATCACCATGTGAATAATAATGACTATTTCGGGAAGCTTAATTCTAGCTTAGAAATATGGTAACAACAAGTTGATTTGTAATTCTAATTCTCAAATCTCAATTAGTATGAGTCTAGTTTTACATGGATGAGCATCATAGATATGTGTGCTTCGTAAGTCACATTCCGAAGTATTCTGAATTGTGTGCTGATGTTTGTTGAGACACTAAACTTCAAGGAGAGTATTCTGAATAAACATTTGATTTTACACTTAAACTATTTCTATCATGAACAAATCTGAACCAACAACGTCCATGCATGGAACAGGTTTTCAAAAGACTATAAGAGGCCTCTATTTATTTCAAATAGAGGAAGGAAGGCATCTACTACAGAAACTCCAGCAGACAATATTTCTAATTCATAAAAGTGTAATTAATGATATCCCTTTTATAATCAGAGTTATGAACATTGGTTTGCAAATTTTTAAGACTATTTTCTGTACGTGATTTATAACACATCTTTTATTTACTTAGATTCTTTGATTACTAGAACCTTAAAAATACATTTATTAATTTCATTTAATGTTTAAAAACAATGGCACTAGGAATACTTTGGCAAATTCAATGCCTTAGGAATGTTCCACGAAAGATGCATTGCTGGTTCTTTTTCTTAGACAAGAACAAAAACACTTAGGTAGTGGAAAACTAGAGCCATGCAGGATTCTTCAAAGCAGTGACACAAGCTTTAACTTGAAGGTAGCTTCTAAGGCTGTAGATTCCCCTTACTCTCCCTTGACCACTCATTTTATATCCACCAAAAGGTATTGCTGCATCAAAGATATCATAGCAGTTGATCCATACTGTTCCAACTCGCAATGCCCGCATCAAGGTATTGGCAGTGTCTATATTCCGAGTATAAACTCCAGCAGCCAGGCCATAAGAAGTTGCATTGGCCCTTCTTATCACCTCCTCTAGATCCCTATGATTTATTTCATAGCACAGAATTAAGAGGAATTTAAGATGAGGGACTACTGAAGAATGTGCAAAAGTACATACATGATGACACTTTTATCTAGTGATTAGTAGCATACTTGAATTTCAGGATAGATTGTACCGGACCGAATATCTCATCTTTTGCTATCAACATGTCGTCCTATAATATTAAGAAAGAAAGTTATTTACTCCTACTTTTGGAACTATGTTATCACTTGTTTAGAAATAGAACCATTATTAATTGGAAGTGTCATCATGCCTGAACATTTGAGAAAACAGTTGGTTCGATGTAGTAGCCTTTTGAGCCAACTCTTTGACCACCAGATTCCAATGTAGCACCACTTTCAATGCCTGATCTTATATATTTCAGGATCTTCTTGAATTGTGTAAAATCAATCTGAAACACATACAACTATCAATGCCATCACCCTTTAAGATGTCAGCCAGATACTTAGGATTTATCGACCATAAGTTGAAGAAACTAATTGAAGTTTTTTGTTGATTTGATTATGAATGAGCAATTGCAAAAGCATAGGCTCTTTTACTTGAACAAGTTATTGAAAAACTTAGGCGGTTATTCTTGTTTGAACCAAGATTTACAGCTAATTCAGAAAGGTTCATAGATACCTGAGGACCTTGCTCAACCCCACTTTTGAAAGGGTCTCCAACTACACGTTTAATAGCACGAGCTTTAGCCTTTTCCACAAATTCATCATATATGCTTTCATGAACAAATGTGCGAGAACCAGCACAACAACATTGCCCCTATACAGAAGCAAAACAACACAGCTTGAACCATATTGGAACATATGCAATAAGTAAAAAAATTGAGAATGCATTGTTCTCATTGTGAATTATAACCGAAGAGAAATGCTAGCAATACACTCTTTAAATTACTATTTTAAAGACACCCTTCATTGTTGGTTAAAATTTATTAAAAACTGCAAATTTTATCTGAAGTAGATTGTGTTGTTATCATTCCTCATAATGAAATTAGGATAATCAAACCTGATTAAAGAATAATGCAGAATGTGCCGCTTCAACAGCTGCATCAATATCAGCATCCTTGCAGACAATGAATGGAGATTTTCCACCCAGCTCCAGAGTTACCGGCTTCAGGTTACTGCGTGCTGAGAGTTCTAGTACCCGTCTGCCGGTGTCAGAGGATCCTGTGAAAGCAAGCTACAAAAACAAAATCAACCAATTTTTATTATACTATATAGGCATAAATTGATGCATATATGTATTGCAGAGACAATCAGCAGAGTAAAATTTTACACACACACACATATATATATATATATTAAAATGTCTTTTACAAGTCCTAAAGATCTGGTCAAAATTGGTTTTAGTACCTATTGAAAACAATGGTTTTGGTTCCCAAGTTTCTAAAATGTGGTGAATTTTGTCCCTAATTCTATACTTTATTTTGATTTGGCCACTAACAAAATTTACCACATTTCATAAATACAAGGACCAAAATCATTCTTTTTTAAAAAAGGAACTAAAAGAAATGTTAACCAAATCATAAGATAATTAAAACACCTTCTACCCTTTTTTTAAAGTTTCAGGAGAATCATTCCACTAAATCTTCTAAAGTACCTTGTCAACATCCATATGAGTACACAGAGCTGCTCCAGCAATAGGACCAAAGCCACTGATAACATTCAGAACTCCAGGAGGAAGTCCAGCCTATTGCATCAAATCCATCAGTGAGGACAATTACAGAAGTATAGGCACAGGCAGGATCACAATCTTCTTGTTGTGAGCAATTTTGGAATTGCATTATTTGGTTCATTTTAAATTGAAGCTATTAATTTCCTAGAGGTCTAATTAATAAGAGTGACAATCATAACATTAAAGACGTGTTCACATTCTCTTTAAAGGAAGAGGTTATCCTTTTCTTAATTTCATTTTGGCTAAGATGAGGTTATTGATATAGTTACTATTGTGAAATGGTAAGAACTGACAAATATTCTTGTAAGAACTTTTTTTCTTGTAGAATCTTATTGATTTTGACTTGACCTCACCCCGAAAGCCAACTATGAGATATGAGGGGATTTTTACTATTCTGGTGCAATTTCACAAAGTAATTACCGAAATGGGTAAAATTTGTAAAAGTTACCAAAATGGATAAGTCGTGTAAGGTGGTATGACTTTAGTTGAAATCTGATTATATTAAATTCGTGTCACCTTGGCACGACTTACCCATTTTAATATTTTTTGAAAATTTTAACAATTTTGCTAATTAATAAGTGAAATTACACTAGAATGGTAAAAATCCCGAGATATTAATCATATCTATGTGTAATTTCAACGATCTCAAAGTGATGAAGGCATGGATTTAAGAGGAATTGCTTGCTCTATACAAGTATAATAAGATGGTCAGAGAAGTGAAACCCAACCCAGCTAGGACATAATGAAACATTTATAGGTATGTTATAAGACTACCTCAAGAAATAGCTTTGACACATAAAGGGCAGAAAGTGGTGTCTGTTCTGCAGTTTTCATTACAACTGTACAACCACAAGCTAAAGCAGGTGCAACCTTCCATGAAAAAATAAGAAGTGGAAAATTCCAAGGTACAATCTGCCCTGCTACACCAATGGGTTCATGCAAGGTTTGGACATGGTATGGTCCATCAGCTGGAACTGTTAAACCATGAATTTTATCCGCCCAACCTGAAGAAAACAGAAAAGATGCCATAGAATGTCACCTTGTTATACAATACTATAACTACATGATATAAAAACTCAAAGATAATGCAGTTAGTTACCTGCATAATATCGGAACAAGCGTACCACCATAGGTATTTCAACATTTGCAGCCTGTTCATAAGGCTTCCCACTATCCCATGTTTCAATTGCTGCAACTTCATCATTGTGTTTCTCCAATATATCAGCACAACGCAAAATTATTCGTGATCTTTCCTAGAGGAGTTCATCAAAGATAATGGACAAAAGTGTTGCACTTAAAAAACATGTAGCATTCTTGTAGCCCAAAGCAAATTAGGATTAAATAATGTTTTATTACATAAGCTGTCATCTTTGGCCATGGTCCCTCATCAAAAGCCTTGCGAGCAGCACGTACAGCACGATTTACATCTTCAACGTCTGCTTCGGCTACACTGGCAATTGTATCTCCAGTTCTAGGATCATTGGTTGGAAAAGTTTTTCCTAACAAAGGAAAAATTGCTAAATTAAGTTTTTGTGGCATAGATTGAATGTTTTCATATCAATGAAACAACAATGTTTTAAGCACATAATGGTAAGATATTAAACCAGAAGCTGCATCAACAAACAGTCCATCAATCAGAAGCTGACTGTGTTCAATTTGCACTGGTGGTTTGCTAGCCATTATATCAGCAGCAGAAGCAGCAGTTTCACTTAAACTTCTATGCCAGAGACAAGATAAGCCTGAAAATTTAGTCAATAGTCATCCAATTGTTTAGACAATAAAATTTTATGATTTTAAGATAGGATCAACAATTTGTGACACTTCTTTGAACTTTTATTTTAAGGAAATTAAGAAGTGTGTATGTGCTATGTCTCTTTCTTAAAATTTTGTTTGATTCTAACTTAATCTAATTAGTACTTACATACTTTATTTTGAACATATGATAGATATAGAATCTTCAACACACCCTTTCATGGCATATTATGTACATATGCAAATGACTTTAGTATTGTCCAAATTCGTCATGATATACTTGAGAATATCAGGTTTTAGTTCATATCAAATTCACCATGCTGCATTATCAAAAATCAAAACTTCCTTTCATGTTTTAAATTGTTTTCTCCTATGCAATCTATAGAAACCATATTCACCCTTTCCCATATATCACCAGCATAGAACACAAAAGGGTGGTTTTCATCATTTCAGTTTTTTTACTCAAAATATGCACATTATAAAAAGAAGAGATAGTTCTATACCTATGCAACGTTTAGTGACAAAAGAAGCAGAAGAACAAGACACATTATGCAGAGTGGAAAGAATTCTAGAAGCCATGATCTACTTTGCATGAAGATTCTGAATGTTGAAGTTTTTTCCCTTTCTTTGTGATCCTGCACACAGATTTCTAGTACCATTCAAAACCTGCATGAAACTAAATTCTCACCACTCTTTTAAGAGCTTAGTAAAGTGTTTGTATCTACCAATAAGCATCTCTCACAAGGCTGGAAGAGAAGGTGGAGACAACAAGTGTTATTAGCACTTAGCTCTATTCTGTAATCATCAGTGTAAAAGTTCATAAGGCCTATTAGCCTTGTGATTCAAAATTATGAGTGAATCAGGAACAAGTTGAAAGAGACATTCTAACTAAAGTGTACTGATGATAATTGCCATAATAGTTCACCTTATATGTGATATAGGAAAATGACAATCACCACCCCCAAGTTGGCTTCAAAAAAGGAAGAGATAATAAAAAGAAACAATAATAAATGTGATAATATCTTTTTAATATCTAATGTAACAAAAAATAACAAAAAAATGAAATAAGAAAGAGTATGTCTACTATGTATCGTTTTTGTTAATATATGAATTTTGGTCTAGTCTTCCATATTTTTCTTTTTTAATAATACTGTTTTCATGCGATGGTAAAAGATTGTTGTTACTTGAAGTGTCAGCTTAGTTGAGATGTCAAATTGTATAATAATATTTAAGATAAAACTTTTATTTAAAAAAGAAAGAGTATGAATGTATAAATAAGAGTTTAGGGTTGGATAATGCAAGAGAAAAATACAAAAAGGAACAACTAGTATTGTTGGACTTATTGACCAATAACGTCAAGAAGGGAAAAAATGAAGTAAATAGGATTCAAGTTTTTGGATCCAAGGCCCAATTCTTTTTCTACCAAAAGAGAAATATGGAAGACAGCTTATTCTTTATATATATATATATATATATATA